>Ga0210028_1001046_pt1 | contig 23648 bp, 23 predicted proteins | sample CryGeymeta201513_FD_185468 | JGI IMG/M metagenome (GOLD analysis project Ga0210028, IMG submission 185468) | Groundwater microbial communities from Crystal Geyser aquifers in Utah, USA - Crystal Geyser metaG 2015-13 (SPAdes) (version 2) | ecosystem: Environmental > Aquatic > Deep subsurface >...
GAAAATGATTACTGGAAATATTGTTTTTGCTTATGCGGTTGGCTTGATTATGACTAGCTTACTGGCCATCTATTTATATTTTAAGCTAAAAAAATAGGGAGATATGACTTTTGACACTATTATCTATATCTTAGCTGCTATCTTGGCAGGAATTGCCATTTATTTTGTTTTTATTAAGAAAGGGCGTTAACTTCACCTCATCATCAGCTACTTATTAATCCACCTTTGTCAAATAAACATAGCTTGTTTTCGCTAACGCTCAAATAGGAAAGATATTGAGATATAAAGATATTAGATATTAGATATTAGATATAGGTAGGGTTCCCGCCTAAAAATGTTCCAGAAATATCCAGTTGACAGGAAAATAAGAACTTCTTAAACTCTAATAATGATTAAAAAGAAAAAATCTTCTCAAAAATTACCAGCAACTAAAGAAGACCTCAAAAGACTTGAGGAACAAATCAAGATAATTAAAGTCGAAACAAGAACTTTTAATACCCAGTTAAAGGTCGTAAAAATCAGAATCGGTATGGAAATGGATGACTTTAAACATGAATTAAAAGATGAAATGTCGCTTCTAAGAAATGACATGGGCGGGATGAAAGATGAAATTGTTGGTGAAATTAAAGCCATGCGTGAAGAATATACAGCTCACCAAGGTGCTCATAGTCGTCAACAAGAAACTCTGGATGACCATGAAGAAAGAATTACTTCTTTAGAACAACCCTTTCGAACAACCTCAGGGTAAACCAAATTCACCTAAATAGCAAATTATAGCTTCACACCTTCAATTATGCTGGAGAGGAAATTTCTTCGAGGCTTTTTAAGCGATTCTCATGATCGGCAACCTGATGAGAAAGGATTGTTTGTTCTTCTCTAATAGTTTCCAACTCTCCCATAGCCTCGTCCATTTTAGAAAAGAATTCCTCTTTTGTGGGGAGGTTTTTGATTTCTTCCTTCACAACTCCTCGAGTAAGTTCTTCTATTTGGTTAAAATCTTTTTGAGTTAAAGTCATGTTTCTATTGAATCACAAGGTAATTTCCTCTGTCAATAATGAAAATTAATTTTTTGACATACCAGAAAGATGCCATAGCGCTTCTAGGTTTATATTCAAAATTCTTCTTTAAGGTAATTGATTTTTTGTTCGTAAGCTGTTCCCAGGGCGATTTTTAAAGGTTTCATAATTTTATTTTACTACATTCCAAGAGATTAATTTAGTATAGTTTACAATTCGGGCTTGACAACCTCTGTTATACTATGATATTTTAAATTGTAAAGAGATATTAAAAGCTCTAAAGAAGATATGAATGAGTTGAAAAAATCAATTAGACTTGAAGATCTTCCTGATTTATTAACTGTTCGCGAGGTGGCGGAAATTCTCCGTGTTTCCCCTTTAACCATTAAACGCTGGGGCAAAAGGGGCAAATTGCCGGCGATTAGAATTAACTCCCGCGGTGACCGCCGTTATCGCAAAGAAGCTGTTCTTTGGCTTCTGGGAATGCAAAGTAAAAGTTAATAATTCCCCTTATTTATAATTTAAAACTAGCCAAATAAATTTTAATAAAGATGATTGTCTTTTCCATCTCCAAGGCTCTTGGCAAAGACGATAAAGCCATTCAAAGCCGGTTTTTTGGATCCATAAAGGCGCTCTTTCAACTTCTCCGCTTAAATAATCAAAGGCTCCCCCAACTCCCATGCCTAACTTAACTTTTAGCTGATACCAATTATCATAGATAAATTTTTCTTGTTTACCCATGTTTAAGGCTACAAATAATAAATCTGGTTTCTTTTTGTTGATATCCTCAACCATTTTTTTAGCCTCCAAGGTTGGTTCAAGGACCAGTTTTTGAAAGTTTAAGGACAATATTGGCCCTGGATTAACCCAACCTTTTAAACCGGGATATTTCCTTTGCATCTTTCCTAGGGCTATAGGAGCTCTTTGTTTTTCTTTTCCTCCTAAAAAATAAACGGACCAGTTGTTTTTGGCAGCCAGTTGACATAACTTTTCCATTAAATCTGTTCCGGTCACTCTTTTTTGCCCCCAACCAGTAAAAATAATTTTCAAACCAGTCCAAAAACCAACTAAAAGCCGAGAAAAAAAGCCGTTTTTCTTTAAAACCTCCCTAGCCCAAAACAAGGCTACGCCATCAGGAATTGCTATATCAGAGTGTATCAAAATCTTATGGAACCAAGGGTGTGTTTGGGCAAAGATTAAAAACTCTGGGTTAGGCGTAGTGATAAAAATCTTCTCTCCCTGCTTTATTCTCTGCTGAATAACCCCTAGCACTCCTTCTTGAGTACCGCCAACTAGCGTTGTTTTAAAGATTTCAAGGGTGTTTCCGTCCTTTTTAAGGATGTTTTTTTTCTTTCTAAACATTTTTAAAGCAATCTTTTCCTTTTCGAAACGATTTTTTCAAATGTCGTCTAAACCAAGTATCAATTTTCCTCAAAAATTAAACCTTAAGTAAAACTTTATGACATCTTATAATAAAAAATATAAAGATTCTGTGTTTTTACTCTCTTAAAATTATCGTCTTTAATGCTTAAAAATTATAAGGGTATCTTTCAAAAAGTGTCTTATGCTCCAAAATGATATTTTTGAACATAATGTTTACTCTGAAATTTAGAGCTTTATTTCAAGCTAATTTTCACAAATTATTTATCTTTAGCCTGTTAAACAGCCAAGTTTATTATAAGCTCTCCCCCGCTCTAATTTTTCTTTTTAAACAATAAATCTATAAATCTTATAGTTTTTTGTTATTCACTTTTGACTAATAGCCCTTTTATAAAGCTCGATGTTTTCCAAAGCAACGCCAATTCCCTTAACGACACAAGACATTGGGTCTTCAGCGACATGTGATGGAACACCGATTTCTTGAGTTAAATATTTGTCAAAACCATTTAAAAGACTGGTTCCTCCGCTCATGACAATGCCTTTATCAATAATATCAGCTGCCAATTCCGGCGGTGTTTCCTCAAGAACACTTTTAACCGCACCGATAATCTGGTTTAAAGTCGGCCTGATAGCTTCGGTAATCTCGGTGGAAGTCAATTCAATAATTTTTGGCAGGCCGGTAATGGAATCACGGCCTTTAACCTCCATTTTTTCTTCCTTAGCTAAAGGTAAAGCTGAGCCTACTTTGAGTTTGACTGCTTCTGCGGTCTGATCACCAACAATGAGGTTATGCCTTTTTTTTATCCAGGAAGCAACCGCTTCATCAATTTTATTGCCAGCCACCCGCACACTTTTATGAACCACCACCGCGCCTAAGGAAATGATGGCGGCTTCAGCAGCGCCGCCGCCGATATCAATAATCATACTCCCGGAAGGAACGGCAATGGGAATCTCGGCCCCAATGGCTGCGGCCAAAGGCTCGTCAATAAGATAAGCGTTTCTGGCTCCAGCCGCCAAAGTGGCGTCTAAAACCGCTCTTCTTTCCACCTGAGTACAGCCAGCTGGCACACAAATCATCACTTCCGGCTTAAAAAAGAAATTTTTACTACTGACTTTCTGAATAAAATAACGAATCATCGCTTCAGTGACCACATAATCGGCAATCACCCCTTCTCGCATCGGCCGTGAAGCCCGAATATTCCTGGGGGTCCTCCCTAACATTTGTTTAGCTTCATCACCAACAGCAATCACTCGATTGTCATCAATGGCCACCGCCACCACTGTCGGTTCATTTAAAACAATCCCCTGTCCTTCCAACCAAACAAGGCTATTGGCGGTACCTAAATCAATACCAATTCTTTTAGCAAACATGAGATTATTTTTCATTATATCCTCTCCTTGTCATCAACTGCAAGACTATGATAAAATTGAATCTGTCTTAATATCATTCAAATATATCAAACATGATACGCAAGAGAATTATTATTTTTTTGACCCTCATCATTGGCATCGGTGCCATTGCTTATTTTTTAACCAAGTTGGCTTCCGGCTACCGGTTTGATTTTACCAATAGAAGTTTACGGCCAACCGGCCTTCTGGTGGCCAATTCCTTGCCTAACCAAGCAACTGTTCTTGTCAACGGCAAAGCTATTAAAAACAAAACAGCGACTACCCTTAGTCTCACCCCTGACGAATATCAAGTTGAAATCAAAAAAGACGGTTTTAGTTCCTGGCAGAAAAAACTTTTGATTGAAAAAGAATTAGTCGTTAAAACTGACGCCTACCTTTTCCCTACTTATCCGGAGCTCAAACCATTGACTTTCACCGGTGCAGCTAACCCGGTTATCTCACCTGATGGTAAAAAAGTTGTCTTTGCCGTTGACAGCGAGGATGAAAAAGCTGGTCTTTGGGTTTTGAATTTGAGTGAAAGAGCCTTAGGTTTGGGCCGAGAACCACAGCAGATTGTTCAAAGCGCCCCAGGGGGAAGGAATTTTGCCCAAGGTAAATACCAATGGTCACCTGATTCCAAACAAATCCTCATTGTTTTGGCAAAAGAGACCATTCAAGAAGAAAATTTCCTTCTAGAGGCCTCCAATCTTAATGAAAATACCCAATTAATTGATATCACTGAACAAAAAGCCGCCCTTTTAAGACGCTGGCAAACCGAAGAAGAAATTCTTCAGCAGGATAAAATTAGCCGCTTGCCTGAAGAATTAGTTAATATTTTAGACAAAACAATCAAAGACCTTGTCTTCTCTCCGGATGAAACCAAGATTCTTTACACTGCCACCGCTTCGGCTTCTATTCCCAAAGAATTAATCCCGCCACTCCCCGGAGCCTCCACCCAGCCGGAAGAAAGAGAACTTCAGTCAGGTAAAACCTATGTTTACGATTTAAAAGAAGACCGCAACTTCGCCATTGATCTACCAGAAGAAACTAAAGCCAGCTGGTTCCCCACCTCTAAACATCTCTTTCTAGTACAAAATGATAAAATAAGTATCAGAGAATATGACAATACCAATCAGGTCAATCTTTATGCCGGTCCTTTTGAAAATTCTTTTGCCTTTACCTTCCCTTCCGGCAATAGGCTTTTAATTCTAGCCTCCTTAAGTAAAGATACTCCTCCCAACCTCTATTCCATCACCCTACGTTAATTATTTTCTTTTTTGTGATAAAATCAATCTAGAAAAAGAACTTGCCGCTGTAGCTTAACGGATAAAGCAGGCCCGTCCTAAGGGCAAGATTGGAGGTTCAATTCCCCCCAGCGGCGCCGGCGTTTACGCCGAATGAAATGAGGCGGGGTGTAGCGCAGTTTGGTAGCGCGCGTGGTTCGGGACCGCGAGGTCGTGAGTTCGAATCTCACCACCCCGACTAAATCACCTAAGAAGCTTTAAGAATCTTTCTTCGTCATTGTAAGGACCGATAATAGCCAAGTTTAATTTTTCCGGGGCAAAAATATCTTTGGCTACTCGCTGGATGTCTTCTGAAGTTATTTTATCAACCGTTTCGATAATTTCTTGAGGGTCTTTAATTTTCTTTTCTAAAAGAGCCTGAAGAGCATATTTTTCAGCCACTGCGTCAGAATGTTCTAAAGCTAGAATCAATCTTCCCTTTAAAAATTCTTTAGCTTTGTTTAGTTCTTTCAAATCTACTTTTTTTTCAACAATTTGCCAATATTCATTAAGAATGACTTTGATGGCCTCATCGATTTTATTAACATCCACTCCTGCTTGAGTGACTAAATAACCAGTATCTAAATAAAAATCTTTTGAAGTTTGGATATAATAAGCTAACCCCCTTCTCTCTCTAACTTGAATAAACATTCTCGAGCTCATACTGCCACCTAGAATTATGGCCAAGACCGATAAAACATAATGATCAGGATGAGAATTAGGGTAACCCCTGAAACCTAGACAGAAATGAGATTGATTGGTTTTTTTACTTCTGAGTCTCACTCGAGGAGCTTTCTGTTTAAGATATATCGCTGGTTGAAATTTTTCTTTTTCTTGAAATTTAAGTTTGCCAAAATATTTCTCGGTTAAAGATAAAGCTTCTTTTTCATCAACTTTACCAGCCTTAACAATAACCATATTGCTCGCAAAATAAAGTCTTTTTTGATATTCAAGAAAGTCATCTCTCTTAATGGCTCTAATATTTTCTTTTAAACCACCGACATACCAACTTAAGGGTGTCGGACTATATAAAAGTGACTCAAAAACTTCGCTGATTTTTTGAATAGGTGTATCTTCGTACATATTCAATTCTTCAATAATAACTCCCCTTTCCCGTTCAATTTCTTCTTCTTCTAACTTTGAATTCAAAACCATATCTGCCAGAATATCAAAAGCTAAATTTTGGTGCGCAGTATTGGCCTTAACGTAATAGATTGTCCATTCCTTTTCTGTTCCACCGCTAAATTCAGCCCCAATACTATCTAGGGTACTGGAAATATCCAAAGTCGTCGGACGCTTTTTGGTTCCCTTAAAAAGCATATGTTCCAAAAAATGAGAAAGACCATTGGTTCCTTTAGTTTCATACCTGGAGCCAGCGCCAACACCAATCATGACCGTCATTGATTCAACACTTTTCATCGGCACGGTAATTAAACGCAGGCCATTTTTAAGAGTGGTTAAGTGATGGGTAAGCATGCTACATTTTCTCCGGAGCTTCAATCCCTAGTAAATTCAAACCGTTTTTAATAACCTGGCTGACAGCTGAAGTTAAAAATAAACGAAATCTAATCAATTCTTTGTTGTCAGCTTTCAAAATGGAGTGTCTATTATAAAAAAGATTATACTTCTGGGCCAAATCAAAAAGGAAACGACAAATTAAATTAGGGCTAAATTTCTCCCCTGCCTGTTGGACAACTTCCGGAAATTGGTAAAGGGTTCTTAGAAGAGCGATTTCTTCGGCTTTGAGATGAGGGTGAAGATTAATTATCTCGATTTTAACACCTTCCGCCTTAGTCAGAACCGACTGGCAACGAGCATAAGTATATTGAAGATAAGGACCAGAATCACCTGCCAAGTTAATTGATTCTTCAATATCAAAAACAACTTCACTTAAAGTATTAAAATTCAAAAGTGAATATTTGACAGCGCCGACAGCTACTTTTTCGGCTAAACTTTCCGACATTTGGTAGGTTTTTCTCAATCTTTTTTTAACTTCATCTAATAACCATTCGCCTAAAACAACTTCACCGGTTCGCGAAGACATTTTGCCTTTTTTTAAGCGCACCCAGCCATACATTAAATGAAATTCCTTACCGATTGTTTTCGGCAAAACTTGTTCTAGGGCCTTAAAAACAACTTCAAAATAGCCTTTTTGCTCCGGACCAACCACATGGAAGATTTTCAGGGGAGAAAAATCAGCAAATTGCTGTTTGGCTAAAGCCAAATCCTTGGCTTCGTAAGTTGGTAAGCCCTTTTGATTCAGAAAAACACGATTATGAAGCCCATATTTCTCACCGGGAAAAATAATCGCGCCTTCACTCTCTTGGAAAATTTTCTTTTTAAGTCCTTTTAAAACCATTTTCTTGCCTTCTTCGGCAACCTGACTTTCAAAATAAAGACGGTCAAACTTAATCCCCAGCCGCTGGTAAATCTGTTCAAAATATTCCAGACTCCAAGCCCTGGTTCCTTCCCAAAGCTTAATTATTTCTTTGTCTTGACTATAAATTTGCTGATTTAGTTTCTCAATTTCCATCTTTGCCTTCTCATTTGTTTCATAAGCCTTATTCCCTTTGACATAGGCTTTCCCTAACAGTTCAATTTTCGCTCTTAATGAACGCGGGGTGGCTTTTTTGAGGTTTAAAAAACCCCATAAACATTTAGCCACATGCAAACCAACATCACCCTGATAATTAACACGATAGATTTCGTTTTTATTGGCAATTAAAATCCGGCAAATAGCCTCCCCTAAACAGAGATTACGCAGATGCCCAAGATGAAATTGTTTGTGGGTATTGGGGTGGGCAAACTCAACCATAACCCCTTTTTGAGCCTTGTTTTTAGTAAATCTTTTTTTCTTTATCACTTCCTGAATTTGAGTGATAAGAAACTTGTTTTCCAAAGAAAGGTTAATAAAACCAGGTTTGACCACCTCAATTTTCGCTAAATATTCCGGTAAACCCTGCGAACGCCAGGTATTAACAATTTTATTGGCTAAATCATAAGGGGCAATCTCGCTTTTGACTATTAAGGCAATGTTGGTGGCGTAATCACCGTAATTAACCTCAGCCGGATGTTCTAAAACCAGCTTCTTGGAATTAATTTTAAGTTTTTTTAAAACAACGGTCAGATCTTTTCTAATTTGGTCAGCAATCATCATTAAGGAGAATTATACCATCCCCAACCATTGGAAACAATCTCAATATTTCCCTCCTGGTCGGTTCTCAAGACTTTAACCCCAGCCTGATTCAAACGTTCTAAAACTTCTGGAGTTGGATGGCCAAAACGATTCTTACCCACGGAAATAATGGCTAATTTCGGCTTGATTTTCCGCAAAAACTCTTCGCTGGTGGAAAACTTGCTGCCGTGATGAGCGACTTTTAATATTTCAACTCCACCGGCCCGCTTCGCCGCGAGGCGAGCTGGCAAATCAAGAAGTTTTTCTACCTTTTCGGAAATATCCCCAGTGAATAAAGCTTCAAAATCACCGTAAACAAGTTTTAAGACGACTGAAGAATCATTAAAATTATCAGTTTTAAGAAAGTCTTTCTCCGGCCATAAAACCAAAAATTCCAAAGCCCCTATCCTTATCTTATCCCCGGCTTTTGGTGAATAAAAAGAAGCCTTTTCTGCTAAGGCCAACCGGTAAAACTGCCAGAAAGAAGCCCGGTCATTAACTAAAGAATTAGCAACAAAGTATCTCACATTATATCTTTTAAAAACATCAATCAACCCGCCGAAATGGTCTTCCTCTGGATGAGTAAGAACAACTATTTCTATTTTTCTATCCCAAAAGGGCATATTTTTAGAAAGACAACTTAAAATTTTGTTGTCCGGCCCGCCGTCAATTAAAATCTGTACCTGGCTGTAAGAAATTAAAATCGCATCTCCCTGGCCAACATCGCAAAAAACCAAATGAAGCTGCTTGTCCGGCAAAGAAAAAACCGCTCCCCAAAGCAAAATTAAAATTAAAAGCAGCCAAAAAAGAGGTTTTTTAAGAATGGTCAATTCTTTCATTTGGTTTAAAACCGGCTTTTATCAAAAAAATCAGTAAAATCAGATAATAAAGAACCGCCCACCAGCAAGAAATTTCACCCATTTCCCAATTCGTCCAGGATAAACCACCAAAAAATTCAACCACCTTGACAAACCAACTTAAAAAAGGCCAAACAAACCAACTTAGCAGTTGAGCCAAGAAACTGCTAAAGAAACTTAAGCCGGCAATGATAAAGCCAAAAACCATTAACAAGGGAATCAAAGGTAAAACTAAAGCGTTGACCAAAGGCGAAAGCCAACTAAATTGGCCAAAATTAACCAGTAAAATCGGTAAGGCGGCTAATTGAGCAGCAAGGGTCACTAACAAACCTTCACCTAAAACCGGAATCTTGCCTAAAGCCGAAAGTTTGGTTAACAGCAAGGGATGAAGCCAGAGAAGGCCGGCCGTCGCGGCAAAAGAAAGCTGAAAACCTATATCAAAAAGTATCAAAGGACATATTAAAAGCATTACCATGGCCGTTAAGCATAAAAACTTGCCGGGATTAACCTCCCGGCCAAGAAGCTGGCCAATAAAAATCATCGTCGCCATCAAGCCGGCGCGAACCGCCGGAGCTTCGGCGCCAACCATTAAAACATAAACCACAATGCCTAAAACTGCGACAAGAATCGCCCAACGTCTTTTTAAAAACCAAACTGAGATATTCATTAAAAAACCAACAACCATAACGACATTTTGCCCTGAAGCTACGACCAAATGAAGGGTGCCTGTTTTCCGCAAATGCTGCCAGAAATCTTCCGGCATCTGGGTTTTCACTCCCAAAACCACCCCTAGCAGCAAACTTGACTGCGGTTCCGGCAAAAGTCTTTTTATCTTTTCTTCAATTTGTCCTCTAGTTTTTAGCAGAAATTTTTTAAAATTAGTCTTACTAATTAAACTTTCCTCTTCCTTTAATAAACGAATGGTCGGAAAAAAAGACATATATTGACTCTTAAAGGGATTTATCACTTCTTTCTGAAATTTGCCAAAGACTTCAACTTTATCACCGTAAAAATAACCTGGAAAACGCTGAGCGAGAATTAAAACCGGACCTAACTTAATGATTTGGTATGAATCATTAAAATATGGTTGATTAGTAACTCTGCCGACAATTTTCACTGGCTTTCCCTCAGCAATAAAATAACGAGGTGTTTGAGTCAGCCGAAAAAGATAAAGGCAGAGAAAAAGAAGAAAAAACAAACTAATAAACCGTAATCTCATCTTTAATTTCCTCGAAAACATTTTGAGGAATGATTTTTTTAGTCAACAGCTCCTCAATTGACTGATAGGGACGGTTTTTAATAATATCTGCGGCCCTTTTCTCCCCAATTCCCCAAAGCGTATCCAATTGTGATGAGGAAGCCTTATTAATATTGATTTTGCCACTTTTATCCTCCCCCTCTTTCGTCTTTTCTCCTTGAAAAGGAAGATAAATTTTGACACCGTCAGTCAGTTTTTGAGCCAAATTCAAATTCTGGGAAACCCATTCCCTGTCCGCCAAGGCAGATAAACCGCCAGCCCGAATCAGCAAATCATTTAAACGAGTCTCCGCTGTTAATTCGTAAACACCTGGCTTTTCTATTGCCCCTTCTAAATAAACAAAAATCTTTTCTTCTCTTTCTTCCGAAGAAATAATTTCAATTTCTGGCTCTTTCTGAGAAGTCAGTAAAAAGGATAAAAGGCCGACAGCCACCAAAACCAAGCCACCCAGGGCCAAAAAGAACTGTTTTCGATATTTATTCAGAATTTCTTCCATCAAAAAACCGGTTTTTACATCCGGCTTGCTTTCTTTCAATCTAAACTTAATTAACTTAAACTAAAATCAATCAATTCCTTCTTTATGGTTTTATCATCCGTCTCATAACCCTTGAGATAAATTATTTTTTCTTGATAATCGATGTCTTTAAAGTAGGCTAGTTGGGAGCGGAATAATTTTTCATTAAATTTATTACCAAAAATCTTTTGGGCCTTTTTTATGATTTGGCCAATACGGTAATAGTTTTTCAAGATGAAATATAAATCAATATAATCTTTCCATTTGGCTCTCATCCCTAAAGTAAAAGCTTTCATCGCCGCCAGCGTTAAGAGGTCTGGAAATTTTACTATATTGTCAAGCTTTTTTGAAAAATCAATTTTATGCAGATAGCGAAAAAAAGTGAATCTTACCCCCTTGATGATAACTGTTAACTCTTCTGGGTTATTAACAACAACCATATCTATCTTAAAAGATTTAGAGATTTTATTTAAAATATCCTCGTTTTTAAATTCTTCATTGGTAAAAAGATCAAAATCTATTGACCTCCTATGCCCAATGTAAAGAGCGATGGCTGTTCCGCCCACTAAACCAAAATCCTTAGAAAATAATTCTAATAATGAGAGGAGCTCTTTTTGCTTTTTGGTTAAAACCTCTTTATGCAGCATACTTTCGGAAGTAAAGCTGAAAATAATTTTTAATTTCTGGACGATAATTGCATCGTTTTTGTTTCAATCTTTTTCTAAAAATTGAGGCTGTTTTTTTCATCCCCAAAATTTTTACCATTTTCTCAAAATCATCCCAGCTACCGTAATTCAAAACCGCTTCGACGATAGAATCAACGGAAAGATTATCAAAATTTTTAGTATGCCAAATTAGATAGGGCCGTTTTTTAATAAAATCGTTGATTTTCATTATTTAATTATACTGCGCCTTACGGCTTGTATAATAGTTATTATATCACATTTTAGTGTGGCTAAATCACAAAATTAATGATTCTGCCAGGCACAAAAATTACCTTTTTAATCTTTTTTCCTTCAAGATATTTCTTCACATTTGGTTCTTGTCGAGCTATTTTTTCGGCTTCACCTTGCTCTTGACCCTTGGCGCTGGGCACTTTAATCTCTCCTCTCATTTTACCATTAACCTGAATAATAATCGTCATCATTTCTTCTTTAACTAATTTGTCATCATATTTCGGCCAGGGTTGCTGATGAACCGAAAACTTCTGACCCAAAACTTCGCACCAAAGCTCTTCAGCTAAATGAGGAGCAAAAGGAGCCAAAATTTTAACAAAGAGTTCTGCTTCCTGAGGATGAAGAAAGCCGCTTGTCCAATCATTAATAAACTCCATCATCGCGGCTATGGCCGTATTAAACTTCATTTCCTCTAAATCACTGCTGACTTTTTTTATAGTTTGATGTAGTTTGATTAACAAATCTGTTGGTGTTTTTTGTTTTTTAACATTCTCTTTGGTTAAACGCCAAACACGATTCAAGAACCGCCAACAGCCTTCCAAGCCCCGGGCACTCCAAGGCATTGTCTGTTCATAAGGACCCATAAAAAGCAGGTATAATCTTAAAGTATCAGCCCCAAATTTTTTAATAATCTCATCAGGATTAATGGTATTGCCGCGAGACTTGCTCATCTTTTCGCCATCTTCAGCGAGAATCATCCCGTGCTGGCGTCGGGAATAATAAGGTTCTTTGCCTGGAGCAACACCAATATCATTTAAAAATTTATGCCAAAAGCGAGAATAAAGAAGGTGCAAGGTTGTATGTTCTGCCCCGCCAAGGTATAAATCAACCGGCAACCAATAATCAATTTTCTTTCGGGAAGCTAACTCTTTCTTATTTTTGGGATCTAAATAACGAAGATAATACCAATTGGACCCCGCCCAGTTAGGCATCGTGTCCGTTTCCCTTCGTGCGGCTCCGCCGCACTCAGGGCAAGCCACTTCTACCCAATTTTTGATATTAGCCAAGGGCGACTCCCCGGTGGTCGTCGGTTTATATTTTTGTACATAAGGCAATTCTACCGGCAAATCTTTTTCCGGCACAGGTACCATGCCACATTTGGCACAATGAATAATCGGGATTGGTTCTCCCCAATAGTGTTGGCGGGAAAAAACCCAGTCACGCAGTTTATAAGCCACAGTTTTCTGACCTAATTTCTTTTTGACCAACCATTCAGTGATTTTTTTAATCGCTTCTTGGGATTTTAAGCCATTAAATGGTCCGGAATTAATAAGAATTCCCTCTTCCACATAAGCTTCTTTTTCAAAATCCCAACTCCCTTTTTGAGGTTTAACCACCGGTCTAATTTCAAGACGGCCGCGGCGTCCAAAATCATAATCGCGATAATCATGAGCCGGAACAACCATTACTGCTCCGCCACCATAAGTCGCCACGACATAATCGCCCACCCAGATTGGTACTTTTTCGTTGTTAACCGGATTTAAACAATAAAGGCCGGTAAAAACGCCGGTTTTTTCTTTGGCCAATTCTGTTCTTTCCAGTTCTGACTTCTTTTTTGCCTGCTCAACATATTTTCGTATTTTCTCCACCTCCGAGGAGTCCATTCGGCCACCTCGGAGGTGTCTTTTTAGAATTTCTCCTACTAATGGATGTTCCGGAGCAATAACAACGGCAGTGACGCCAAAAATAGTATCAACCCTAGTCGTAAAAACCTCAATCTCCCCAAATTTAATTGCCACTCCTTCACTTCGACCAATCCAATTTCTCTGGGCGGCTTTGACTGATTCTGGATAGTCAACCAAATCCAGGTCATCAACCAAACGTTCAGCATACTTAGTAATCCGCAAAAGCCATTGGCTTTGTTCTTTTCGCTCGGCTTCAGCACCGCAACGCTCACAATGACCGTCGATAATTTCTTCATTGGCTAAAACAATCCGACAAGCAGGACACCAGCCCACCGGTACCTCCGCTTTGTAAGCCAAATTATGTTTAAAAAGTTGGAGAAAAATCCATTGGGTCCATTTGTAATATTGAGGATCTGAAGTATTGACTTCTCTTTCCCAATCATAAGCCAAAGCCATTTTTTTCATTTGTTCACGAAACCGAGCCGTATTTTTCTTAGTTACCTCGGCCGGATGAATACCGGTCTTCAAGGCATAGTTTTCTGTTGGCAAACCAAAAGCATCCCAGCCCATTGGATAAAGAACATTAAAACCTAACATTCTTTTTTGTCGAGCTAAAACATCCATCAGGCTAAAGGTAAAAGCATGGCCTAAATGAAGACCTTCACCGGAAGGATAAGGAAATTCAACGAGAAGATATTGTTTTTTTCTTTTTTTATCAAAATCAACCGCCTGAAAAAGCTTGGCTTTTTCCCATTTTTTCTGCCATTTGGGTTCAACTTCTGAAGGATGATAGTACTTCATCTTGAGCTCTATTGTAATTTATTTCCCTCTTATTGTAAACTACAGTCAATGGCCAAATTCCTGCTCCACAGCTCTTTTTTAATCGCCGCTGTTCTTCTCGCTTTTTTCTGGACCAGTAATCCTTTTCTCTCTTATTACAATCTTCAGCTAATCGCCATTTTTCTTCTCTTTTTCTTTATCAACCAGATTATTGCTCGTCATCACCGAGCTAAAATCAATCTGACCATTGACGCCGTTATCTTCACGATGATGATTCTTCTTTTGGTGATTTCGACCGGCGGCCTAACCTCACCACTTTTTTTCTTAATCTATTTCCTGATGTTTGGTTTGGCTTTGCTTTTTGACCCTTTAATCAGCCTTTCTTTAACCCTAGCCATGGTTTTGTTTTTTCTTTTTACTCCCAGTCAGACTGAACCGAAAAATGAACTTTTACAGCTTTTCTCTTTAGTCTTAATTACCCCGGTGGCTCTTTTTTTTGGCAAACAATATTTGAAAGTGCTACAAGATGAAGAAAAAATTAAAATTCTGGAAGAAGAAGAAGAAATTATGGAAGAACAAATCGGGCAGGAAGAAAGCGATGTTCTTTTATGGACTTGTTTGGATTTAAAAAAAGGCTTGACCGGCATTCTGGATGAAACCAGCCAAATCTTGGCTGATGTCAGTCATTTAAACACCCGGCAAAAAGAAAGAATTCTTATTATCAGGGAAAAGGCTTTAAAACTCCTTCAAAGTAGCCAAAAATTGAAAGAGGAAGTAGATAAAACCACGGATGAAGATTAAATCGATCATTGTTTTCTCTTTGTTTTTTGTTTTTTGTGCTTTGTTCTTAAGCGAAGCTAAGGCCCAATCTTCCCTTAAATCAACCAACTATGAAATCACCTTACCAAACTTAAATATGGTCGGTGGTAATACCACTTCTCCCGGCTATAAAATGGGGGTTACCGGCGGACAGACCGCCCCTGGCCTTTATACCTCAACCGGCTACAAAATAAAGGCTGGTTTTCAATATATTCATTCGATTATCCCTTTTTCTTTTAAACTTTCGGTCATTGCTTTAAATTTTGGCACTCTTAATCCTGAAGTGCTTACCAACAATCAAAGTTTAACCTTAACCGTCAATTCCGGCTCGGCCGGCGGTTATCAAGTCAAGGTTCAAGAAAATGATCCTCTAACTTCCACGGCCTTGTCAAACATTCCCGACACCACCTGTGATACTACTGACACCTGCACCCAGACCGACGCGGGAACCTGGACACAAACAACCACTTATGGTTTTGGTTACAACATGGCCGGAACAGATGTTCCTTCGGAATTCTCTGGAAGTAAATATAAAAATTTCCCGGACACCCCGGCAGAAAGTCCAGTGAAAATTATGGGAAAAACACCCGCCGAAGGCCATCAAGCCGGTAAAAATAAAACCGCAACCTTAAATGCCAGAATTAATATTTCTAATGTCCAAGCGGCTGGTACTTACCGAAACATTTTGACCTTTACAGCGATACCAACCTATTAATAAACAAATACTACAAATGACAAATTTCAAATCAATTTCAAATTTCAAATACTACAAATATTATAAATCATTTAGCACTTGCTTATTTGCTTATTTGCTTATTTGCTTATTTGCTATTCCTGTCCATGCCCAAACACTCTCCCTTAGTATTTGGCCGCCACTATTGGAGGTAATGATCCAGCCTGGCAAGTCTATCACTCAAGTTTATAAATTGACTAATGGCGGAAAGACAGATTTGGTTTTAACCAGCCGACTTGTTCCGTTTGAGCCAGCTGATGAATTGGGCAATGTCAGAATAAAAAATGATTCTCCTTCAGTGATTAGTGACTGGTTTTCTTTCCAAAACGCCGACTTGAACTTAGGCGACTCATTTGTTTTAAAAGTCAAAGAAGAACAGCAAGTTGTTTTAAGGATAAAAGTGCCGGAAAAGGCTCTTGAAGACGACTATTACTTGACTCTTCTTTTTGAAAGTCTGCCGGAATTTAACATTAATCAATCAGCCGCCTGGTCAAAAATCCAAATCGGCTCTAATTTACTTTTAACGGTTTCGGAAACCGGCGAACCGCCCCGCAAAGCGGAAATTGTCGAATTTAAAATTAAAAACGCCTGGTTTAAATTAAGCTCTTGGCAATTTATCGATTCGTTTGCTAATCCTCTTTTCAGCTTACGGATTAAAAACATTGGCCGCAGTCTTTTCAAACCAATGGGAACGATTATTGTCTCCGGCTGGACCGGCGGCAAATATCCTTTGGAGCTCCTGCCGGAAAACATTTTAATCAATTCTATTCGGCAAAGCCAATGTTTCTCGACTGATAAAAACCAGCCCTCCCCTTGCCAACTGGAAACCAATTGGAAAAGTAAATTCTTACTTGGCCCTTACCAAGCCAGGGTCAGTTTTGGTTTGGATAAAATCAGTGAAGATTACCAACAAACTATTCATTTCTTCGCTTTTCCCTTTAGCCTAATGGCTGGCCTTCTTTTATTAATATTGCCCTTGACAATTCTTCTTAAAAATTATCAAATAAAACAAAAGGATGACTTTTAAATTAAAAAATCAGTCTTTTTTACCATGGAAAGTCGTCGGGGTAGCGGCTTTTGTTTTCATCTTTTCAGCTTGGTTTTTTCTTTTTCATCCCCCTCAATCAAAATCCGCTTCCTTAACCAACGCCTCAGCTACCCTTTCTAACTCCCGAATTTCTTTTTACGGGGTTGTTAATACCGGCGCTAGTGCCGGTAGCAACGCCATTACTATTAAAAACTCTGGTAATTATGCCGATGTAAATCTCAACCACCTTTTCCCTAATGACACGGTATCAGTTGGGGCTGAGGGCGGTTTAACTGTTGCTTCGGTTTATACTGGCACCAATACTTTCCTTCTTAGCGCTGGTTTAACTATCCCGGCTTCTGATGGCGATGCGGTTTATGCCACTCAGTCGGGTACTTTAACCGTGACTTTTACTACTACCAACGCCATTCCGGCCAACGGCGATATTCTCATTACGATTGCTGACCCGGCCGCAAACCAAAATGATGGTGCTCCGGACACCACCGAAAACATCGGTGATAATGGTTTTGATTTCAACGGCATAACCACCAGTAATATTACTTGTCCGACCGGCGTTAACTGGAGCATCACTTCAGCTACTGCCGGCAGTGGCAGCGGCCACACGGTCATTTGTACGACTAATGCGGAAGTGGCAGCTGATTCTGCTTTAACCGTGGTTGTTGGTGACGGAACTAAAGGCTTGGTCAATCCAGCCCCATACTATTCCAGCAACACTCAAGGCTTAGCTGACAATTACACTATTACCGTGGCTACCAGAAATGCCAATGATTTAGAGATTGACACTGTTGATGTCAAAGCCTCTATAGTAGAAGCGGTTTTGGTTTCGGCTACGGTTGATGAAACTTTAACTTTCCAAATCCAAGGAATTGCCATTGGAGAAACAGCTTGTGGCCAAGCTTTAGATGTCACTTCTACGCCAACTTCTATCCCCTGGGGTCTTTTAGATACCGCTGATATTTTTAAAGAAGCCGCTCAACAATTAACGGTTTCCACCAACGCCGATGGGGGCTATACAGTCAAAATTGAAGAAAATGATCAAATGGGTAAAAACGGCGTGGCCTGCGCCGGTAATGGCGGTGAAGGCGTTAATTGTATTCAGGATAGTACCTGTAGCGTTAGCGGCTGTGATGAATCAACCGGTTATAACTGGACCGATGCCGCCACTTACCGCGGCCTTGGTTATTCTCTTCAAGACTTTGACGGTTCGGATGCCGCCTTTGTTTATAATTCCAATGATCCCTGTACTAACAGCGCGGGGGCCGGCACTTTCTGCGCCAAACAAATCACTGATACCGCTGCTTCGGAAACCAAGGCTACCATCATGTGTGGAGGAGGAGGAGATTGCTCTTCTAATGGTCCGGTTAATTCTAAAGACATTTATGTCTGTTACCGGATTGCCATTTCCGGCACCCAACCGGCCGGCTATTATTATAATAAAGTTAAATACACGGCCACCGCCACCTTTTAAAAATGAAAAAACTGCCTCAACAAAAATTAATCATCACCTTTTTAACCTTAATTCTTTTTTTAACCATCTTCTTTCTGGCTAAAAAAATTCAAGCGCAAACAATTCTCCCTTTAACCGTGGCTCCGGCCCGCCAGGAACTGTTGGTTGACCCGGGTGAGAAAACGGCCGTGGTTCTTAAATTTCTCAATCAAGGCGAGACTCCGGTTTCCGGCCTCTTGAAAGCCGCTGATTTCATTGTCGAAGACAAAGAAGGTTCGCCGACCTTCCTGGAAGACGAAACAACTCTTTCCTCCCGTTTTGCTGCCGCTTCCTGGGTTGAACTCCCCTATGACCGCATCACCATTGCCCCTAAAGACAAGGTTGTCATCCAAGCCAAAATCAATGTGCCCCAGGACGCCCAGGCCGGCGGCCGTTACTTTGCTATTTTCTTTGAGCCGGGGGGCATCACCAGCGAGGCTCTTGGGGTGGAGAAAGAAGCGGAAACGCCGATAACCATCAGGCTGGCTGGTTTAGTTTATTTACGAGTGGCTGGGCCAATTGAGGAAAATGCTTATCTTACCCAATTGACCGTGCCTCGCTTTTTGGAATACGGACCAATTCCGATTACCACTGAAATCAAGAACCAAGGGAATTACCATATCAGGCCCCAAGGAACAGTCACTCTGACCAGCGTTTTTGGCAAGAAAGTTGACGAGGAAATTTTAGAAGAGCAAAACATTTTCCCGGAAACCTCAAGAATTTTTGAAAACAGACTCGGCGGCAAATGGCTTTTTGGCAAGTATAAAATTGAGTTGAACGCTGTTTACGGCGAAACCGGTAAAATCCTTACTGCCAGCGTCTTTACCTGGATTATCCCCTGGAAGATGATCACGATTACTGTTATGGCCATAATTATTGTTATCCTTCTTGTTTCTCTTCTTTATCACCGCTTGAAAAAGCGCGAAAAGAATCTTGAAGAAAAAATCGAAGAGTTGGAAGAAAAACTAGAAGAAAAGAAGAGTGAATGAAATTAAAGTTTTTAAGTTTTTAATTGTCTTTTTACCTTTTGCCTTTTGCCTTTTTATTTCTCCTACTCCTCTTTACGCAGTTACCAATCCTGTCTCCTACGAAATCACCGTTTCTGCTACCCTTGGTGAACCCAAATTAACTCTTTTCGGTTATTCCTCACCTCATAGTTTAGTTCAACTCCATGGTGAGCGGGTTGCGGAAGAAGTCATTGCCGATAATCAGGGTTATTTCCTCTTTGACCGAGCTTTTCTTCCTTATCCCAATCCTCAATACCCGGAGCTATGTTTAAACGCTATTGATACTCAAAGCCGCATTTCTTTCCCGATCTGTCTACCGCCTTTACCCACCGGCCCTTTTAACTTCAATATCGGCCCTGTTCTTTTAGCCCCGACCTTTAGTTTAGAAAAGGGTTCTTTTCTCCCCCAAGAGCAAATTAAAGCCGAAGGCTTAACCATTCCCAACTCTGAAGTAACTGTCTTTCTAGCCAATGACTCAGAAACACCTCGGATGGTGGCGAGGCAACGACCTCGACTCCTCCGAGGTGGAATCGCTCATGCCTATTCCTTACCTCAATACAAAATCAAATCCGACAGCCAAGGCCGGTTTGAATTCAGTTTGCCAACGGTTAAGCCTAATAATTGGCGGCTTTTTACCGCCGCTAAATTCCAGGGTTCGCCAACGCCTAAATCAAATACTTTGAACTTTAAAATTCTCAGCTGGTGGCAATGGCTTCTTTTAATGATAACTAATCTCTGGGGAGCCTTTTTAAGGCTGATAAAGCCCTTCTGGTGGCTGCTTTTAATTTGTCTGGAATTGATTATCATTATTGGGCTTTTAGTTAATAGATCCCGAAACAAGTTTGGGATGACAAGGAAGAGTTAAGATTACAATTATCTTTTTAAGTGAAATTTGTTTACTTTTAAACTTAACGGAGATAACTTTCATTAGAACAAAGGATACTCCTTTGTCATCTCGCTCAAAAAAAATTTGCCACTGGCACAATATCTGTATTATAAAGAATAGAGATATCATGGTATCTCTATTTATAGAAATTCAGATATTTTTAGACTTTATAATTTGATGAGTCTCCCTTTAAGAAACCTATGGGCATTTTAGTACCGAATTTCTAGAAGTCAAGTACCAATAAAGAGGGGTTATCTAAAATTCAGTTTGACTCTTTGGGGTAAAACCTGATTATCAACCCTGGCTTCAATTAAATAATCAGCCGGAGAAGCAGAAGAAATATCAAATAAGGCCCGGCCTAAATTATCGCTAACCGCTTGGACGGAATCAATCTTCAGTTTCTCATCCTGCCCCAGGAAAACAACCTTTCCAGGCACGCCCCTTCCCTGAGAATCTAAAAGAAAAACCGTCACTCTGATTTTCTCCTTACCGCCGGCTTGAGCTGACAAGGGCGAAGCAAAAAGATAAGAATTATCCAAAGCCACTTCTCCTACCCCGGCCCCCGGAGTAAAAGCCCGTCCCCAAAAAGCAGTCCGCTGACCAATAAAGAAAACGCCAAACCCTAAAGAAAAAAGAAGAATTAATAAAACAACAATCGCCAAAACAAGGCCTTTTTTAGATTTTTTCTGCTCCATTAATTCTTATTGAAACACAAAACTTGACAAACTACAAGTAATTTTAAAAAATATAGTCCTTTTAAGTTTTTATAGAGGATAGTTTTATTTATAAGCAGTTATATCTAAAATAAAACTCCAAGGCAACAAAGAAGTCTATTTTTTTCCTTAATAAAAATCTTTTTAAGACCATATTGATTCTTAGCACTCCTCTCTTTATCTGCCAATTCAAGCACTAATAAAAAAACTAGAGGATATTGGATAAAAACGCAGTCTAAAATTAAAATCTTATAAAAATTCAGTTATCAATCAACCATAAAAATTATCATCACTCCAACATAAAATAACAAAAATTAAGAATTAGCTTCATTCCTATTTTAGTTTAAAAACTACTTTTATTATAGGACTAGAAATTCTCTAAAAAACTTTAATATATCATAAGATATCATCAAGTCTTTTCTTCTTTATGGTAATTTACGCAGGAAGAGTTGATGTACTTTGATAAGTTTTGTTGTATGGTTTTCCGCACTTTTGCGGTAATTGTTAATAATGAAAAGGCCTATGAAAATATAAAACCCTCCTGTTTTTGACTTGATTTTAACCTCATCTAAATATATCAAATGACCTTAGTTTAACCCCTTGACAGGTTCTGCAAATCTTTATTATAGTAGTAGTATGAATATAATTTTGTATAATGAGTATAATTTAAAGCTAAAATGAAAATGCGGAAAATAAGGAACCATGACCAAATAAGAACCTTCCGACTTGATGTCGGAAGAACCTTGTTTCTCACCACCTGCGGTGGTTCGAAATATAGCCAAAATTATAGCCTAGAAAAATTTAGCCATCTGACCGGCATTGCTGAAGCCGGTGTTGCCTTTTTAATTTTTCTAACCGCCTTTTTATGGCTGTTTCTTTAAAAACTCATTTATCAATAAAATGTTACTGCCTGAAATTTTTAAAAACTACCTCATCATCAGAAAAACCTCGCCGGTGACAACCAAAAATTACTTGGGTGACGTCAATCATTTTTTAAATTGGCTCGCCAAAGAAACAGGAGTTAAATATCAAATTGTTGGCAAAGCCATCTTTGGACTTTTTACCGAAGAAACACTTAACGAATACAAAAATAATCTTCTGTCTTGTAAAACTCCCCTTTCAACTCTTAATCGACGCCTTTCGGCTTTAAGAAAATTCGGCCAATTCGGAAAAGAGCAAGGTTGGCTAACTGAATTGCCAAAAGTGGAAAATGCCTCTAAAGAACGATCCAGGATCAGTTCCACCTCGGATGGTGGCCGGATGGACTCCTCCGAGGTGATATTGGGGAATTTTCAAAAACATCTGGAAAAAGAAAAAGTCAGCCCGATCACTCTTAAAAATTATTTGTCGGATTTAAAACATTTTCTGGGATGGCTAGAGGGAAGCTAAATTAACATCAGTGCGGGCCCGAAAGGTGGCAAAAGGGGGGAGCCTATTACCGCTTTTGGTACCCGCAATTTAATTATAACACTTTCTTGCGAGAAAGATGTTGATTTCATTTAACACTTTCCCCACAAGAAAGATGTTGATTTCATTTAACACCATTCACAAACCATGAATCAAAAATTTCTTTTTAAGAAAATAACTGCCAAAAACATCACTGCTTACCAAAAACGGCTGGCTGACGAGTTAAAACTCTCCCCAGCCACCATCAAAAGGCGGGTTTCTTCAATTCGTAAGTTCTGTGAATGGGCACAAAAACAAGGCTACCTTGAAGTAAACCCCTTTTTAAAAGAAACCGAGATTCCGGGTGTTTCCCTACCTCAGAAACTTACCCCAAGAAAAAATGTTTTTCAAAAAGCCTACCGAGCCTACAATCAGGCTTCTATCACCAAATATTTCCATTGGGCTCTTTTAATTATCTTTTGTGCTGCTCTTGGTTTCGGCGCCTATGAGCAATTCTTTAAAAAAGCACCAACTCCCTTAGCTTATCCGGCTTCTCCGGTTACTCCCAATCGTTTTCTTTCTTTTCAAGGACGTTTGACTGACTCTTCAGACAATCCGATCAGCACCGCCACCAACTTTGTCTTTAAACTTTACGATGCCGCTTCAGCCGGCAACACTTTATGGAACTCTGGTACTTGCGCAATTACTCCTGACCAAGACGGAATTTTCTCTAACCTTTTAGGTTCAGATTGCGGGGCAGAAATTGACGCCACTGTCTTTAGCGAAAATGCCGATGTCTGGCTAGGTATTACTGTCGCTGGAGATGCAGAAGCTACTCCCAGAATGCAAATCGCTACTGTTGGCTATGCCTTAAGCGCCGAAACTCTCCAAGGCCTTCCTCCAGGAACCGAAACCAGTATGATTCCCTATATTAATTCTTCTGGCGATATTGTCATTGCCGCTGCTTCTCCAACAATACAAGCCACTTCCGGAACCTTTGCCTTAGAAGGACAAACAGGAGTCACCATCCAAGCAGGCACCGGGGTCGGCGGCAGTATTACCATCGCACCAAAGGGAGATGCCGGTAAGGTTAATCTGACTTCGGAAGCAACTACCGGCAATCTTTTAAACAACCAAGGCGGAGCTAACTTCGGCACGGTTGGCGGCAAAGAAGCCAATAATCTTTATTATGGCTATGTTGGCACAGATGATACTAATTTTAATCTTTTGAAACTGGAAGCCGGAGCTTCGACTCCTGATGTTAAGTTTACTGTGGACGCTTCAGGTAATGCTTCGGCAGCCGGAATTTTAAAAGCCTTAACAAGCGGCTCTTATTT
>Ga0210028_1001055_pt1 | contig 23602 bp, 29 predicted proteins | sample CryGeymeta201513_FD_185468 | JGI IMG/M metagenome (GOLD analysis project Ga0210028, IMG submission 185468) | Groundwater microbial communities from Crystal Geyser aquifers in Utah, USA - Crystal Geyser metaG 2015-13 (SPAdes) (version 2) | ecosystem: Environmental > Aquatic > Deep subsurface >...
TTGTTGACCGGTAAAAAATGGATGACATTTGTTGCAGACTTCGACCAAAAGGTGGTCGACTGTGGAACCAGTAGTAAATTTGTTGCCACAGGCACAGGTAACTTGACATTTGGGAAAATATTGAGGATGGATAGCTTGTTTCATGGGGTTATTATAACAGAATTAATTATTAATTTTTAATTTAAAATTTTTTATCATTACAAATTACATAATTTTTATATAATTATTGACATTTGACAGATTATGTATTATGATTGTTTTATGAATATGACATTATCTATTACCAGTAGAAAACAGATTTATTTTCCACAGGTATTGTTGAAGGCGTTAAATTTACCTTCACCTGGAAAAGTTGTGATAGATGTATTGCCTGATTCTTCAGTTAAATTTAGACCAGTAAAAAGCTTTTTAGAATTTGCTGGAATTGCTAAAGATAAGGCAAAATTTGAATATTGGAAAACATTTAGAGATAAGATGGAGACTGAATATGAAGAAGTATATTGACACAAATGTATTTTTAAGGTCGATAGATGGTGACGAGACAACAGTCAAGTTTATTACAAATGTGTTGGAAGGTGAGGAAAAATATTGGGTTCAAAATGTGGTCTTAAGTGAGCTTGTTTGGATATTGGGTACTTCGTATAAATATAGTCGAAAAAAGATTGTTGATATTGTTGGCTCATTGATAAAGGCTAATAATTTGGTGTGGACTGGTAATTGTGACTTAATGTTGGCTGTTGATTGGTTTGAAAAGGGATTGGCAAAATATAATGATTGTTTGATAGTGTCGGCAATGGATAAAGGCGACAAAATAGTTTCATATGATCGCGAGTTTAATCGATTTGATGAAATTAAACGAATTGAGCCAAAAGATTTGATTGGTTAATTGTTTTTTGTTCACCTGTAGCCATGTTCTTGAGGGTAACCTGATTATTTTTTGATTCGTCGGTACCAATCATGGCGACAAAGGGAATGCCCAGAGAATCGGCGTATTTGAATTGTTTGCTGAGTTTGTCATTATCGGGATAAAAAGATGAGGCGATATTGTTGTTGCGCAATTCTGTTATTAATTTTAATGATTGGTTGACTGTCTTATCACCAAAATTGGCGAATAAAACTTTTGTTTTTGTTTTGGGAAGATTGGGCAATAAATTTAGTTCAGTAATACAGTCAACAATGCGGTCAAGACCAATAGTGGTGCCAACAGCAGAGATGTCGGGACCTCCCAAAGATTTGATTAAATTGTCGTAACGACCACCGCCAGTAATTGAGCCAATCTTGGGCTTGGTAACCACAGTCTCAAAAATTGGACCAGTGTAATAATCGAGACCGCGAACTATTGTTGGATCAAATTGGTAGTTATTTTTTGAAACTCCTAAAATTTTTAATTGATTGATAACATTTTGTAGATATTCATCAGGTTGAGCCTGTTTGATATATTTAAACAGTACGGTTATCTTAGCTTTAGGGATATTTTTGCCAATGAGCTCTTTTGTTACTCCATCTTGGCCTATTTTGCTAAACTTGTCGAGACTTTGGAGTATCGAATTTTTGTCTTCGGTAATTTTACAGGCCTTTAAAATGTTGTTGAGAACAATGCGGGAATTAATGAGGATGGTGAAGGTTTTGAAGTTTAATTTTTGTAAAACTGTGTTGATAACAGCTAAAATTTCAGCATCGGCAATAGGGGAGTTGGTACCAAAGGTATCAATATCGCATTGGAGGACTTCACGGTAACGACCTTTTTGAGTATTTTCAGCACGCCAGACTGGTTGAATTTGATAGCGTTTAAAGGGCATGGGAATAGTTTGACTATACATGGCTAGTACTTTGGCGGTAGGGACAGTCAGGTCATAGCGCATGCCAATTTGACGGTCTCCATTGTCGGTGAAAGAATAAACTAATTTATCGCCTTCATCACCGTATTTACCCATAAGTACTGATGAATATTCGAGAGTTGGAGTTTCAATAGGCTCAAAGCCAAAGGTTTCAAAGGTGTCGATGAGTAAATTTTTGACATAGTTGCGAACGGCCATAGCCTCGGGCAAAAAATCCCGAAAGCCTTTTAATGTTTGGACTTTGTTTTGATTCATAGTTGATTTTAACATTTAAAATATTATCGTTATGTAGAGACGCACCAATGGCGCGTCTCTACCAACAAAAAGAGTTAGTGACCGCCAGGGTTACCCGATCCGGGTTTATAAGCTAACCCAGGGGTATTTTCTGGTTTCAATGACTAGCCATAGCTCTAGTGGTGTACCATATGGTTCTCCATTTGACTCAGGAAGCCATTGAGTATCTACTTGATTTGGACCACATCGGGGGTAGATTGGCCCTTTTGATCTGTCACCGGAGTACCGTCAGTATAGGTGTAGTCGACTATTATTGATCTTTCAAATGTTGGTATTGACATAGTATTTATAAATAATTAATTGGGGCATAAAAAAAGCCCCGATTTACGGGGATTTTGAGAATATAATAATTTAAATTTTAAGACACGAAAACACCCCGTTGGTCTTGTGCCACGGTATGGGGGTGATGTAAAGATAATTTAAAATTTTTAATTTTCAATTTTTATTCAATTTTTAATTAATTAATTTATAATTTTAATTTGATTTTAAATTTTAAATTATAAATTAGAAATTGATTTTGGGGTAGCATAAGGGACTCGAACCCTCGACCTTTCCCTCCACAGGGGAACGCTCTAACCAACTGAGCTAATGCCACCATATACTCGCTTTGCGAGAATTTCCAATTTTCAATAACCAATTTCCAAAATGGAAAAAAGTTATTAAAAAATCCGCTTTTGGCGGATTGTGTTTAGATACAGCAATGACCGCCAATTACTTGGAGGTATGATGGATTTGGTTTTCCATTGCAGTATTCATTGGGTGTAGTCTATCAAATAAAATAGATGAGTGCAAATCGAAACGAGATTGCCACGTCGAGGACTCCTCGCAATGACGTACTTTTTTACATTACAACAATCTTTTCCGCGGTGAGGGTTTGGCCAGAGGGGGAGACTGAGGTAGAGATAACAATAATTTTTTTGCCTTTGGAGATATCTTTTAATGTTAGTTTTTCCCCAGTTTTAGATATTATTTGTAAATTTTTTGTATCAGTTTTAACCTGATATTGGGTATTTTTGTTTGATATTGGAATTATCGCCATTAGAGAATACATGGTGGAGATATCGACAACTTGGCCAAGAACAATAGTTTTTAAATTTTGAGAGGACTTAATAGTGGTGACAATGATTCGTTTGGCTGATAGATTTTGTTGATCGTCGAGTACTCCAATTACCAAAATTTCTTGACCGATTTTTAAATCTGTCGATTTTATTTTGATTGATTTGTTGTTGAGGTAAACGGTGTTTGGGGATAATATTATGGTTCGATTTTTATCTTTGGTGTTGAGACTAATTTGAGTTGATTCGATTTTGGTAATAGTTCCAATGTATCCGCGTTTTGGATCAGTTTGGACCTTTTGGTTTATTTCTTGTAATTTTGCCTTGACTTTTTCTTGAATAATTTCTCGGAATTTTTGAATTTCGGAAGTTACGGTAGGGGTTGGAATTGCTGTTGGGGTGATAACTAAACTAGTCGCAAGTATAAGAGGTAGCAGCATTATCATATTTTGATGGTGGTATAGGTAACAAATAATTCGGCATTATTTTCAGTGTCAGTAGAAGATATTGAGGTAATTTTTAGATGATTTATCCCAGGATTTAAATTAATAGTGGTATCAAAATTTCCCGAACTGTCGGCTGTTATTAAATATGAATTATCGATGGTAGTGATGATTACGGTGGCTGAATTATCAGTTTGACCTTTTAATGTTAGTTTAGAGCTGGAGACAACTGATTCATTTTGAGGTTCAAAAATATTCAGAGTGTTTTTTGTGGCAACTATGGTGGGTGTAATTTGATTTTGAAATTGAGTGGGGGTATTGATTGTTTGGATGGTTGAGCTGTTGTTGGTGGTGACATTTTTCTTTTTGAGAGCAATAAAAGTGCCAGTAGCTCCAAAGCCAATCAGTCCTCCAAAAATGATAGCGAGAATAAGTTCTTTAAACATAGTGTGTGTAAATGTTATTATAGCAATATGGAAATAAGCTTGTATGGGTCAAAAAGTTTGTATATAAAAGGAAAAAATGCTAAGGTATGGTTTGATCCTCGAAAAGATGACTTGAAGCAAGATTATAAAATTGTAGTTTTTGAAAAACATGAAGATAATTTTTTGGGCTTAGATACGGGTGAAAAAGTGGCAATATGGGGGCCGGGGGAATATGAAGTGGCGGGGGTAGAAATAAATGTCAGTAAGACGGGCAATGGTTTAATGGCAATTCTCAATTTTGACGAAGTTAAAATTGGTTGGATTTCGACTGATACGATTGATTTATCTGACAAAAAGAAGGAAAGACTGGCAGAATGTGATGTATTGATTGTTAAAAGTGTGGGCGATATAAATAATATTTGGGATTTGGTTAAAGGATTGGGTGTTAATTATTTAATAATAACTGATTTGTCTGATGGTAATAAAAAGAAGCTGTTAGATATGGCTGATATGGAGGAGGCAGCAATTACAGAAACCTTGAAGTTAGAAAAAAGCACCTTGCCCGAGGTAATGGAGGTGGTCATATTACAACAGAAGTAGGGCGAATGCCCCCGTCTTTTGAAGAGGCGGAAGTATCGGTATTGGGATCGATTTTGATTGATAATGATGCAATTTTGGCGGTGTCAGAATTTTTGCGTCCGGAACATTTTTATAATGGGATACACAGCCGGATTTTTGATGCCATGCTTCATTTGTATGAAGCTAGATCTCCCATTGATTTGGTAACAGTTTCAGGACGATTAAAAGAAATGAAAGTGTTAAAAGTAGTGGGAGGTAAGGCATATTTAGCACAACTGGCTAATGATGTACCGACCTCGGCCAATGTTGAAGCTTATGGCAAAATGATTAAAGCGTTGGCGGCCAAACGTGAACTAATTTCGGCGGCGGGGAGAATTACTGATAAGGCTTTTGATGAAGGACTTAAAGCCGAAGAATTGCTGGATATGGCAGAGCAAGAAATTTTTTCACTGTCCCAAAAACATTTAAAATCGATTCCAATATCACTTAAAGAAATTTTAACTGCTTCGTTTGATCGATTAGATGAATTGCAAAAACGAGGCAGTGGGTTACGAGGTTTAGCCTCTGGCTTTGTTTCTTTGGATAATATGTTGGCGGGGATGCAGGATAGTAATTTATTGATTTTGGCGGCTAGGCCTGGGGTTGGTAAAACAGCTTTTGTTTTAAATGTGGCGAGGCATGTGGCGGTGGAGATGAAATTGCCTACCTGTATATTTTCCTTGGAAATGAGCCGGGAAGAATTGGCTGATCGGTTATTGGTTCGTCAGGGCTTAATTGATGCGTGGAAAATAAAGACGGGACAATTGTCGGATGATGATTTTTCGTCACTGTCAGAGGCGATGGGAGTGTTAGCTGAGGCGCCTTTGTACATTGATGATACGCCGGGGTTGACGGTAACAGAGCTGCGAACTAAAGCTCGACGATTGCAAATTGATAAAGGGATTAAATTTATAATTGTCGACTATTTGCAGTTGATGCATGGGATAAATAGAGAAAATAGGGTACAAGAGGTGTCAGAAATTTCTCAGGGATTAAAAAATTTAGCCAGGGAACTAAAAATTCCAGTGTTGGCTTGTGCTCAGTTAAATCGACAAATGGAGGCAAGGGGGGGCAAACCGAGGTTGTCGGATTTGCGTGAGTCGGGGAGTATAGAGCAAGATGCCGATGTGGTGATGTTTTTGTATCGTGAGGATGAGGAAATTAGGGAAATGGTGTCTTGTTCGATTGAAAAACATCGTAACGGTCCAACGGGACAATTTAATTTGTATTTCAATGGCAAACAAGTTAGCTTTTTTGATGTGGAGAAGAATGGGTAAGTATAAAAGTAATGGACTGTTGACAAAGTAATGGAATGAGTATAAAGTAATGAATATGGAATCACAAATTGTTAGTTTAACTTCGCAAAATCAAATAACTTTGCCAAGGTATATGGTAAAAAAATTAGGTAAAAACAGGCCAAAAAATATGGTTGTTAGTTTTGTGGATGAAAAATTTATTATTAAACCAGTTGTTAGTATTTGGGATTTGGCTGGGGCGATGAAATCAGATATTAAAGCTACCGATGAGCAACTAAGACAAGCTAGTATCCAATTTGAAAAAACATGGGCAAGAGAATTTTAAAAAATATTGCTTTAGATACAAATATTATTACCAGATACTTAATTGGTGATGTAGAATCACAGTTAGTTGAGGTAAAGGCGTTATTTTTACGAGCAGAAAAGAAAGAAGTAAAATTGATAATTTTGCCCGTAGTTGTAGCGGAAGTTTCGTATGTATTGGATACAATTTATCATAAGTCGGAAATTGAGATTTCAAGCTATTTGCAGAGTTTTTTAATTCAACCTTGTTTTAATTTAGAACATGGCAAGGCATTGTTGGGAATGTGGGAATGGTATGAGTGGGGGAATCATTTTGTTGATAGCTATTTATTGGCATTAAATAAATATGAAAATATTGAGTTGTTTAGTTTTGATAAAAAGTTAAATAAATTATTGAAGAAATAACATTAGGCTGTGCTAATTTCAATAAGATTGCTTCGTCGGCAAGAAACTCCTCGCAATGATGTGGTTTTTTTGAGATAATAGTTTACTTGCCGATGTGGCGGAACTGGTAGACGCGCACGACTCAAAATCGTGTAGTAGCAATACTGTGTGGGTTCGATTCCCTCCTTCGGCACAGAAAAAATTAAAAATTACGAATTACGAATTACGAATTACACTCTACAAATAATAATTGGAGTAGTGGGATGTTTGGTATACCTCTATTTGTGTTGGCGGACGATGAGGGAGAATTATAAGGAAGAAGACATGATTGCTTTTGGATGGGTGTCACTTTTAGTTTATTTAATTGGTAGTCGAATTGCTTTTGTCTATGATCAACCAAAATTATGGTTAGAGTTTTGGAAAATGAATCAGGTAAATGTATTGGGGGGATATATTTTGTGGCTTTTACTGGCTTGGTTAATTACGAAGGATAGAGAATGGAAGTTTTTTGCCTTTGGGGAAGACAGTTTGATAAATTTGGCTTGGATAAATTTGATTTATTTTGGATTAACTTTTCAAGGGAAATTGATAATATTATTATTGATTGTTTTGGTGGTAGGATGGGTATTAAAGAGTCGATATCGATCATTGTGGTGGTATAAAAGTGGTAAAAAAGGATTTTTGTTTTTGTTGACAAATATGGTATTTTTTGTTGGTTTAGCATTTGTTTTTAATAATTATTTCTATTTAATCATGACCTTGCTTTCGGGGGTCAGATTAGTTATGCTTGGCAATGAACGAAATTCCAAATAAATTTATTAGTCCAATTAGACTGTATTTAGAGAGACGGTTAATGGAACTGAAATTTTGGCAAAAAAAGATAAAAGAATCAGATCCATTTTCAGATGAACAAAGAACGCGAGATAATTCATTTGAGGAAGATTTGGATGAACAAGTGGGTCATTTTGAAAGTGAAGTTAAGGCGGGATTTGTTAAACGACAAATAGTTGAACTAAGAAAGGCTTTAACGAGAATAAAAATTGGTAAATATGGAATTTGTGAAAAATGTAAAAAATCAATTGATACTGATCGATTGGCGATAAAACCAGAAACAACTTTGTGCCTAATGTGTGAAAAAAATGAGGAATAATGGGGCGAGTTTGGGTACAAATTTTGGGGGATTGAATATTTTATCTTTTGTTTTATTAATACTAATATATTTGATTTGGAAATATGATAAGAACAGGGGATGGTTGTTAATAATATTGGGAGGTATATTAAATTTGGTGGAAAGGGTGGTATTTGGAGGCGTTAATGATTACTGGAAAATACCGTTTACAAATATTTATAATAATATAAATGATTATTTAATATTAATAGGTGGAATAATAGTGGTATGGAAGAAGTTCAAATAATTTTTGAGGATAAAAATTATTTGGTTGTTAATAAGCCGGCGGGGATGGTGACGACACGGGAAAATTTCCAATTTCCAAAAAACAATTTCCAAACAAATTCAAAGAAACAAAAAACAATTTCCAACTTAATTTATTTGGAGGATTGGATAAGGGAGAAATATGGAGATAGGGGATTGAGGCGACAGGGAATTGCTCATCGTTTAGATAAGGGAACGTCGGGTTTAGTTTTAGTGGCTAAAACTGAAGAATATTTAGATTATTTTTTAGGTTTATTTAAAACGAGAAAAATTCATAAAAAATATATAGCTATGGTTTGTGGAGAAGCGAGTTTTTGGGGGAGTATTAATATGCCAATTGGTAGAAATGGTCATATTTTTGGAAAATTTGGGGTTAGGATTGAGGGTAAAAATGCTTTAACTTTGTTTGAAAGGATTGCCTCAATAAATTATGAGAGTAAAAAGTTTTCGTTGGTAAAAATAGACCTAAAGACTGGTCGAACTCATCAAATTAGAGTACACTTTGCATACTTGGGTTGGCCCTTGGTTTCAGATAGGATATATGGGGGTAAAATGGTAGGAAAATTGACTCGCCCATTTTTACATTCGTGTGAAATTTCGTTTATTGATATGGAGGGAAAAGGGGTGGTTTATAAATCTGAGCCAGACATTGATTTGAAAAATACTTTAAAATTAATGGGATATAAAACAATTAAAAATTAAAAATTACGAATTACGAATTACAAAATAAAACTAATTGTTTTGGGATTGATGGTTGGTGGAGTGTTTTTGTTAAATAAATTTTCGTGGCAGGGGGAGGATTTTTCGATTTTTTCGATAGATGGGGAAAAAGTAGAGATGATAAATATCTCACCAGAGAGAGGGATGGTAAATAGTTATGTAATCGCGAACATGGATTTGTGGATACCAAACGGAATGGGTTGGTACCCGGCCAGTCGACTAGGTTTGATTGTAAAAAATGATGTAAAACTTGCCCAAAGAACGGCTTTTTATAACTTTGGATTTTGGCCTCAGGTTATAAGTTTTCAGAATAGTTGGAGTGATAATCGGTCACTTTGGTCAATCTTGGGGCCGATAGGTTGGTTTCGATTTAGGTTGTCATCAGATCAATGGCTGTGGAAAAATGAAACATTGAAAATAAATAATTTGAGAGAAATTATGCCTCGAGATATGTCTAGTAGCCAAATAGTAGGTGCTGATATAAAGATAAATGTGGTTAATGCAACAGGCAAAAATGGATTAGGAAATATGATGGCTGATAGATTAGATTGGTGGGGATTGATGGTGACTTCGGTACAAACGGCCGAGAAGGAAAAAGAATCAAGATTATATGTCGATTTTAATTTGGCAAAAAAGAATAATACTTTTGAAATAATTAACTTTTTGACTAAAATTTTAGGCTGTAAGATGGTTAATCGAGAAGGGGGTGTTGAATTGATTTTAGGTACGGACATTGAGGAAATGATAAAATATAGTCAAACATATGTCAGGTCATTCTAAATGGTCAAATATTAAAAATCGTAAGGGAGTAGTTGATAAAAAAAGGAGTGAAGTGTTTACTCGGGCGTCGAAAAATATTATGACGGCGTTACGTTCTGGTGGGGGAGTGGCGCTCAAAACTGCTATTGATCAAGCAAAAGAAGTTAATATGCCGAGGGAAAATATTGAGCGATTACAAAATCGTTATGAGACAAGAAAGGTTAATTTGTTATACTGCCGGTTTGAGGGTTATGGACCTTTTTTGGTGCCACTGGTAATTGAGGTGGAGACAGATAATAAAAATAGAACTTTAGGGGAGATCAAATTACTGTTTAGAGATATTGGTGGCTCTCTTGGTGGTGAGGGAAGTGTGGATTATTTGTTTGATAGATTGGGTGAAATTGAAATAAGTCGAGATTTGACTGATGATGAACTACTTAATTTAATTGATTTTGGGTTGTTGGATATTGAAGATAAGATTGTCTCTTGTGGGGTGGAAAATTTGACTAAATTGGGAAATAAATTAAAGGAAATGGGAGTGGAAATAATTTCGGGTGAGATCGTTATGAGGTGCAAGCAACCAACTAAATTAAATTCTGAAGATGAAGTGTCAAAAGTAATGGATTTGATAGATGCATTAGAAGAACATGATGATGTGGTTAATGTTTATTCAGGTTTTAAATTTTAATGTCAAAACGCTGGCGATATTTCATTTCAACTTTGTTGTCGGTGTTTGGTTTTTATATGTATTTGTGGTTGCCGGTAGATTCGCGATATTATGGCTTAGCTTTGGAAATCGGTTTAGTGGTGTTTTGTTTTTGGTTTGGTCTGGGGGTTATTTTTGAAAATAATATAGATCAGAAATTAATGGTGATTATTTTGCCACTGATTTTTTCTTTGGGGTATTCATTGTTTTGTGCATTGTTGTCATTAAATCAGTTTTATATGATATTTTTGTCGGTAATATTTGGATTAATGATATATATGATGTTTCTATTGGAAAACGTGTTTTTGGTGGTGATAGGATTTAAAACTGTTCCGATGTATCGGGCGGCATATACAACAAGTTTAATTTTTACCTTATTTTCCAGTTTTTTTGTGTTTAATAGCATATTATCTTTTAAATGGCCATTTTATATTAACTTTTTTGGGGTAGGATTGTTGTCGGTTATTTTATTTTTATATCAATTTTGGGCAATTGCGATTGAATTGCCCGATGATGGGGTAGGAAAAGGTAAATGGATATATGCGACGGTGGCGGGGTTTATGATGGGGGAGCTCGGATTGGCTTTTTCTTTTTGGCCAGTAGGAGTGTTTAAGGGGTCGATTTATTTGGTTTGTGCCATCTATATTTTATCTGGTTTGTTTCAGGCGGATATTAAAGAACGTTTATTTAAATCGGTTTTAATAAATTATGGATTAATTGGAATTGCTGTAACTGTAGCTATAATTTTAACTAATACTTGGGGCTAGGGGAGTAGTAGCCTATAATTTCACAATATTATAGGACTTTTTCACGATATAGTATGATATAGTCTTGTGGATAAGTAGATCAGCAGTCTTTGTGTAGAGGAGTGGTGGCTTGAGTGGGTGATATATATTATTAGTAAAAGCAATTAATAATTTTTATATTCCCGCCAGTGGTGGTGGGGGTATAGGGTTATGTCCTCTGGTGGTTATAGATGGCAAATATTCTACTTCGTAGAATGTATCTTTCACGAAGTATGTTAATCAGAGAGACTGGGGGAGCTACTAAAATCACAATATAATTTTTAATTCGTAATTTTTAATTTTTAATAAGAATATTTGATTTATAACAATTTAAATAAAGGCGTTATTCCCCTAGTTTATAACTGGTCTTTTAGGATTAGTAGTTAGGCATAAAATTAATAATTGACTCCCCTATTATTAAATAGTTTGGAAAGATAGGTACTATTTATAATAGGCTTCACTAGAGGCTCTAGAATTGATGATTTTGCTTTTAGCATGGTAATATTAACTATGGTTTTTGATTTATTGTCCTTGGTAACAAGATTTATTGAATATTTGGAAGTTGAAAGAAATTGTTCAAGATTGACTGTTATTAAATATCGACATTACCTTGTCCGGCTGGTTGATTATTTGGTTAATATACAAAAGATTGAAAATCCTAAATTGTCAGATGTAAATTTAGAAACTATACGCAAATTTAGAATTTATCTGGCAAGACAGCCGGGGTTACATGGAGATCTAAAGAGTGTAACGCAAGGTTATTATGTAATAGTACTTAGATCATTTCTAAAATGGGCAATAAAAAACGATTTTATGGCTATGGCTCCGGAAAAAATTGAAGTACCTAGGAATAAAGAACATTCGTTGAAATTTTTAAATAACGAGCAGGTTACTAGATTATTAAACCAACCATTATTATCTACACCCATAGGATTGCGAGATCGAACAATCTTGGAATTATTATTTTCGACAGGTTTGCGTGTATCAGAATTGGTAGCTTTAAATCGAGATCAGATAGATTTAAAAACAAGAGAATTTGGAATAATTGGTAAAGGTGGTCACGCTCGAATTGTCTTTATTTCTAAGGACGCGGCATCATATGTTGATAGGTATTTAAAAAGTCGGATAGATAAGGTAAAACCGTTATTTATTAATTATTTAAAACGAAACAGTATTATTTATGATGAAAATAAATCTAGATTAACTGCTAGAGCTGTTCAGTATTTAGTAAAAAAATATACACGTTTAGCAAAATTGCCCGTAGATGCAACACCACATACACTTCGACACTCGATGGCAACCGACCTTTTACGAGCAGGTGCTGATTTACGATCGGTCCAGGAATTATTGGGTCATGCCAATATTGCCACAACTCAAATCTATACTCATATTACTGATTCGAGATTGCGGGAAGTACACGACAAATTTCACAGTGGCAATAGAATACATTAATTTATACCTAAAATAGGGTAGAATTGAAATTCTGAACCTGACTGTCACTCCCCTCCCCTGACTGCTAAGGTAGATTATAAGTATAACCTATAATTATTTTTTGTCTTGTCCTATATTATTTTCTATCTCTGGTATGGCGAGAATAGTCATGGCATTGACCTTATCTTCTGTTGTCTTGAGTCTCATCAGAATAACCCCCCTAGTATTACGAGAAAGTATAGGAATATCTTTGAGTGGCAATTTTATCGTGATGGCCTTGCGAGAGATTATAATAACTTCGTTATCAGCTTGAGAAACGACTGACGCTACGGCAATAAATCCTGTTTTGGTTGAGAGATTGGAAGCTTTAACACCTAGTCCACCACGTTTTTGGAGGGGGTAGAGGTAAGCATCAGATCGTTTGCCGACACCATTGTCGGCAATTACCAATAAATGTCGATAAGAATTTGGTTGACGTGGCGGGAGAACATCCATAGAGACTAGTTCATCACCGGTTTTTAGAGTTATGCCTTTGACGCCTCGGGTGTGACGACCCATGGGTCGAGTGTCGGTTTCGTTAAAGCGAATACATTTGCCGTGGCGAGAAACTAAAAATATTTGATCGTTACCGGAAGTAGTTTTTGCCCAGACAAGTTGGTCTTTTTCGTCTAATTTAATAGAGGCTAAACCTGAGAGTCGAACATTGGCAAATTTTTCGATGGCTGTTTTTTTAATTACTCCCATCTTGGTGGCTAAAATTATAAATTTATCTTGATTTTCTTTACGTAGGGGTAAAATTGCTTGGACAGTTTCACCAGCAACAATGTTGATTAAATTAATAATGGCTTGGCCTTTTGATTGACGACTGGATTCGGGCACATCCCAAACCTTGGTTTTAAAGCTTCGACCTTTGTTGGTAAAAAATAATAGTTCGTCGTGAGTGTTGACAAAAAACATATTTTCAACTTCGTCTTCTATTTTGGTTGACATGCCAGAAATCCCGATACCACCACGTTGTTGTGAACGATAGGTATCTTGGGGTAAGCGCTTGATGTAACCACTGCGGGTAATGGTGACTAAAGTTGGTTCATTGGGGATTAGGTCTTCTTCGGAAAATTGATCGAGACTTTTGACAAATATTTTGGTACGTCGGGGATCACCAAATTTTTCGATAATTTCTTGATTTTCGGCTTTGATTACACTTACCATTTTTTTAGGAACTGTAATAATTGCCGTAAGATCGGTAATAACTTTTTGAACTTCAGTAAACTCATCTTCGATTTTTTGGCGTTCAAGGGCAGCCAGACGTCGAAGTTGCATTTCCAAAATAGCGTTGGCTTGGAGATCGGTAAACTTAAATTTGGCCATTAAATTGATTTTAGCCTCTTCGGCGGTAGCTGAGGCGCGAATGGTTTTAATGACTTCGTCGAGATTGTCGAGAGCAATTTTTAAGCCTTCTAAAATATGTGAACGCATATAATTGGATTTGAGGTCAAAAATGGTGCGTCTTCTGATAATGGTTTCGCGATGTCTTAAGAATAAAAGCAATATTTGCCGTAGATTTAAAGTCTGAGGAACGCCATTAACTAATGCCAAAAGATTGGCCGAATATGATGATTGAAGGGCAGTATATTTATAAATTTTATTTAAAATACTTTTGGGTTTGCTGATTTTTTTAAGTTCAACCACAACTCGGATACCGTGGCGGTCGGACTCATCACGGAGATCACTGATACCAATAATTTTTTTATCCCGGGCTAACTGGGCTATCTTTTGGACAAATTCAGATTTATTGACTTGGTAGGGGAGCTCGGTGATAATTATGCGGATTTTACCTGATTTGGTTTCTTCAATATTGGTTTTACCTCTAATGATAAATTTGCCACGACCAGTGGAGTACATTTCTATAATGCCGATTTTACCATAGATTTCGCCATATGTGGGAAAATCAGGACCAGTAATTATCTTGACCAATTCATCAATAGTGGTATTTGATTCAAAAGTAAAATGAGTGCGCTCTAAAAGTCTGATGGGTTTGAAAATAAATTCTTGGGTAGTTAGTTGGCTATCGGGAATTTCCTTACAATCGGTTAAATCTTCCACTTTTTCTAAGGTGGCGGTATCAAGCATTAAATTTAGGCCAGAACAAAGTTCTCTTAAATTGTGAGGTGGAATTCGAGTGGCCATGCCGACGGCAATACCTTCGGCACCATTTAATAGTAGATTGGGAACACGTACAGGTAAAACTGTTGGTTCTTTGGTTGAACCATCATAATTGTCCATCATTTCCACTGTATCTTTGTTAATATCGGTAATCATTTCTGGGGTCATCTTGGCCATCTTGACTTCGGTATAACGCATAGCGGCGGGAGGATCACCATCAATGGAACCAAAATTTCCCTGACCATTGACTAACATATAGCGCATAGAAAAATCTTGGGCCATACGGACGAGGGCCATGTAGATACTGGAATCACCGTGAGGATGGTAGGATTTCATTACATCACCAACAACGGCGGCAGATTTTACATTTTTACCAGTGACAGACAGCCCCATTTGATTCATGGCGTAAATGATACGACGGTGAACAGGTTTTAAGCCATCACGGACATCGGGTAGGGCGCGGGAGACGATGACAGACATGGAGTAGTCAAGATATGACTTTTCCATTTCGTTGACAATATCGACATCAAGAATTTTACCTTGATTATTGACAAATATTTTGTCATTTTCAACTACTGTATTTTTTGTTGTGTCTGTAGGCATATTTTATATATTGACTAAGTTTTTAAATTTGTTATAATGTAATTAATAACTCGAGGTACATACTTAATTGGGTGTACCTCATTTTATTTCTATCTGCTTTTTAATTGATAATAGATCTGTAAATGTTTGTCCAAAGTGAATTCTAATTGATTTTGCTGTTAATTTGCTTTCAGAAATTATTTTGACTTTCTTGCCTATAGATTCAAGATATTGATATAAAATTAAAAAATCACCGTCTCCAGATAAGACTACAATTTGATCAAATAAAGATTGATATTTCAATACGTCTAGAGTTAAATCTACATCACAATTAGCTTTTACTAGTGGAGGCTTGGTAGTAATTTTAGTCCAATCATGTTTGCATTTTGGACACTGATTTTTTTGAGTGACTGATTTTTGCTTAATAAACTTTAAAGGTTTTGATTTTACAACATATCCAATTGACTTTAGTTTTTCGATTTTTTGTATGTCAGATGACTTTGGTTTGAAACCAGTGTAATAAAATATTTTTTTAGTTTGATATTTATCCTTAAGATAGTTGAATAACTTATTAAAATCTACTTTCCATTTGCCTGTTGCTTTTGCACCAAAAATTAGATTGGCTGAGTCAATAAAAATATAAGTTTTATTTGTAATTTTTAACATTATTTGTTGTATAATTGTTTTAATCACGCCCTCCGAGTAATCGGGGGGACATTTTTTTATTAATCCCCTGCTTTATTTAAAATAATTATTAAGTTTTTTGTTGTATCTTGTGACATAAGTTTATTTAAGTAACCAGTAGTCGTTTGTATTTATATATCTGTAAAAGTTCTCGTTTAGGAAGTAGGTAAAAATACTGGCGATGATTAAAATTATAAAAAGTAAGACAGAAGCCTTTATTTTATTGTTTAAGATGACAAATAAATTGATAAAATAGTAAAGACAGTTGATGGTGAAAAAAGAGGTAAGGTAAAAACTACCAGAAAAGTGACGACAGGTTAGACAAAATCCTGGATCTCCTATATTGGAAATAAACAAGAATGGAAACCGCTGTCCCCCCAAGATATTTTCGACTGTGAATTTAAAAATCAAAATTGAGGAAATAAATATTACAATTTTTTTTAAAATATTATTATTCATTTTATATATCCAATGTGGCTAAATGGGCGTGGGTGACAATAAATTTTTTGCGAGGGGGGACGTCTTCGGACATTAAAATACGGAAAATTTCGTCGGCGCGTTGGGCATCAACTATAGAAACTTTTTTAAGTAAACGAGTGGCGGGGTTCATAGTAGTGTCCCACAGTTGGGTAGGATTCATTTCACCCAAGCCTTTATATCGTTGGATTTCGACTTTTTCGCTTTTTAATTTATTAAGATAATTTTCTTTTTCTTCATCGGTATAGACATAATCAATTTTTTTACCGACTCTTAGACGATAAAGTGGTGGCATGGCAATGTAGACGTAACCATGTTCAATAAGCCCTGGTAAATGGCGGAACATGAAAGTTAGTAAAAGAGTGGAAATGTGGGCACCGTCAACGTCGGCATCGGCCATTAAAATAATGCGGTGATAACGACATTTAGTTATGTCAAAAGTATCACCTATACCCATACCTAGGGCAATAATTAGATCTTTTAATTTGTCACTACCGACTATTTTATCCAAACGTATACCTTCGGTATTGAGGGCTTTGCCCCATAAAGGTAAAATGGCTTGAAATTTACGGTCTCTCCCTTGTTTGGCACTACCACCAGCCGAGTCCCCCTCTACAATATAGATTTCACATTCTTCGGGGTGTTTGGATTGACAGTCAGCTAATTTTCCTGGTAACCCTAGTGAATCAAAGGCGCCTTTACGCATAATGGCGTCTTTGGCGGCTTTGGCGGCTTTGCGAATTTGAATGGTAAGAAGGGCTTTATTGATAATAGTTTTGGCGACATCGGGATGTTCCTCAAAATAAATATCTAAACCTTCGCGAACCATTTTGGCAACAATAGGCTGGACTTCGGAATTACCTAATTTGCCCTTGGTTTGTCCTTCAAATTGGAGATCCTTACTGCCCATTTTTAGAGAAATTATAGCGGTTAGGCCTTCACGAACATCGTCACCGGAAATGACATCATTTTTATTTTTTATCATTTCTTTGCGTTCGGCATAATCTTTGATTGATTTGGTAAGAGCTGATTTGAAACCAGAAAGATGAGTGCCACCTTCGTGAGTATTGATAATATTGACAAAAGAGGGGGTGTTTTCGGCAAAGGTATCGTTGTACTGGATGGCAACCTCAATATCAACATCTGCCTGATTTTGATGGATATAAATAGGGGGGTGCAAAACCATCTTACCTTTGTTTAACTCGGAAAGAAGGGACAAAATACCACCTTCAAAATAGTAGTGGTGTTCGGTGTTATTGCGTTCGTCATAAAAGTGAATATATACTTTGGAGGTAAGATAGGCGTGATCTTTGAGTGATCGGATAATTGTTTTGTCGTCAAATTCGAGGGTTTCTTTAAAAATTTCTGGATCAGGATAAAAGGTAACGGTGGTACCATTAATAGATGAGAGAAGAATGCTTTTTAAGTGTTGGTTTTTTGATTCAGGGATAACCGTTAATTTTGTTTTGGTAACACCTCGGGTAAAATCGATATAATTAAATTTATTATCACGGCGAACTTCGATTTGGTAATTAACAGATAGCGCGTTAACACAGGTAGTACCAACACCATGGAGACCACCAGAAACTTTGTAGGCATCACCCTCAAATTTACCGCCCGAGTGAAGGGTAGTCATAATAACTTCGACGGCAGGTTTGCCGTATTTTGGCATGATGTCGATAGGAATTCCCCGTCCGTCATCGGCAACAGTGGCCGAACCATCTTTGTTTATGCCCACCCAAATGTTTTTGGCAAAACCTCCTAGGGCTTCATCAATACCATTGTCAATTACTTCCCATAAACAATGATGGAGACCGCGGGTATCAGTTGAACCGATGTACATGGCCGGTCGTTTGCGGACAGGTTCGAGTCCTTCGAGGACGACTATTTGTTTACCAGTATATTTTTGAGTATCAGGCATGTTTGGTGCTGTAGTCCGATAGCGCTTTGGCACTTTAGTAAAAATCGAAACTATAGAGATAAATTAATTGTATCAGTTAAAAATAGCTTTACAATAAGCAAAAGATATGGAAAGATGGGGTATTTTATTGGTAGTTTTGTTGGGAAATTGTGTTAAAAGAAATGATGGATGTTGCCACTAAAACATTGAGTGATTTGTTGATGCCAAACATAGGGATTTCGACGACTTGATCACATAATTTTAGGCTTGACTCCCCTACCCCGTTCATTTCTGACCCGGCGACAATGGCGAGAGGAAATTTATATTTTGCTTTATTATATAAAACACTATTTTTTGTCTGTTCACAGGCAATTATTTGATAACCTTCATTTTTTAATTTTAAAAGACAGTCGGCAGTGTGGTAATAATGTTCCCAAGTTACCCATTTCCAAGTTCCAATTGAAGCGCGATGAATTTTTAAATTGGGTGGAGTGACGACTGGACCACAGAGGCATATTTTTTCTACGTTTAGGGCATCAGCAAGTCTAAAAAAAGAACCGATGTTGTAGGTATCCAAAACGTTGTCTAAAACTAAAACAATGGGATTGTGTTTTGTTTTATTGTTATATTTTTTGGCAAATGATTTATTGCTCGAACGTAATTGATGGGAATTTAGTTTGATTTTTTCCAGATTCATGGGTATATTTTAACATTATGCCATACGTCATTGCGAGGAACAAATATGCAATAGTGACGAAGCAATCTCGATGGAATTTAGAAAGCGCTTACTTGATTTCAACGAGATTGCCACAAAATTTTAAGAAAAATTTTTCGCAATGACGTATTAAACTAACATCCACCGACGGCGGGGGCGGTGCCAGCTGGATCGGGAATAGTAGTGTTACATTCTTTGATGTTTGATTTTGAGCCAACACAAACAGCTTCCTTGAGAACGTTGGGCAGACGATAACGATCTTGGGTGGCAACTTTTTTGCCAATCTTTAGGGTACCTTTGCCATCTTGAGTGTAGGCAGTTTCAGGAGGGAAGGCTTGGTCGTTTATTAAAACGGTGGGAGAGCCAGAAACATTAAATTTTTTGGTTAATTCTAATTCTTTTTCGATTAAGTTAATCCCCTCTTTGTTAAAACAGTCAGTAATGGCAGCCGTATCCAAACCTACTTGTTTGGCTTGGTTTTCCCAACAAGAATCGGCATTGGTAGCGGTACAACCTTTGTTGACAGCTCCCACAAAATCCCACCATTGTTTTTTATTATCACCAATTATGTTCCAGACACACATTTCCCGAATGTTTTGAGTAGCTTCTTGACGGCCGTGAAGGGAGGCATACATGGCTCCAGAGGGAGCTTTGATGTAGGCTTTTTCGTCCTTACATTTGGCTAAATTTTCACTGATAGTTTTCTTGCAGGTGGTGATATCGGGAAAATATTTGTTTTGAACGTAAGTGGAACATTGGTTGATATCTCCAGAACGGCTGGAACAATAGGTGTCAATGTTATCAATTTTGTCAAAAATATAATGAGGAACAAGATTAACTTTATTACCCAATAAATCAAACACTGGACGCAAAATATCTTCCATTTGATTGCCATAGGAACAAAAACTCATGACAAAGAACTTGAGTTCTGATTTGTCTTGTTTTTGGGGAGCAAAAATAATTTTACTGTCGAGAGCTGGGGTGGCAATTGATTTTGATTTGGCAAAAGAAAGTCCAGAATAAAAAGATAAACCAGTTAATAATATGGCTGTAAAAATAATGGCTGGTAGGGGGACTTTGATATAGGAATAAGATTTAATGGTTTTAGTTTTTTTAATCATATTATTTTTATTTAAATTTCAAGAAACAATAACCAAGTATTCCAAACAATTACCAATGTTTCAAATTCAAATTACCAAACGTTTGAGATTTGATTAATTGGTTATTGAACCTTGTTTGTTTCTTGTTATTTGGTTATTGGTTATTTAATTAATAATTTATTTTTCAATAATGGAAATAGCGCCAACAGGACAACTGATGATAGCATTTTTAATCGTTTCACTGTTGACATCGGCGGGTTGTTTTTTGATTTTAGCTTTATAGGTGGTAACATCTATTTCAAAAGTTTCGGGATCAAGTAAGGGACAGGTGTTACAACCAATACATTTGTTGGGGTCGACATAAATTATTTTAGTCATGTAAAAAATTATAGCAAAAAATTTTGTTTATATTCTTTTATAAAATTACCAGAATCAATTATAGCTTGTAAAATTAACTCAATTCGGTCTTCAGCTTCAGTTTTGGTCAGTTTTTTGACATTGCCAGGAAAGTAATGAAAAATTTCATTTCGACCCTGTTTCCAAGCCGACCAAAGTTTTTCGGCTAACTGTTCGCCATTATCGTGGAGATCGGCTAATTTTTTGAAAATTGAATAACGTTTGTAACGAAGGGAGGGGTTGAGAGTTTTACCGACACGAAAACGGTCAGAGTGATAGCTGTTTTCATCGATAATCTCGAGGTCAAAAAAGAAATCCTTTAAATAACCTTCATAGGCTTTGGCAGCGGGGGCGACAACAAAAGAGTAATCGTTTATGTGATTGTCTTGTAAGTGTTTTAAAATGTTTTGGACATCATCGATTAGTAGATCTTGATTATTTTTGAGATATTTTTTAGCATCGGAAAAAAGTTGAGGGTTCATTTTAAAAAATCAAAATTAAAGTTAATATGAGGCAAATGACAGTAAAAAAATGTAAATAATATTTTAATGATGGTAGGGCAAATTGTTTTGATTCACGGGCAAAAAGCCACTGTTGGAGAATTTTTGGATTATTTTTAAATGAGATGATTTCGTCAATTAAGAGATGAATGTTGATGGCAAGTAGTAATGATTTTATAAAAATATTGCTAGTAGAAGTAAAAATAAAAAAAGAAAAAATGGTTAAGATAACTTGGGAAAAATAATGATGAAATATTAGGCTTAAATGTTGAGATTCAGTTATTTTTAATAACTTTAAAAGTGAGCGCCAATCTCCTTTTTTCCAGGCAATTCCCGCTAATCGACTTTCTTCTAAATTTGGTTTTAAATAAAGCCAGTAAATTAAGTGGTCAATATCTAGTAAATAAGAGCCTAAAGATAGGCCTAAAAGTAAGTATATATAATTTAGATAATTTGTTTTTTGAAAAATCCACACCAGACTGGTGGCAAAATAAATAACAAACAGCGGAATAATATGTGATTTAAAATCTGATTTCACTTAATAATATTAGCAGAAAAAATATATTCATACTTAAAGGCTTCGATTGGTGATAGGTTTGATGCATTTTTTGTTATGTTGTGGTTAAAGTACTCGTCGTTTTAAATGGTAAATGTATAAGGCACTACTGAAACAAAGAATTGCCATTATTACAAATAATGATTGAAAACCAAATAATTTTACGAGGCCACCGCCAATTATGGCTCCAATTGCAGCTGTAAAATAATTCATCGATTCCCATGCGCCCCACTGTGTGCCTGATTTATGTCCATCAAGATGTTTGGAATAAACTGCGTCAAAAGCTGGTGAGGAAATTGCTTCTCCAAGCCCGATAATCGCTTGAACAATAAATAAGAAAATAACAGAAGAAACCCAGAAATATAGTAAAAAGCCAATTCCCATGATTGAATATCCAAGTACAATGATCAACTCATTTTCTTTTATTTTGTCGCTGTATTTACCAGATAATAATGTGGTCAAACCAGCTACAAATGCAAAGATTCCGCCAGCAATACTTGCGTCCATCAAATTACCACCAACCTGTTTTACAAAAAGAGCATATATTGGGCCTAACATGGCGGAGGCCATTAATATCATAGCATTAGTAGAGAGCAAAATTCGCAATGCTTTGTTGAAAAATAATCTTGTCATATGTATAAGTGATAAAAAGTATTTCGTATAACGTTTCAGTATATGCGATGTTTTTTGCCCGCTTCTTTATTATTTTATCAAATGAAAAGGGCAAAAAATATGGGTGAGGGGCGAGCCGAGCCGCCAACCGCATACGCTGTGTTAGCAGACCCGAGCGTAACGCAGTGGAGTGAGAGAGCAGCGGGGTGCGACCAATGGGAGTAAGTTTTGAATTCGCCGTCCCTATTTATCCACTTTAAATTTTTTTCCATGCCCAGGAATAATGTAATCTGCTTTTTTTAAAAGTTTTTTTCTACTCTCAACCAGTTTATCCATGTCCATATCAACCGCTTGATTATGGTCTTTTTGATGTAAATCGAATAATTGTTTTTCTGTATCGAGCCACCAAATTACGTCGCCTGCTATTGCAACCTTGCCTTCGGGGGTGTTGATCACAAGAGAAAGATGTTCATTTACGTGCCCAGGTGTATCAACAATTTCAATATCTTCACCTAAAACATCTTCTCCAAATTCAAGGAGAACATCTTTATCGTAGATCAAATTAGTATCAAAGGTGATGTATTTTGCATTTTCAAAAAGACCCGCGAGCAAAACATGGTCTGGGTGACGATGAGATAAAAAAACATAATCAATATCACTTGTCTTCAAGTTTTCATCATTCAATGCTTTAAGTAATGCCTCACGGTTACATCCAGGGTCGGTGATGATTTTTTTATCTCCTGCTGTGACTAAACATACGGTTGAATTAGCCTTCCAACCTTTATCAAGTGGTTTTGCGTAGCCTTCTATTAAAACTTTTACTGTAGCCATAATATCTAAAAACTTTTAAAAAAAATAAATCTTTGCATTAGGCGAATTCAGAATTTCTGCTAACGTTCCGGCATATACGATGTTTGCCACTGGTATAATATGCCGAAGGCTCACCAGTGGCAAATATGGGTGAGCGAAGTGCAACGAGCGAACCGTATATGCCGTGTTAAACGAGGTGAGCCGAGCTTTGCGAGGCGAAAGCGCAGCGTCCCCCGAAGCGACTGAAAGAAGCGAAGGCGTATGACGCAGGGTGGCGGCGTTCATAAGAAAAATGACACTGACTAATCTTCTATTTTGACAATCTTGAGACCACCAAAAGGAGTGTAACTTTTTATTTCTCCGGATGGTTTAAACGATTTGTCATTATACGCAGATTTTATCTTCTCAACATCAATGTCTTCAGAGATTTGTTGCGCCACATTATCAAGGAGTTTCAAGTCTTCTTCCGGCATATCTTCAGGGTCTTTGTCACTTATACCCCAATACTCCCAAGGTAGCGATTCAAATTTATTAAGAGAAGCAAGGTCACGAACAACACTTCCGCGAACAAACCAAAGACCCTTAATATCATCAATACTTGAAACTCCAAATTTATTTGGATCAACTTTTCCCGCCCGACACATTTGCCAAGCTTGAC
>Ga0210028_1001085_pt1 | contig 23226 bp, 23 predicted proteins | sample CryGeymeta201513_FD_185468 | JGI IMG/M metagenome (GOLD analysis project Ga0210028, IMG submission 185468) | Groundwater microbial communities from Crystal Geyser aquifers in Utah, USA - Crystal Geyser metaG 2015-13 (SPAdes) (version 2) | ecosystem: Environmental > Aquatic > Deep subsurface >...
CACACCCTTGTTGACAACCCTTAAAATTGGGGAACTGAGCTATAAGCAAAATGGCAAAACCAGCTTCATCGCGGTGAACTGGGGCTATCTGGAGGTGGCCGAAGATCGGGTAACTATTCTGGTTGATACCGCCGAAAAGGCCGATGAAATTGATCTTGAGCGCGCCAAGGCCGCTCTTGGCCGTGCTGAAGATGCCTTGAAAAAACTCCCGTCGGATGATGTCAATTATCGCATCATGGAAACAGCGCTTAAACGCGCAATTATTCGGATTCAAGTGAGCGGACGGCGCTAAACTTGCCGCTTACCAGCAGTATCAACGGCCTGTCGGGGTATGTAACGGCAGGCCGTTTTGTTTTCTGGAATCGTATCTCCTCAGCCATCTCCTCAGCCCCGTAAACCCAGAGCCCGGAACCCCCATTCCGCGGGTCGCATCAGTCTCCTTGGGGTTAGCTGTCGTCATCAAAACGACAGCTAAGCGGTTCATGGCGGGCTCGGGATGGTGAATAGAAACACCACACAGTAATTATTTTTTAAAAACGCCGTAATTTATGGCGCTGGTAACAGGCGAAAAAGTGCGGCACGGGTGGCTGCTGGTCATCTTCGTATTCATCAATGGAAAGTCGCTTGAGCCCAGCGCGTTCGAAGCCGGCAATTTCATGGTGGTCGAGAGGCAGGGGGAAGGCGGTTGCTTTTTCTCCCGGTTTGCGGCTGCGGCAACTGACCAGCACCACGCCCCCCGGCGCGACCAGCGCGGCGATGGCGTTTAGGGCTCTGAGGCGCAGTTCGCCGGTTAATGCCTGAATGGTGTTGCACTCGAAGACCAGATCGAAGCCCTGCTGCCACCCAGGCGGAAGGGCGAAAAGATCTGCGACCTGGAAGCGGTCGGCGATGGCGGGAAAACGTTTACGACTCATGGCGATGGCGGTTTGCGCGATGTCAAAACCCGTCACGCTGAAGCCTGCGCGAGCCAGGAAATCGACATCATCCCCCAGACCGCAACCGACGACGATCGCCCGTTTTCCGGGGGCGGTGTTTTTTTGTAACCAGCCGACCAAACAGGGGTTGGCGACCAGATCGGCCCAGGGAACCCGGTCGATTTCTCCCCCGGACAACTGATAAATTTCCTCGAACCAGCCAGTGGGGTCGCCCTGGGCCCCGTACTTTTCCGAAAGTTGCTGCGTCATACTCTTTTCATCGGCCATTTTTCTTCTCCTGAGTTTTCCCCTGATACTACACTAAAAAGCGTGTTGAGGCTAAATTGCAGCCGCAGCCGTTGCTCTCAGCCTCTCCGAGAACATCGGCAGGACAGGGTTGGCATGAATGCAGCGGGAGACTTCCTGGCTGCCTCCAACTGCCTGAAAATATGCTATGCTGCCGAAAAGATCTGGTCGCTATTCACCCCCGTCTGGAGTTGCATTCCATGAGCCTGCGGAGCTGGACGGTTATATGATGGGAGGTTTTAACCATGGCAAGAGCAACTTTTGCTGCCGGCTGTTTCTGGGGGGTTGAAGAGCTGTTCCGGACGACCGCAGGGGTGATTGAGACCCAGGTCGGCTACATGGGCGGCCACACCGAAAACCCGAGCTATAAGCAAGTTTGCAGCGGTGCAACCGGGCATGCCGAAGTGGTCGATCTGCAATTTGATCCGGCCATCATCAGCTATGCGCAACTGCTGGAAAAATTCTGGGCAAAACACAACCCGACAAGCCTCAATCGGCAGGGTTGGGATATCGGCACCCAATACCGCTCGGCGATCTTTTTTCATACCGAAGAACAGCGGCAGATTGCCAAACAGTCGAAAGCGGCTCTCATTGCCACGGGCAGCTATTCCGACCCGGTTGTGACTGAAATCACCCCGGCCGGGCCATTTTGGCGAGCGGAAGACTATCATCAACAGTATGTGCTGAAAAACAAACCGGGCTGTCGCAGCCGGTAAGGGAGCAGAGCGATCCTCTTTTTTTCTTTCCATAAATTCCTGCGGATCACCAATCTGTTGCAGGGGGCGGCTTTTTTGCTGGTTTTGGTTGGCGGGTGCGCACTTCTTGTGCAGGGGGCGGAAAACCTGGGCTACACCTGGCACTGGAATCGTGTGCCGCGCTACCTTTACACCCTCAGCGCTGCGGGCTGGCAAGCCGGGCCACTGCTGCAAGGGCTGGGGCTGACCCTGGAAATCACCGCCGTCAGCTTGCTGTTGTCTTTGCTGATTGGCCTGCTGACCGCGATGATGCGTCTCGCGCAAAGCCCCATGGCCAGGGGAGTTTCCTGGGTTTATCTGGAAGCTATCCGCAACACCCCCTTGCTGATCCAGATCTTTATTATTTATTTTGTGTTTGCGCCGATCCTCGATCTGGGCCGTTTCAGTTCAGCGGTGCTGGCCCTCAGCCTTTTCGAGGGCGCCTATGCTTCGGAGATCATCCGCGCCGGAATTTTGGGGCTTCCCCGCGGACAATGGGAATCATCGGCCTCCCTCGGTTTAAAGATTCCGCAGATCTACCGCTATATTATTTTACCGCAGGCGATCCGCCAGATGATTCCGCCCCTGACCAGCCAGGGGATTTCCCTGGTAAAGGACTCAGCCCTGGTATCGACTATTGCCATTTACGATTTGACCATGCAGGGGCAAGAGATAGTCGCCGAGACTTTTCTCACCTTTGAAATCTGGCTGACGGTAGCGGCCATTTACCTTGTGGTTACAGCGATGTTGTCACTTCTGGTAAGATATCTGGAAAGTTTTTTCGCCATCCATTAACCTGCTCTCCCCTCAAAGGAAATTCTATGAAACTGCGAATTGGTCTGATAGCGTTGCTAATTTTGTTTTTTCTCGTCGCCCCGGCTACTGCCACCGATCTGCGCCGGGAATTAACCGATGCCAGCACCCTGGCGCAAATTATCGACAACAATAAGCTGCGGGTCGGTTTTTCCACCTTTGTTCCTTGGGCGATGAAAGATAAAAAAGGCGGTTACACTGGCTTCGAAATCGAAGTTGCCCGGCAGTTAGCTGCCGACATGGGGGTCGAGGTGCAGTTTGTGCCGACCAAATGGTCGGGCATCATTCCGGCGCTGCTGACCGGCAAGTTTGACATTATCATCGGCGGCATGGGCATCACCCCGGCCCGCAACCTTCAAGTGAACTTCAGCACCCCTTACGAGTTTACCGGCATGTCCCTTATCGCCAACCAGAAGCTGGCAGGCGGCAAGTTGGGACTGGAAGCCTACAATGATCCGCAAATGACGATCGTCGCCCGCATCGGCACCACTGCGGCCAGCGCCGCCAAGAAGTTTCTGCCGCAAGCGCAGATGCGTTTGTTTGATGACGAAGGCCAGGCCTTGCAGGAAGTCCTGAACAATCGGGCCGCTGCCATGGTTGCTTCCCAGCCCTTTCCGGAGTTTCAGGCGCTTAAATATGCCGATAAAACCTTTCTGCCCCTGGGGGGTAAAACTTTTACCCAAGAGCCCATCGGCTTCGCCATCCGCAAGGGTGATATCGATTTTCTCAATTTTCTGAACAACTGGATTCTGGTGAATAACGCCAGTGGCTGGCTGCCAGAGCGTTACAACTATTGGTTCACGACCCAGGAGTGGAAGAGTCAAGTCGAGTAGGAGCTGAGCCTTGATCATGCAACGGCGGCTTCACTGGAGCCGCCTCGATACCTTTTTGCTGCTGCTGGTGTGCGCTCTGGCGGTTTATTTCGGCTACCGGGTTGAAGCGGAGTTGGAATACCGCTGGAACTGGCCAGTCATTCCTCAGTATCTGCTGCGCTACGATGAAACCCATGGCTGGACTGCCAACCTGTTGTTGCAGGGCTTGTTGACGACCATCCGCCTCAGCGTCTGGAGCCTGCTGCTGGCCTTGCCCATTGGTCTGGTTTCAGGGTTGCTGCGCACCAGCCTCCACCTGTTTAACCGCCTGCTCGGCGGTAGTTTTGTTGTCCTGTTGCGGAACCTTCCCCCCCTGGTGCTGATCCTGATCTTCTATTATTTTCTCAGTGACCAGATTTTACCCTTATTGCACATCGGCGAACTTCTGGCGCAGGCACCGGCGTGGCTGCAAGCGCTGACCAACCTCTTACTGGCCCCGATCGACCAGGCCGAGGCCTTTCTCGCCGCAGTTATGACTTTGGCGCTGTTTGAAGGGGCTTACATCGGCGAGATAGTGCGCGCCGGGATCAACGCCATCGCGATTGGCCAGTGGGAAGCGGCGCGAGCTCTGGGGATGAAACGCTGGCAGCTGCTGCGCCACATTATTCTGCCGCAAGCCTTTCAGCGCATGATCCCACCCCTGACCGGCCAGGCGATTTCGACTATCAAAGACTCGGCGATCGTCTCGGTGATCTCGATTCAGGAGCTAACCTTTCAGGGGATGGAGCTGATGGCGGCGACCTATCTCACCTTCGAGGTCTGGATCACCGTGACCCTGCTCTATTTTCTTCTCACCTTCAGCTGCTCCCGGCTGGCCGGGCGCCTGGAACTGCGGCTGCGGCGGGCCTATCACTCCTGAACACGGGTGTGCTGCCGGCGTTAAAAAAAACCTACCCGGCTGTCGTTTTTTGCAGCCGGCCGCGCCATAAAGGCCCAGGGAGAATTCCCGTGCAGAGTGAAACCTTTCCCTGTTCCGCCATTTATTGGGGCAATGCGTGAATCGGCCCGATGATCTTTCACAATCGGAAAGCTTCGGCTAAGATGGCGGTGCCGGGGGTGATCTTCTCTTTAGCGATGGACGAAAATGTACGGTTGGACGGGTAGAATATTAAGGATTGATCTAAGCACCAAAACAACAGAAGAGCTGCGGCTGCCGCTTGAGGTGTATGCGCGCAATCTTGGCGGCAAGGGGCTCTGCGGCGAGCTGCTGTTTGAGCATTTCTGTCAGCCCTGGGATGCGCCGCAGATGCCGCTGGTTTTCATGACCGGGCCGCTGAACAATACCTCATCACCGACATCCGGGCGCATGACGGTCATGTCGCGTTCGCCCCTGACCGGGGCTATTGCTGACGCCTCGGTGGGGGGCAAGCTAGGCACCATGCTGAAACGGGCGGGCTATGACGGCCTTGTCGTCACTGGCCAAAGTGCAACCTGGTGTGGGCTGAATATTGATGAAAACGGGGTCAGGTTCAGCGCTGCCGGACACCTGGCGGGATTAAACATCTCCGCAATTTATGCCAAACTTAAAAATACTTCGACCCGGGCCGATGCCGCCTATGCCATGATCGGCCCCGCCGCCGAAGCCGGAGTGCGCTATGCGGCGATTGTCTTTGACGGCCACTATCTGGCCGGACGCGGCGGGCTGGGGCTTTCCATGGCGGCCAAAAAACTTAAATTCATCGCGGTTTCGGGCCAGCAGAAAACCGCGGTTTCCGACCCGGCAGAATTGCAGCTGGCACGGGAAGACATTTACCGGCTGGTGGCAGCTTCACCGGTTTTGACCGGCGAACTGGGCATCGGCAACTACGGCACCGGCGCACTCTATGACTTGATGCGCAGTCGGCGCATGATGCCGACCAACAACTTTCGTCAAACCTGGTTTGCGCCAGGGGCGCAGATGAACGCCCATGCCTATAAGGAAATCTATCACCCGAAAAAATTTGGCTGCGCCGGCTGCCATATCCAGTGCAAAAAGATTGGCGCCGGGGGTGAAATCATGCCCGAATTTGAAACCATGTCCCACTTCAGCGCCCTGCTGGGCAACCAGGATCTGGGGGCGGTGGTCGAGGCCAATCGTCTGTGCAATGAAGCCGGTATGGACACGATTTCTGCCGGGGTGACGCTGGCAACCTATGCCGAATTGCAGGATCAACCTTTAAGTGCGGTCAAATTTCTGGCCCTGCTGGAAGATATTGCTGCCGGGCGTGGCGAAGGCGCGGCTCTAGGCCAGGGCGCTCTGGCCCTGGCGACCGCCGCCGACACGCCAGAGCTGGCCATGGTGACTAAAGGGCTGGAATTTCCCGCGTACGATCCCCGCGGCGCCTATGGCATGGCCCTGGCCTATGCCACCTCCACCCGTGGCGGCTGCCATCTGCGCGCCTACCCCATTTCCCACGAAATTTTGCGCAAACCGGTGGCCACTGAGCGTTTCTCCTTCAGCGGCAAGGCGCGCATTATTAAAATCAGCGAAGATCTGAACGCCGTGGTCGATTCCCTGACGGCCTGCAAATTTCTGTTTTTCGCCGCTTCCCTTGAAGAATACGCCCGCGCCCTTCAGGCTGTAACTGGTCTACAGACCAGCGCCCAGCAGCTGTTGAAACTCGGCGAGCGCATTTACTTCCGTGAACGCCTGATGAACGCGCGTAATGGCTTTGATGCCAAAGATGACGACATTCCGCCGCGTTTTTTCAACGAAGCCGGCACCGGCACCGAAGTGCTACGGGTCAAGCCCCTGGATCGCGGAGAATTTCTCGCCGAACGCGCGGCCTATTACCGGATTCGCGGCCTGGATGATCAGGGGCGCCCAAGGGCACAGAAATGTGCCGAGCTCGAACTACCATGCTGAAGCTGCTCAACAAATATGCCGACAAACTCACCCGGCACGGCCTCTGTGACCCAGACGCCCCTCTAGTTGGCGGGCTGAACGCCGGAATTCTGTGGAACCGGCCCGATCCCTTGTGCACCGAGCTTGAAAAAATCATTGCCGGGCTGAACATCAACAGCCTGATCTTTGCCCGCCCGCGGGAACCTTTCTTCAGCATTCTCAATTATCACTGCCACCAGAATGAGGTCGAGTTCACCCCCCAGGACACCGAAACCCGCACCTTTCTCCACGCCATTCCCATTGCCCGCTCCACCAGCGTCGCCGAAATCCTGCCCCTGTTGCAAAACCGCAAGGGTTGCGTGGTCGAAGGGCAGGGGATTATCACCTGGGGCACGGTGAGTCCCGAGCAGGCCTTTGTGGTTTTCAGCTCAATTATTTTTTCAGCCTTTGTCAAATTTCTGGTCGATTACGCCAGCGATCATCATGCCGGCAAGGTCAGTACCGAAGCGCAACACCTGCTGCCGCAGATTCTGACGGCGTATGAGACTTTTCTGCCCGCCCCTGGAACGCCAGAGCTCGCCTCCGGGCCCTATGCAACCGAGGACGCCATTCTGGCCGCCATGATTCAGGCGGGCAAAGCGACGGTCGATGCGCGCATGGTCGACTCTTTCTTCGGTAATATTTCCTGTTTTGCCGATCAAACCATTTATATCAGCCAGACCGGCTCTTCCCTTGACGAGCTGCAAGACTGCATCGATGCCTGTCCCCTGGACAATTCGGCCAGTACCGGCATTACGGCGTCGAGTGAGCTGGTGGCCCATCGCGATATTTATCGGGGCGGCGAAAACCGCGTTATTCTTCACGGTCACCCCAAGTTCAGCGTCATCATGTCGATGCTGTGTTTCGAAGAAAATTGTGCCCGGCGGGGCCAGTGTCATATCAAATGCGACAAGCCGCGTTTTATTGAAGATATTCCGATTATCCCCGGCGAGGTCGGCACCGGCCCCCGCGGCCTGAGTAACACCCTGCCACCGGCGATTCAGGGTCGCCGCGCCGCGATTGTTTACGGCCACGGCGTTTTCAGTGGCGGCAAAAGTGATTTTCGCACCGCCTTCGCCACCCTGGCGGCAGTTGAAGACCTGTGCCGCGCCAAATATATGCAGCTGATTTCGCAACCGGCAAAAACCGGGCTGCGCCCATGAGCGAGATTCTGCTCTTGCAGCCGCCAGCCCTGAAACCGGCTGAACCTCCTCTGGGCCTGGCGGTTCTCCTTGCCCATCTGCGCAGCTGCGGGCTGAAGGCTACAGCCCTGGATGCCAACCTTGAGGCCTATCTTTACCTCCTCGACCCCGTCAGCCTGGCCGAACACACCCAGGCGGGGCGCAACACCAGCCTGAACCGCGCCCTGAACCACCGCGATGCCTCCCTGGCCCTGCTGCGCTCACAAGCGGCTAGCCAGAATTTTGCCCGTTACACTACCGCCGTGCGCTATCTGAATCAGCTCCTTGGCTGCTGGGGCAGCCCCAAGGGCGAAGAACGTCTGACCCTGGGAGATTATCGCCATGACGGGCTTTCCCCCTTCGATCCGGCCGATCTGGAGCGCCTCGCAAAGGGCCAGGTTTCGACGCTGTTCGCCGATTATTTCACCGCTGAACTTGTGCCACGAATCCGTGGCCTGGCCCCACGCACCATTGCCATTTCCATCAATTATCTGCATCAGGCCTTACCCGCTTTTGAACTCGCCGGGCTGCTGCGGCGCGCCCTGCCCCAGGTCAAACTGGTGGGCGGGGGCGGACTGATTTCTTCGTGGCGCGAACCCGTACAGCGCCTGGGTTTGCGTTTACCACCCTTTGATCATCTGGTTTTCGGCCCCGGCGAAGGGCCCCTTGCCCAATTGGCGCGAGCAAAAGAGCCTCAACCCTATCTGCTCGCCGACCCTGCGCAGATCAATTTCAGCCCCGATTTCAGTTTTGCGCGGCTGGGCGAATATTTTTCGCCGCAGCTGGTGCTGCCTCTGGGTAGCTCCCGCGGCTGCTATTGGCAAAACTGCCTCTTCTGCCCCGAAGCCGCAGCGCCGGTGCATCCCTTTGCCACCCTCGACCCGAACCAGCTGCCGCAACTCATGCGCAAGTTGGCAACCACCTATGGGTGTAGCACCTTTCAGTTGACCGACAATGCGATTCCGGTGCCCAGCCTGAAAGTCCTGGCCGCTGATCCGGAAACCCTGGCGGGTTTAGGCTGGTTTGGTTTTGTGCGTTTTGAAGCCGCCCTCGAAGATGCCGATTTTGTCGTGCAACTGGCACGCAGTGGCTGCCGTATGCTGCAATTGGGGCTTGAAAGTGGCTCCCAGAAAGTGCTTGACCGGCTGGGAAAGGGCATTACCCTGGCGAGGGTAACGCGGGTGCTGGCGAACCTGGCGGCTGCCGGAATTGCCAGTTTTGTCTATATTATGCTGGGGACACCGGATGAAACCCAAGCCGACGCCGAACTGACTCTGGCTTTTCTGCAACAGCATGCCACCGAGATTGGCTTTCTCAATCTGGCGATTATGAATCTGCCCAGTGCTTCGGGGTTGCTCGATCAACCGCAAGATTACGGGATTATTTCCAGCGAACCCCGGAGCGCTCATCAGCCCCTGGGGCTCTACCGGACATTCAGCAGCGCCTCGGGTTGGAATCGTGCGGCAGCGCGGCGCTTTCTAACCCAGCGCATCCTCGCTACAGCGGAGATCCGTCAAATTGTCCAGCGCACGCCGCCCCTTTTTACCTCGAACCATGCGGTTTTTTTTACCAATTCACATCTTTCGTCGAAGCCTTTATCCGCCATTCCCGAAACGATTTTAGTCGAGAATCTCGTTCAAAATGGTGTAACTTGATCAATAATCTTCAATCCAAAAGAAAAAGACGACAGGCACATGGTCAAAGGCCGCTCTGCGCGAGACAAGCTTTTTATCAACGACAACGTATAAAGGACTTTTGCCATGTTTAAAGACAGTCTCAAATCCCTCGGTCGCAGCTGGTCAAACCTCACGGGCAGTCTGCTGGGTGAGCGCAGTCGCAAAATTGACCCCGAGCTTGGCAACGGCGATGAAGAGCTGGTGCGGCGTCAGTTGCAGCAATGGCTCGAAGTGCGAGGCGGCGAAGTGTCGGCGCGCAAACATGCCATGCAGATTGGTCAACTCTACCAGCATCTTTCGCCACTCGGGCGCCAACGTTTTTTGCAGCTACTCGCCCGCGAATTCGGCCTTGATCGTGCAGCGTTACGCGAGCAATGTCGGCTTTATCTGGCGACTGAGGATGCCGAATCCGGCCCAGTGGAAGAGCAACTGCGTGATCTGCTGATGCCCCCGCGGCTCAGGCTGTTGCACCAGTTCAATGCCCTGCCCCAGGGAATCAAATTTCTGGTCGATTTGCGACAGGATCTGGTTGGGTTTATGGATGAGGATCCCGAACTGCGCATCCTCGACAAGGAAATCCGTCGCCTGCTGGCGACCTGGTTCGATGTCGGCTTACTGGAAATGCGCCAGATCGACTGGCAATCACCGGCGGCGCTGCTTGAAAAACTGGTCGAATATGAAGCGGTCCATGAAATTCATTCCTGGCAGGATCTGCGCCATCGGCTGCATCTCGACCGGCGCTGCTACGCGTTTTTTCACCCCAATATGCCGGGTGAACCGCTGATCTTCGTCGAAGTGGCCCTCACCAGTGGCATCGCCGACAGTATTCAGACCCTCCTCGATGAATCGACTCCCGATGTCGCTCCCGAAGAGGCCGATACCGCGATTTTCTATTCCATTTCCAACGCCCAACAGGGTTTGCAGGGCATCAGTTTTGGTAATTTTCTCATCAAGCGCGTGGTCGACTCCCTCAAGGCCGAGTTGCCGAATATTAAAACCTTTTCCACCCTGTCACCCATTCCCGGTTTCAGTCGCTGGCTCCGGGGGCTCGCACCCGAAACCCTGGCTTTGTACCTTGCCGCCCTTGAACCGGATGAGCGCGCCCCTTGGGGAGATGCCACCCCCCAACTCGATTTCATGACCCGTCTGGCGCAGCCCGACTGGCATGAAGATGCGGAATTCTGCACTGCGGTTCGGCCTTTGCTCGAACGTTTGCTCTATCGTTATTTCCACAGCACCCGCCCCAATGGCCAGCCCCTGGATGCGGTGGAGCGCTTTCATCTGGGCAATGGCGCACGGATTGAACGCATCAACTGGCTGGGCGACCTGTCCGCCAAGGGACTGGCCCAGTCTTATGGCCTGATGGTGAATTATCTTTATCCGATCAAGGACATCGAAAAAAATCACGAACTCTATGTCACCGCAGGTAAGATTAACCTCTCTTCCAAGGTAAAAAGTCTGCGCTGACCCTAAGCTGGCGGCAGGCGAACCACAGATGAACACAGATTTTCGTAGGGGTGGAGAATACGGTGCTTCAGGATTTGTAACTGTTCAGTAACCTTGGAGTAAAAATGACCGTTGAAAGTCAAGGGCGCCTCGCGCAAAGCCGCAGAGAAAACCCAAGGTCTTATGGCTTGAATTCAGACCATAACTTTTATGCTCCAGCTTGATCGCTTCTTTGTGCTCTTAACTCTTAAAAAGGTTTTGCCCTTACTTTGCGGCTTTGTGCGAGCAAGCCTTTTTGGCGATAAATATCCCTCGACCAGGAAAGAGCGGAAGAGTTACCAGGATTTTATCGGTGTCGATCTGTGTGAATCTGTGGTTCAGGCTTGATGCCGGCTTTTTCTGCTTTGGATTTCTTCAAGCAAGGGTTGCAGAAAGCGCTCGAAGGTCACGCGCTGTTTGGCTGTCAGCAGATCGCTGTTACCCTCGTTATCCAACAAAAAGGTGCCAACGCCAATCACAGTACGCGGCAGATAACCGCTCCCGGCGACTATTTTTTCAATTTTGTCCTGTCTTTTGGTGATGAGATGTTGCAATTGCTTCAGATCAACAGTCATGGTCGTGTCTTTTCCTTAGAGTTCACTGCGTTGGAAAGAGGTTTTATTGGGTCGCTGTGGGCATTTTTTGTAACAGATCTTCGACCAGGGGCAGAATCTTCTCAACAATGACCTTCACTCCCGCAGCATTGGGGTGAATGCCATCGGCCTGATTCAATTCTGGCCGTCCGGCAACCCCGTCGAGAAAAAAGGGATAGAAGGCCAGCTGGTGTTTTGCCGCCAGAGCCGGATACAGCGGGTCAAATCTGGTATAATAATTTTCACCCAGATTCCGGGGGGCGCGCATCCCGGCCAACAGGGGCACAACCCCAGCTTGCTTGAGCTGGGTCAGAATGTTGTCAAGGTTTTGTTTCAGGACGACAGGATCCAACCCGCGCAGAGCGTCGTTGGCGCCCAGCTCAACAATCATTATTTCGGGATTGTTGGCCAGGGCCCAGTCAAGCCGGGCTAGCCCACCGGCGCTGGTATCGCCGGAGACTCCGGCATTATCGACCACCACCTCATGGCCGCGCCGCAGCAGGGCGGCTTCAAGTTGCGCCGGAAACGCCTGCTGTGCCGGCAAACCGTATCCAGCGACCAGGCTGTCGCCGAGCACACTGATGCGCAGGGGCGACGCGAGGGCGGGCAGGTTGCCGAGACCGAGGCCCAAAAACAAACCAATCATCCCCGAGCGAAAGAAGCGCATGTCTGAACCCATTATTAAAATTGAAAAACTGCACCTCAGTCTAGTCGGTGGCGGTGGCCCGGTCAATATTTTGTGTGGCGTTGATCTGGAAGTTGAGCGCGGCGAGACCTTAAGTATTATCGGGCCTTCGGGGGCGGGCAAAACCACCCTGTTGATGGCCCTCTCGGGTTTGGAGCGCCCAACTTCGGGAAGCGTACTGATCAACGGCTTTGACCTGGGCGTGGCCAGCGAAGATCAGCTCGCACGTTTCCGGCGCCGCCAGATCGGGATTGTTTTCCAGTCATTCCATCTGATTTCGACCATGACGGCACTGGAAAATGTTGCTCTGCCCCTGGAATTCGCCGGGGAGAAAGAGGCCTTGCCTCTGGCCGCCGCCGCCCTGGAAGCAACCGGCCTGGCGGCGCGCGTGCATCACCTGCCGGGACAACTTTCGGGCGGTGAACAGCAACGCGTCGCCCTCGCCCGGGCCTTTGTCGCCCGGCCAGCACTGATTCTGGCCGACGAACCGACGGGCAACCTCGACCAGGACACAGGCCGCAACGTTATGAAACTGCTCTTCGACCTGCAACAGCAATTCAACACCACCCTGGTGCTGGTCACCCATGATTCCCTGCTGGCCGGTCGTTGCAGCCGTTCCCTGCTCATGGCCAAGGGAACTCTGCACGCATCCGCCGGAGAACCCTCGTGAGCGACCCACCGCTTCTACCTCAGGCCCTGCGTCTGGCCCGGCGCGAGCTACGTAGCGGGCTGCATGGTTTCGGGGTTTTTTTAGCCTGTCTCTTTCTGGGCGTCTTTGCCCTCAGCGCCATCGGCAGTTTTACGGCGGCGGCCCGTTCCGGCCTGCAGGCCGACGCCAGCGCTCTCCTCGGCGGCGATCTGGAAATACGCCAAATGCATCGGCCTCTCACCTCGGTTCAGCTCGACTTTCTGGGGCAACAAGGCCAGCTATCCCAAATTCTTGAACTGCGCACCATGGCGGCCAATGCTGCTAACAGCGAACACAGTCTGGTCGAACTCAAGGCCGTTGACCACAAATATCCCCTCTATGGACAGTTGCAGCTCGACCCACCTCAATCCCTCGAACAGGCGCTGGATGGCGGGCAGGGTGCGGTGGTTGAAAACAGCCTGCTGCAGCGGCTGAAACTCAACATCGGCGATGGGCTGAAAATTGGCGATATCACCCTGAAGGTCAATGCGGTATTGCGTTATGAGCCCGACCGCGACCTGCGGCCCTTTACCCTGGGGCCACGTCTGCTGGTCAGCTGCGACAGCCTTGAAGCTAGTGGTCTGCTACGACCCGGCAGTCTGGTAACCTACACTCAGCGCCTGCGCCTGGCCGATCCCAAAGGTGATGAACCTCTGGTCAGCCGTTTGAACGAGGCGTTTCCTGAGGCCGGTTGGCGGCTGCGTACCCGGCGCAATGCCGCGCCGCGGGTGACTTCGGTGCTCGACCGCATGGGCACCAACCTCAGCCTCCTCGGTCTCAGCGCTTTGCTCATCGGCGGTCTGGGGGTTGCCGGTGCGGTGCGTGGCTACCTGAGAGGCAAGCAGCTGCACATTGCCACCCTCAAATGTCTGGGTGCCACCAGTCGGCTGGTCTTCACCAGCTACCTGCTGCAAATTCTCTTTCTGGGAACCCTCGGCTCCCTCGCCGGCCTGATGGCCGGTGCGGCCCTGCCCTGGTTACTGGTGGTCAGCCTGGGTGCCAGCCTGCCAATTCCCCTGCAACTGGGAATTTATCCTCAGGAACTGCTGATTGCCGGCCTGTTCGGCCTGTTGATTGCCCTGCTTTTTTCCCTCAAGGAACTGGGCCGTGCCCGGCTGGTGCCCCCGGCGCTGCTCTTTCGCGGCGCGGCAAGCCTGGAAAAGCAAAAGATGGATAAAACCATTCGCTGGATGGTCGCAACGGTGGGTTTACTCCTCATGGCCCTGGCCTGGTGGAGCAGTGCCGACCGGCGGCTGGCGGGCTGGTTTATTCTTGGCAGTCTCGCTTGTTTTCTGCTGTTTCGCCTGTTGTCGAGCCTGGTCATTCGCATCAGCCGCAAAATTCCACCGCCGACCAATCCGGCCCTGCGCCTGGCTCTGGCCAGTATCCACCGGCGCGGTTCCCCGGCCACCAGCGTGTTGTTTTCCCTGGGGCTCGGCCTGACCCTGCTGGTGATGATTGCCCAGGTACAGGCCAATCTGGACAATCTGGTTGCCTCAACCCTGCCCCAGGAGGCTCCGGCTTTTTTCTTTCTCGATATCCAGCCTGATCAACTCGCCGAATTTGAACACACCCTGAACGGGATTTCGGCGGTCAAAAAAATTGAACGCTATCCCACCCTGCGCGGGCGCATCACCGCCATCAACGGTGTCCCGTCAGAAGAGGTCAAAATTGCCCCGGAAGTGCGTTGGGCGGTGCGTGGTGACCGCTTTTTGAGCTACGCCGCGCGCCCGCCCGCCGGGGGAGAAATCACTGCCGGAAGCTGGTGGCCCGAAGATTATCGGGGTGAACCACTCATTTCCCTGACCGAAGATGTCGCCAAGGGCTTCGGCTTGCATCTGGGCGACAGCCTCACAGTCAATATTCTCGGTCGCGACATCAGTGCTAAGGTCACCAGCCTGCGCACAGCCGACTGGTCGAGCCTGCAACTGAATTTTGTTATCCTCTTTTCGCCGGGCGTGCTCGAACAGGCGCCGCAGACGCATATCGCGGCGGTGCATGTTGCAGCGGGCGGCGAGGATCAGGTGTTTCGCGCTATCACCAGCCAATTTGCCAACATCTCAGCCATTGCCACAGCAGAAGTTCTCGCCAATGTCGGGCAAACCCTCGACCGCATCAGTACGCTCTTCAAGGCCATGGCCGCCCTGACCCTGCTCAGCGGGTTTCTGGTGTTGGCCGGAGCGATTTCCGCCGACCAGCACCGGCGCATTCATGACGCCGTCATCTTCAAAATCTGCGGTGCAACCCGGGGTAATATCCTGCTTTCCTTTGCCGCCGAGTTCTGCATTCTCGGGCTGGCCGCCGCCGCTATCAGCACCCTGGCCGGCTGTCTGGCCGCCCTCGCGATCGTCAAGGGCCCAATGAACATCGCTTTCCAGCTCTATCCCTGGATCGTCCTCGCCACCCTGGCGGCAGGCATTGCCCTGACCCTGGTGCTCGGGCTATCGGGAACCTGGAAGGCTCTGGGGAAGAAACCGGCGGTTTATCTGCGCGATTTGTAGCTGAGGGATTATCGGGCGATTTATGGACAGGATTTTATATCTGCCACGCGCAGCGTTCCGAAAGGGCTACCCGCCAGCCTTGCGCTGTGCTAGAAATAACCTGTTGATCCCCTGAGGCAGCCATCAAGAAGCTGGAATTGTGATGAGGTCATTTTTTACTGTTACTCGAAAAGTTGCCTTCGGCTACCTGGCAATTATTCTTTTTGCGCTGCTGGCGGTGGGTTATGCCCTGGTCAGCCTGCATTATCACAATCAGCGTACCACCCAGTTGGTGGGGGGCCAATTCATTGCGTTCAGTCTGTTGCGCGATATTCGTCAGAATCTTCTCGGCCAGGAAAATCTGGAAAAACAGCTGCTGATTCTGCGCGATGCACAATTGCTTGATTTACTCGAAAAACGCACGCAGGAACTGGCAGAAATTCAAACAAAACTCCGCGCGGCAACCCTGCCTGATTATTTTTACGCCCTGCCTCAAGATGTGACGGAATATGAAGAGCAGTCTTTTCAACTGCGCCAGACCATCAAAGAAACCCGCTGGCAGGATGCCGAGCTCCTCGCGGCGGAAAATACCAGCCCGCGTCGCAGCCAACTCATTGAAACTCTGGCAGGTTTGAACAATAAACATCAAGAAACTCTCGACCGTGAACTGAAAATTTTATCGAAGCAGAGCGATCATGCCTACCAGCTGACCCTGCTCATCACCCTGGTCGGTATCCTCTTGTCGGCACCCGTCGCCCTAACGGTCATTGCCAGCATTCATCGCTCGGTCAAGGCCTTGCAGCAAGCCACCCATGATATTGCCCGCGGCAGCTTCGACTCCCCCATTAATATTCGTGGCAGTGACGAATTTGGCCAACTGGCGCGTGACTTTGTGAGCATGGCCCAGAAACTGCGTGAGCTGGAAAGCCAGAATCTGGATGCCAATCCCCTGACCCGCCTGCCGGGGAATCTGGTCATTGATCGCCGCATTGAATGGTTGATTGCGCAGAAGGTTCCCTTTGCCCATCTGTATATTGATCTCGACAATTTCAAGGCCTACGGTGACCACTACGGCTACAAACACGGCAGCAATGCTATTCATCTGGTCGGCAGCCTGTTGCGCGAGGTCACGGAACGCCAGGGCAACGCCGATGATCTCGTGGGTCATATTGGTGGCGATGATTATGTCATTCTGACCACCCCTGAACTGGCCGAACCCCTGGCGCAAAAAATCATCGAAGATTTTGATCGCCTTGTCCCCGGGCTGTACGAACCGCAGGATCTGAAGGCCGGCTTCATTCAGGGGGTCGACCGCTACGGGGTTCGACGCGACTTTCCCCTGCTGACAATGTCCATTGCGATTACCCTGTCGGAAAATCTGGATCAGCCTTCGCTTTTGACCATCAGCCATAACTGTGCCAGGATGAAGAAACATTTGAAAAAAGAGAACAAAAGTAACTATCTGATCGATCGCCGAAAGCAACTGTTATGAAAATACGCCGACTTTTTTGTCTAGCTCTTCTTCTTGCCGGAAGCCTAAGCGCGTGCACCCTGCCCGGATTCCTCCGCCCCGGCACCGATAGTGCCAAACTTTTTGCGCAAGGGATTGATGCGTATCAGGCGAGCAACGATCTCACCCTTCTGCAGCAACTGGCCAACCAGCCCGTGCAAGAAGCTTGGCAGACGCGCGCGGCGGCCCTTTTGGCTCTGATTGAAGAGCTTGAGCGCAACCAACAACACTCACGTCGGCAGGCACGGCAGCAGGAGAAGCACGGCAACCTTCTGCTCAGCGGCGTAGAAGAGCAACTGCTTGATTGTCAACAACAAAGCAGCACCGCTCTTGATGCAAAAAACGCGGAATTGGCGCGCTGTCAACGCGAAAAAACCGCCCTTGGCCAGGATGTCAGAATTCTGGAAGACACCCTCACCCGCCTGAAAGATGTCTTGATTCATACCGAACGCCAGGCACAATAGTGCGTTTCGGCGATGGATAATTCCAAGGATCCGGCGGCTCCGGCGGCCCATGAACCCCCAGGCTGGCTGGCGTTACCCGTCGATTTTCATAGCGGCAACCCGGTCGGGGTCTTTTCGCGCCGCCAGATCAGGCGCTGGGGGTTGGTGCTGGAAGCACGCGCCATTCGTTTTCACCCGCAACCAGTACCTCATGGTTGGCAGTTGCGCATTGACTCGGCCGATTTTGTGCGCGCCCTGGTGGAATTACGCCGCTACGAAGAGCTGAATCGCGACTGGCCTCCGCGGCTGCATCAGTCGCAAAGCTCCAGCGACAACAGCCTGACCAGCCTGTGTGTTCTGGTACTGCTGGCGTGTTTTTTCAATCTGACCCAGCTGCATATCAATCTCGCCGGACATTCCCCGGTCGACTGGACGGAACTGGGCAACGCTCACGCGGGAAAAATTCTCACCGGAGACTGGTGGCGGACACTGACCGCCTTGACCCTGCATGCCGATTGGTTGCATTTATTCGGCAACCTGGTTTTGGGCGGGCTGTTCCTCCAGCGGCTCTGCCAGTATCTGGGCGCGGGCCTCGGCTGGACGCTGGTGTTGGCCAGTGGTGCTCTGGGAAATTTGTGCAATGCCCTGCTCCAGTCTGCCGACCATCGCGCTGTTGGTGCTTCGACGGCAGTTTTCGGTGCCGTCGGCATTCTCGCCGCCATCGGGGTGCTGCGCAAACGCCAGAGCCTGGGGCCACGCTGGACATTGCCTGTCGCCGCCGCTCTCGCCCTGCTGGCGCTGCTTGGCAGTGCGGGAGAACGCACCGATATTGGCGCTCATCTGTTCGGTTTCGGCTGTGGTTTTGTTTTGGGTCTGGCCACCGAAGGCTTGTTGCGCAAATTTGGCCGACCCGGCAGCGCTTTCAATCGCGGCCTGGCGATTTTGTGTATAGCGCTGATCAGTGCGGCCTGGTGGCTGGCCCTGCAACACTGAAAAATACATCCGTAGTTTGACAATGGGTCAAAGGCACAAATCGGTGAAACCCTCAGTAAGAGAGAAGGATCATGTCCACGACCAAAGCCGACCAATTTTTGGCGGAAGCGCGCAAGGATGAACAACAGCGTCTGGCGGGTTATCGCGACAAGGCCCTAAAACTTTTCCCCCATGTGTGTGGCCGTTGTACGCGCGAATTTGAAGGGAAAAAGCTGCGGGAACTGACGGTTCATCATCGGGATCACAATCACGATAACAATCCGCCCGACGGCAGCAACTGGGAACTGCTGTGTATCTATTGCCACGACCAAGAGCACATGCGCGGGCTGAATCAGTATCAGACCGACAATTCTGCCGACCGCCAGAGCGGCCCAACCCTGGGCCATTCGCCATTTGCCAACCTTGCCCAGCGCCTTAAGCCGGGGAAATAAGGTTTCAACCAGTCAAACGAGTCGCCATGAAATCTTCGCTCAGGTTCAGTTCCGATGATCACCAGGCCCTCCTCGAACTCGCCGCGGCGCGCATGCCCTTCGGTAAACACGCCGGTATGCGGCTGGTTGATTTGCCCGAACCCTATGTGGTCTGGTTGGCCCGGCAGGGCTTTCCCGAAGGGAAACTCGGGGAGATGCTGGGCACTATTTATGAAATTAAACGCAATGGCCTGGAATATCTGTTTGCGCCTCTACTCAGGCCTGAACCCTGAGTTTGTCTATCCTCTTGATTGCGCAGGCTTCGACAAACATCTTGCCGCACGCGGATTGGTCGTTATTACGGTAAGTTTATCCCGTCATTTAACAAAAAAAGGATCGGCTCCGGTGAGCCGATCCTTTTTTTGTTGAGAGATTGAAGAAATTTCAGGGCTGCCAGATCTTGAGCAGCGCTTGGGCCATTTCGGCGGGGGAATCGGCGACGCTGATGCCGCACTCGCGCAGAAAGGCTTTTTTGCTCGCCGCATCTCCCTTGCCGCCCGAAATGATCGCGCCGGCATGGCCCATACGTTTGCCCGCCGGAGCGGTTGCGCCGGCAATAAAGGCTGCCACCGGTTTGGTCATATGGTCGCGCACAAATTCAGCAGCTTTTTCTTCGGCGTCGCCGCCGATTTCACCAATCATGATGACTGCTTTGGTCTCGGGATCGGCTTCAAACATTTGCAGAGTATCAAGGTGGCTGGTGCCATTGACCGGGTCACCGCCAATGCCGACGCAGGTGGTTTGGCCAATGTCGCGGCTGGATAGTTGCCAGACCGCTTCGTAGGTTAAAGTGCCGGAGCGTGACACCACCCCCACCGGGCCGGGCTTGTGGATATAACCGGGCATGATACCAATTTTACATTGGCCGGGGGTGATAACACCGGGGCAGTTAGGGCCGATAAGGCGGGTTTTCTTGCCCTGCATGAAATGCTTGACCTTGACCATATCGAGCACCGGCACGCCTTCGGTGATACAGATCACCAGATCCAACTCGGCATCCACGGCTTCCATAATGGCATCGGCGCTGCCAATGGGCGGCACATAAATCACTGAAACGTTTGCGCCGGTGGCTTTGACCGCATCTTCAACGGTGTCGAAAATCGGAAAACCATCGATGGCAGTCCCCCCTTTGCCGGGAGTCACTCCGCCGACCATCTGGGTGTCACAGTAATCGCGGCAGCCCTGAGCGTGGAAAAGGCCGGTCGCGCCGGTAATGCCCTGGGTAATAATTTTGCTATTTTTATCAATCAGAATACTCATGATATCTCTCCCTTAACCCTTGACCGCTTTGACGATCTTTTCCGCCGCATCAGCCATGCCGTCGGCACTGACAATATCAACCCCCGATTCGGCGAGAATCTTCTTGCCGAGAGCGACATTGGTGCCTTCAAGCCGCACGACCAGCGGCACTTTGACGCCAACCTGTTTGGCAGCCTCAACCACGCCGGTGGCAATAACATCACACTTCATAATGCCGCCGAAGATATTGACCAGAATGCCTTCGACCTTTTTATCGGAGAGAATAATTTTGAAAGCTTCAGTGACACGTTCGATAGTTGCACCGCCCCCGACATCGAGGAAGTTTGCCGGCGAGCCGCCGTAATGCTGAATAATATCCATGGTCGCCATGGCCAGACCGGCACCGTTGACCATGCAACCGATGTTGCCGTCAAGGGCGATGTAGGAGAGGTCATATTGCGAGGCTTCGATTTCCATGTGATCTTCTTCATCGTAGTCGCGCAGATCACGGATCCGCAAATGACGGAACAAAGCGTTGTCATCGAAATTGAGCTTGGCATCAAGGCAGATCAGATTGCCTTCTTTGGTCAGAACCAGGGGGTTGATTTCCAGCAGTGAGCAGTCAGACTCGACAAAGGCGTTGTAAAGCCCTTTGAGAACCAGCACCGCCTGTTTGACCTGCGGCAAAGCGAACCCCAATTTAAAGGCGACCTTGCGCGCTTGAAATGCGGTGAGCCCGGTGAGGGGATCAATGGGCTCAAAAAAAAGCTTCTCGGGGGTTTTGGCGGCGACTTCCTCGATATCCATGCCCCCTTCAGCCGAGGCCATGAGGGTGACCTTGGAGGTTGCACGGTCGACCAGAAAGGAAACGTAAAATTCATCGGCGATATTGCACCCCGATTCGATCAGAATGCGTTTAACAATTTTACCTTCGGGGCCGGTCTGATGGGTGACCAGACACATTCCCATCATCTCGCGCGTGAACTTTTTAACTTCGTCAGCGGTTTTGGCAATTTTTACCCCGCCGCCCTTACCCCGACCACCCGCGTGAATTTGCGCCTTGACCGCCCAGGGACCATCGCCCAGTCGCCGGGCCCAGTCGCGCGCGGAATTGCTGTTGTAAACGACATGACCCTCGGGAACCGGAACGCCAAAATTCCGCAGGATCGCTTTAGCCTGATACTCGTGAATATTCATTGCTCCCTCTTCGGTTGAGGATGACAGGAGGGCGCCTGTGCGGGCGTCCGGCTGATAGGACCGTGATGGCTGCGCCATCGGCTTGTTTTTAAATGACAGCGCCACCTGGTTCCATGGCACCCGACTGCGTATACACCCGCACTGGCAGATTGTCAACTGGTCTGACCACGGGTGATTGAAACAGAAGAGCTTCTACCGAGACGGGTGAGGGACAAACCGCAGCCTTGGCCGCGAACCACAGATTTACACAAATCAACACAGATAAAACTCTAAAACGCAGGATTTAATAATTGGTAACCTGAAAAGCTCATGCGTTAACTTCTCCTGCGAAAATCTGGGGTTATCTGCATCCAACTGTGGTTCGGTCTGAATCTGGCGTTCAAGGATGCGATGCCCGCTGTTCCCCACATCCTTGTGTGATCCACTGCAGCAGTTGCTGTGTTTTTTGCTTAGCCCTCAGCGTTTTTGCCAGTCGGCCATGAACTTGGCAATCCCCGCATCCGTCAGGGGATGTTTGGCCAGTTGCAGCATTACTCCATAGGGAATGGTGCAGATATCGGCGGCCACCAGCCCGGCGTTGAGCACGTGCATGGGGCTGCGCACCGAGGCGACAATAATTTCGGTGTCGTAACCATAGTTATCAAAAATGGTACGAATCTGCTCAACCCCGTCCATGCCCTCGTGACCGATATCATCGAGACGTCCAACAAAAGGCGATACATAGGTGGCACCCGCCTTGGCAGCTAACAGCGCCTGCAATGAGCTAAAAATCAGGGTGACGTTGGTTTTAATGCCCTCGGCGCTGAAGATCCGCGTCGCCTTGAGGCCGGCTTCGGTCATGGGCAGCTTAACCACAATGTTTTGATGGATGGCTGCCAGTTCGCGCCCTTCCTTGAGCATACCTTCGGTATCCAGGGCGATGACTTCGGCGGAAATCGGGCCATCGACGATGCCGGTAATTTCGGTGATCACTTCCTTGAAATCGCGCCCGCTTTTCGCAATCAGGGACGGATTGGTGGTGACCCCATCGACTAACCCCAATGCATTGGCGGCACGAATTTCGGCCACTTCGGCGGTATCAATAAAAAATTTCATACAGACTCCTGATGAAGTAAAAAAGAGCGAATCGTTTCAGCTCTTGTGGGTGTATTCTTTACGGCACTTATGTGAACAAAAATAATGTTGCTGCCCGCCAACGCGGGCACTTATCGCCTCGCTGACCGGCAGATATTTCCCACATTGGGGATCTTCCACCATGGTTTCTCCTTGAGGGTGGTGAGTAGAAAAGTTCCGGTCTTTGGGGCGCTGACGCCGCGCTGGAAAAAGCAGTTGGAAAAAACTGTAGCCCAGAAAAAAAAGCAGCGCCAGTAAAAGCAGCTTAATCATAAAAAATCACCAGTTTGTGTCCCGTTGATGAATATCGCGCGCCTCTCCCAGAGCATCAAGATGCTGCTGGATTGTCAAACCCGTGCGCGGATGAATCAATGTCGGTATCAGTTGTGCCAGGGGCAGCAACACAAAGTGCCGCTCAGTTATGCGAGGATGGGGCACCTGCAAACCCACATCATCCAGCAGCCAATCGGCATAAAAAAGCAGGTCAATATCCAGGGTGCGCGCTGCCCACCGTTGGCTGCGACAGCGTCCAGCCCGGTTTTCAATGGCCAAACAAACATCCAGCAGTTGGCGTGGTCCAAGGCTGGTGGTTAATTCGACCACGGCATTCAGATAGTCGGGTTGACCCTCTGGTCCGCCGATGGCGGGCGTCTGGTACAAGGCAGAGGATCGTCCCTCCGCAATAGCAGGGTGCGCGAAAAGCTGCTGCCGTGCACTCAGGAATGTCGCACGGATCTCACCCAGATTCGCGCCAAAGCCCAAAAATGCCCTGTAGGAGATCGGCTCATTCATTGCCCACGCATTTAAACACAGGCACCCCCGGGAAATCAATTTGTCGATGGCCGGTTCGTCAGGGCTGTCGTGACGGCTAACGGCAGCTGTCAAAAAAACGACCTGAGGGCGGCAAGGGTTTTCTCGCCGGTGACTTTGACCCTTTCCCTTCGACCGAAATCTGATATTTATTCCGCAAT
>Ga0210028_1001086_pt1 | contig 23222 bp, 18 predicted proteins | sample CryGeymeta201513_FD_185468 | JGI IMG/M metagenome (GOLD analysis project Ga0210028, IMG submission 185468) | Groundwater microbial communities from Crystal Geyser aquifers in Utah, USA - Crystal Geyser metaG 2015-13 (SPAdes) (version 2) | ecosystem: Environmental > Aquatic > Deep subsurface >...
TAAGGTCTTTAACTGCCATGTAGTTCATTATTATCTCCTTATAATGAGCTTATAATATCTTTTTATAGACCATATTCTCCCGCATGTAAACACGAAGAAAGAAGCAATCCTTGACTGACCTCACAACTTCCAGTATTTTTGAAATGTTTTCAGGCCTCTGATGCTCGAAACAGTCCCAGGCGGCCATAAAGTCAAAATCGGTCCGCCTTTTAACGAATAACAACAATACCATGAAGAGCCTATGAGTGGTGTAAGGATCAAAGAACTCCCCCCTTCAAACGGGAAGACGGGATGGCCCTGGACTGAGGCAGAACAGATTCAAGAGCGAGACGGGCGGGCAGAACTCGTCACCGTAGTGACCCCATCCTACAACCAGGGGCAGTTTCTCGAAGAGACTATACGCTCTGTCATTCTTCAGGGATATCCAAGTGTCGAATATATGATCTTCGATGGTGGAAGCACCGATGGAAGCCTGGAAATCATCAAAGGTTACAATAAATGGCTCGCATATTGGGAGAGCGTTCCTGACGAAGGACAATCAGACGCCATATCAAAGGGATGGCGGCGCGCATCAGGCTCCATACTAGCATTTCTTAACTCCGATGATCTTTACATGCCTGGCGCCATCGCCCAGGCCGTCTCCGCCTTCAAAAAACATCCGGATGCTGTTGCGATATGCGGAGGGGAAATCCTTATAAATTCTGATGGTTTTTTACTGCTTGAACGAAGTGTGAAATCTGCCTCTTTGAGGGAGTTGCTCAATCTTCAATTCCTGCCTCAGCCATCCGTATTTATCTCTCGATCAGCCCTGGAGAGAGTAGGCTATCCTGATAGCGCCTTAAAGAACTCCTTTGATTTCGAATTGTGGATTCGCCTCGCGCAGGTGGGAAAAATAGCCTGCATACCTGATGTATTAGCTGCAACCAGAATTCACTCAGGCGCTAAGACAATGGCCCGACGCAAGGAGATAAGAGAGGAGATAGAAAAGATAATTAAAAATTTTCTTCAAAGTCCAGCAGGCAGGGCTTTGCCTGGAAAAGATAGAAGGCAAATAAAGGCCAACCTGCATTTCTTAGCTTTAGGGATAGCATTGGACCATCCCATCAACACCATATTTGGAGTTCTCTCCAATTTAATCGCAGCGTCTGCCTTCAGGCCCTCTATAGTTGCAAAGATAATGAGACAGATTGTTTTCAGGATGAGAGAAAAGGGCAGGAACAATCCTTGGGGTCTGAGCGCATCCGACATACACGTAAGCAGATGGAAGCCTGGGAGCGTTCGTGACCACTGTTATGCAAAGGAGTAAATTAAAACCACTCAGATCTCCTCATTTCTCCTTTACGCCACTAGCAGCCCCACCGTCTTCAGGTCCTCTTCCACCATCATCTGAACAAGCTCCTCGAAGCTTACCCTGGGCTCCCAGCCCAAGACCCGTTTTGCCTTTGAGTAATCCCCCTGAAGCACCATCACCTCCGCGGGCCGGTAAAACATCTTATCCTCCACCACGTATTTCTTCCAATCAAGACCCACTGCATGGAATGCCCTTTCCGCAAACTCTTTAACCGAGTGACTCTTGCCGGTTGCAATCACAAAATCATCCGGCTCATTATGCTGGAGCATCCGCCACATTGCCTCCACATAGTCTCCTGAAAATCCCCAGTCCCTTTTTGCCTCAAGGTTCCCGAGCCGCACCTCCTTTTCCAGCCCTGCCTTTATCCTGGCCGCTCCGTTTGTGATCTTCCTCGTCACAAACTCAAAGCCCCTTCTCGGAGATTCATGATTGAAGAGTATCCCGCTGCATGCAAACATACCGTAGGCTTCCCGGTAGTTACGTGTCAGATCAAATCCGGCCACCTTGGATATTCCGTAGGGAGACCTTGGATGAAAGGGCGTATCCTCGTTCTGAGGGGATTCCTTTACCTTCCCGAACATCTCGCTGGAGGCCGCAAAATAGAACCTGCACGCAGGGGTCCTTTCGTGCAGGGCTGAAAGAAGGAAGAGAGTTCCGTTGACGTTAGAGTTTATGGTTGAAAAGGCGTCCTCAAAAGAGTAGCTCACAAAGCTCTGGGCTGCCAGGTGGTAGCACTCGTCGGGATGCACCTTTTCAACTACATTGAAGACGCTCGCATAGCTTTCCAAGGACCCTGAATGAAGGGTAATACGGTCAAGTATTCCTCTGAGCCGCTGCAACCGATGGACCGGGTCCTCCAGCGCAACCCTCCTCACCATCCCGTGGACCTCATAGCCCTTTGAAAGCAGAAGATCGGCCAGATACGACCCGTCTTGGCCGGTAATTCCTGTAATAAGAGCTTTTTTCATGAGCCATAACCTCCAATGCCATTCTCGAGAATTACAAACATCACTCCCGCAAACACGTGGTCGCGAAATCCCTCAACATCAAATGGAACCGCCCCGGAAACATGGGATCTAATCCCGCATTTCAAGGGCGGTACACCAAAGAACTCAGGAAAAACTATTTCGGGCTCTATTCGGAAGTCAGCTTTGCTTCAAGCGCCGAAATCTTATCAGAGAGAGCCGAAATGGTCTTTTGTTGCTCCTGCATCATCTTCTGCTGATCCTTTAGGACCTTGGTGAGAACCGCAACCACATCCATCGAACTCATTCCCTTGCGGTCCTTTGTGGCTACCATTTCCGGGACATCTTCAGCGATGAAACCCAAATGGGTCTCATCTCCTTCGGTCTTGTATCTAAAGCTAACCGGCTCAAGGCCTTCCAGAGTTTGAAACGCTAGGTCCGTCGTCAACGCCTTTATGTCTTGCTTATATTCCCTGCTGGAGGCGTTTGTCCAAACACCACCAACGGTGCAGTAAGCACCGTTTCCTAAGTGCACTGGATACGTGGGATTAACCTGTTTTATCCCTAGGTTACCACTCTTATCCACGATTAGGTTAGCATTGAGGACCCCCGCGTTTCCCGTTCTCAATATCCATTTACCCGAGGTATCAGCCCCATCTCTTACACCCTCCATAGCAACAATGGCGTATGTTGCAGTATATCCGGTGTCCGAAATCCAGAACTCGAAGGAAGGTCCAAAGGTATCCTGCATATTCCCAGTTGAGATCAGCTCAAAGGCTGCAACCCCTCTACCGCTGGTAGTTGCGCTCATAGTCCGTGAGACTTTTAGTACCGGGAAGAGAAGCCCGCTTGATCTAAGGTTGCCGTTATCCTCTACCTTAAAAACAGTATTCGATGAACCATCCTTCACTATAAGTCTATCAGCGCCATAGGCTTGCGGGCTTGTCAGTGCTAGTACCGCGACCAAAGATGAAAACGACACGACTGAACTTAAAAGCCATTTCCCTTTAAGTAATCTATTCATCAAAGAACTAAAGAACATAGCACACCTCCTATAGAATAAAAAATTTACTTACATATAAATTAGCTTGCAGATTAAATTGCTGCGATTTGCAAGTCAATGTTTTTTTGAGTCCCTCTTGCCTTTAGCGACGTCGACATATCTCCACATCTCATGACAACCAAAATGGTACCTATTTTGAGCTACTAATCGTAAGCCAGTCAAAAGCCATTGCAAGCTCACGCAGATCTGCACCAGACCCAGCTCTAGCAGTCTTAGCGAACGACATTCCTAATGTATTTGAACCTATTCTGCCAGGAACGGTAGGCAGCCGGATTTTGTAAGTTCTCCAAGTGGTAGTCACATCCACCCAAGCGAAAGGTTGACCATCTATCTTAAGCGTGATGCTTTGATTGTTCACAATTGACTTGGCACTAAAAGATAATATAGCACCGTCCAATTTATTATTATTATCGGGTAAGGCAATTTCAGCGTGCCTCCCTATAGCCCAAACAAAAGTTGGGAAACCTATCTCAGGGTATGGGCCTTCGTCTTTGCTCCAACCATCTCCCAGGAAGCGCCTTGCTGAGTTATCCCCAAAATCGAGATTGATTATTGTAGATGCAGAAGCAGGCCTAAACTCCTTAATGTGATAAACACCAATTCCATCTTTTTCATTCAATAATGCGTATTGCGACATTATAAACTCAGGCATTGTTTCTATTGGCCGACCTGATATTACATAGGTAGGATATTCCTTTGAAATGCTTCTGGCAATTTTATCCAGGTGCCTTTCTGCGATTGGCGATGCATTCGTAAGATTAGACCTGCCCTCCCAAGTGATCTGACTGCGATAGTCCTTCCCCCAAATTATGTAGTCAAGAAAGATATCCCTTGAAACGTAAACGAACATGATGTTGGCTGGCTTAGAAATATAGTTCTGAATCATTTTTACTATAGGCAATCTCCTATTTCTTTCTCTGTCTGCAACAATGGTCGTCAACCAGTAGCAACCAATGGAATAAACAGCCATAACGATCAAGAAAAAGACTGTGACATTTTGCCTGTTAAATACTTTCAAATTGGCAAAGCAATAAATGCAGCCGATAACAGCGAGTATACAGTAAATATTCCGGACCATTCTAACTGCCGAACTGTTGTCTGGAAATAGTAGTTCTATAAGTTTGAGGAGATCAAAGGCAGCAGAGTCAAAGCCCGGGCTTGCAACTATTGAAGGCAAATAGATAGCAGCGACTGAACAGGCGAAAAGTGATAATCCCGCTAGCGCTTCAAACAAACCTACTCTATTTCTGCTGACACTGATACCTTTGAATGCAAGCATCAGAACAATGGGAATGATGACGAAAAAATGCCTCTCAGTTATCCTCCCAAAGCGATATCCACTTTGAAAAGCTGCTATACCGATGACGACTATTATGGCAGTCAAGTAAATTGCGATACCAGAACTATTCGAGTCACCTTGTCCCCGCAGTCTTCCAATGAGCAGCAAAAATGCTGAAGGCAAAATAACAAAACCGGTGGCAATATTCAATTGTCCGATATAAACTGCTATCCACTTGAATAGTTTTGTTAGTTCCAATTGCTTAATGCTATTTATATATACTCCTAAATCATAAAAATATGGCACCCTTATTGTGGCTTTATTATAAATTTCTAAAATCAACCAAAATAATACTAGCATGCCTATACTTGCTAGTATAAGTACCTTGATGTTATTCCTTATAAAACCAACTGAAACAGATAATCCCACCTTGTTTCTTTGCAACAACTGGTCGCAAGCCAATACTAGCATAGCTATCGAATAAACTATAATTATTGAGATGCCGGTAATCTTTGTTGATATTGCCAAAAAAGCAACAAAGATAAAGAGGATCTTACTAATTGTTTTCTTTTCGTATATTGACCTATCCGCCAGATAAATTCCCCAGCAAAAAAGGGGATAATATAGTGATTCAGCCATAACTGTAAATGTATAGAAATAGTTGCTTATTGCCAAAGATGTCACTACAACATATTTTACATCTTCCTTAGCAAGGTATTTTTTTGATATCAGAAATATAGCTAATATTGCTGAACTCATTATCAATGAATTAAGTAATTTAATTGTTATAAATATATTATCTATATTATTAACTAAATAGCTTAATGATATAAAAATAGAATAACCCAATAAAGAGTGATCATTACGCATGCCACCTATAATAAATTGGCCTTCTTCGATAAAACTTTGTGCAGAGCTAGCATACCAGGCAGAGTCAGGTATAAGTATAAATGGGACAAGCATAGAGGCCGCAAATCTAGTTGCAGCACTTATAGCAAATGCTATGGCTATAAAAGCCATTTCTTTGTTGTTAATAGCAGAGTTATCCATTTCTTGCTAATCTAACAGATCCGCCTATCAAGGCGCACAATACCATCTGCCCGAAAAAGAGAACACCCACTGCCACTCCACTTTCGGGGCTTAGTCCATATAGGCCAAAGGCGTAGGCAAATGCGGACTCACGGACTCCTATCCCTGCAAGGGATATTGGCAACGCCTGGATGACAAAGACGAGAGAAGAAATCCATAAAGCTGTTATCATGGGAAGGGATACGCCTACGGAGTAGAAAAGCGTTATTATCCGTGCCAATATTGCTGCCTGAACTAGGAGAGTCAAGAATCCAGCCTTTCCAATAAGATCGAAACGGCATAAGTAAAGTCCTGACTTCGGCAAAATCTCACCTAAGAAATGCATCCTGTTTCCCATTTGCTCCTTAGCAGCCATAATCCATTTCCCTGCCAAAGAGTTTGCGCGGGGCCAGAGGGCAAAGGCGTAAAGCAGCGTAAGACAGATGGCGGAAACAACAAACACTGGAATAAGTAGTCCCCGAAGCGCCACTGTCTGAGCATCAGCAAGGATCATCAGCGGGATTACTATGCTCAAGAGGCAGACGCCGAAGAATAAGGATTTCTCTACAAGGGTTACAAGGGCAAATTCGAATCGCCCTTGCTTGTTACCAGTAATCAAGAACCATCTGGCAATTCCAAGCCCCAGCCCTGCAGGAAGGAAAAAGGCATAGAACCATGCTACGAATCCGATCTTTAGCAGTCTAAGCACAGGCAGGTAAAATATTGTGGGATCAAGCAGAACCTTGAGCCGAATGGCTATGATGCCCTCTCCGATTAGAACCATGATAGATGAAAGCAAAAGATACCCCGGCCGCACCTCCTGAATTGTAACAAGGAGTTCCCTCCAATGAATCTTATAGATTAGGAAAGCTAAAAGGCCAAAAGTTATAACCGTCTTGATAAAAATAGAAAAATGCTTTTTAACTTGCGGCATTTTCTACCGCCACCAGGACTTGAAGATTGACCGAGCAAAGTTCACGCCATAGGAAAGATTTTTCCCCTTCTTGCTTCGGCCGCTGAGCCTACGTTTCACGGTAATGGGGACTTCCATGATCCTTATTCCCTTGCGAGCGGCATCAATAATCAGCTCCGCAGTGTGAAATTGGTCCTGAACCAGCAACACCCGTTCAAGCTCAGAGACCTTGAAGGCCCTGAAGCCGTTTGAGCAGTCTGTGATCTTTGTTCCGGCAAGCACGTTGATTATCCCGTTAAAAAAGTGAATGCCCATCCATCTGACAAGGCTATCTTTCTCCCTTGTTCCCATAACCCTCGAGCCAATGACAAAGTCAGTCTTGTCTTCAAGTATTGGGGTTACCAGTGCAGGAATTTCCTCAGGAAGGTGCTGCCCGTCTCCGTCCATGGTTATAACCAGTTCGGCCCCTCCCGTTTTGGCCGTGTCGTAGCCAAGTCTGAGACTCGCACCACCCCCCCTGTTAAACAGGTTGGATATGACCCCGTGCCCGAGACCTCTTACCACCTCAATAGTGTTATCCTTACTCCCATCGTCAACTACAAGGACCCCAATCTTCTTCCCATTGACCTCTTTGGGCATCCGGGGCAACAACTCCTTAAGGTTTTCTGCCTCGTCAAGTGCTGGAATAACTACCGTTAATGCCGCTATGTGCCTGTCGCCACCTTTGTCCAGAAATCGCTCAAGGGTAAGTCTCCTCAGCAACAAATCCATTTCCCGCGCTCTTCTGTATTCCTTGCCTCGCAGGCTAAATAGAAGAACCCAAAGCAATAGGTTTGATCCCACTAGCAGGACAATGATCCTGCCAAACTGCCTGTTGTCCAGGGCGAGAATCTGCGCTGCAAGATTAACGCTCGCAGGGAATATGGATACAAGAACCAGGCATGTGGAAAAAAGAAACGCAAGGAGAGCCTCGGACCTTGCAATTAATGCCTTCCTGAATCGAAAGAATGCCCATAGCAGGAGAACAATGCCTGTCGCAAGGCCTGCCAGGCGAAGACCTATCAGTGATTCATTCATTCTTGGACACGCCTTTTAAGGACAACAAAATGCTAATGCAAGCTAGCCCTTCCACTTTATCCCCTTGAATATATTACCTGATATAATGCCCTCTTTTCTTTGAGATACCACCCTGAACATTTCCTCAAGCAACTCCTCGTTCAGGAAATGGGGCTTCAGTCCAAGCTCCAGGAGCCCTGTGTATTTTGGATTGTAATAGTGGGACTCCTTTTCAACCCTCGGATTCTCGACACTCTGAACAACTACATCGTAGCCCAAAGTCTCGCCCGCTGCTCTGACCCTGCGGGCGAGTTCATTTACTGAAAATGTCTCTGTTATCTGGTTAAAGACGCGGAGAGTGCCCGCATCGGCGGGCTTTGTAGCAGCAAGATAGACACAGGATATGGCATCAATAAGGTTAATATAGCCCCTCACCTGATTTCCCTTTCCATAGACGGTCAATGGGTGGCCGGCAACGGCCTGCACAACGAACCGGTTGACAACTGTGCCGAATACCTCGTCATAGTGGAAGGAGGTTGCAAGACCTTGATCCTTTTCTATTTCAGGTGTCGTTATTCCGTAAACAGGCCCCTGCATCAGGTCAGTGACACGGATGCCCCAGGTGCGCACATAGAACCAGAGGAGATCTGTTTCCTGTATCTTAGCTGTGTGGTAGAGAGAGCTTGCCTGCCTTGGAAAAAGAAATGTGTCTCTCCGCCCCTTGTGATTGATTTCGATCCAGCCTTCCTCTATGTCTATTTCAGGCGTTCCATACTCTCCCATGGTGCCAAGCTTTATGAGATGGCAGTCGGGGCAGAATTCCCTCATCGCATAAACTATGTTGAGGGTTCCAAGCAGGTTATTTTGAATCGTGAAAAAGGCCTTCGCTTGATCCATCATCGAATAGGGGGCGGAGGGCTGTTCGGCAAAATGAACTACAGCTTCGGGACGAAACTCCTTAAATACCTCCGATATAAATGAGTAGTCCGCTATATCGCCTATCTTCACAACGATCCTCTTGCCGGTTAGGCTCTCCCACAATGCCGCCCTTGCGTGCAAATTAGGAATAGACAATAGGGATTCACAGTTAAGTTCAAGACATGTCTTCCTCTTGAAATAATTGTCTACAGCTTCAACCTCATGGCCTTTGGCCGAAAAATGCATGGCTGCCGGCCACCCGAGGTAGCCGTCAGCCCCCAGGATAAGAACTCGCATTTGGGTTGCCCCCTTTAGATTAAACTGTGTTCTTTAAGAAAAGATCTTATTTTTTCGGCTTGCATAGGCGCCTGCCTCCTTGAGTTATAAGGTTGCGCCACATTTGAAGACACGATACCAGGATAATCATACTCTATATTATCATAAACCGCTCTGAAGGCAGGCAGGATCACGAAGTATCTTTCAAGCTCTACGGCCCTTCTGGTTTCCTCCTCGCTTAAAAGCTCCTCATAAAGCTTTTCCCCGGCCTTTGACCCTATCTTTTCGATTGCCAACTCCTCGGAACTCCTGCCGGTAACCTCAGATAACTCATCTATCATAATCCTGGCAAGATCAATAATGCGGATGGAGGGCATCTTGGTTACAAAGACCTCTCCGCCTCGCGCCATGCTTACTGAATCGAGCACCAGTCTAACCGATTCCTCTATGGACATGATGAACCTGGTCATCCTGTCATCGGTGATTGTGACAGGGCCGCCTTTCCTTATCTGTGCTAGAAACACAGGGATTACCGACCCCCTGCTGCCAAGGACGTTACCAAACCTGGTTGAGGCAAAGACAGTCCCTCCGACTTGACCCAAGGCGCTTGCCGCCGTCATAAGACGCTCGCCCATAAGCTTGCTCGTCCCCATTACATTGGTCGGGTTCACAGCCTTATCTGAGCTTGTAAATACAACCCGGCCCACTCCGTTTGCTAGCGCTGCATCTATCACATTTTGAACACCAATGATGTTGGTCCTTATGGCATCGCGGGGAGACCTCTCGCATACGATGACGTGCTTGAGGGCTGCCGCATGGATAACTATCTGAACGCCCTTCATGTGCTGGGAAAGGCTGTCCAGGTCCCTGGCATCAGCAAAGAAAAGCTTCACCTTCGGCTCAGCCCTGTACTGCTCCGCGAGAAAGAATACTGACATTTCGTTGTTGTCGAGCCCGACCACTTCCTCGGCACCCAACTCAAGGCTCTGCCTTAGCAGTTCGCTGCCTATTGTGCCGCAGACGCCCGTAATAAGAATCCTGTTTCCCGAAAAGACGCCGCTCTCTCTTTCTGAATACTCGATCATTGTTCAGCCAAAAGATACATAGCGTAAAGATCCGAATACTCTATCTGCCCGTCAACATAGACCTCAACCTTGAATCCGCCTGTGACAGCTGAAAGGGCGACTGCAAGCATCTCTTTTGCCTTTTCGGCCGGCAGCTTGAAGTACCTGGCCGTAAAAGCAGCCGCGCCCTCGTTAGGAACATGCGTGAGCTGTACATAATCACGGCCACCGCTCTGGCCTACCTTGACTATACTGCATACGTACCACTGCTGGCCGGCGTGGGCAGCAGGCGCTATAAAACTTAAAATCAGAGAAAAAAGCATTACTGAGATTAAATAAGTCAATCGAGCCATCTAGTAGTCTCCTCAAAATAGCTTTTTAAGTTCTTCATGAGACTATCCCCTTAGCACCTATAGAAAGTGCTTTGAAAGACTGTCCTGCATCTCTCTGTGCCTGGCAATAGGCCGAACTTCTCTGGAAATCGGAATAGGAAATGCTGCCGCACAGATCAGATACGGAACCTTCCAATGCTGATTCAAGAAGCCTGCATTGCTTGCTCGAACGAACCCATGAGAATAGGGGCAGCTTCCTCTGTGACCTCTGTCATTACAAAGTAATCAGCAGGGTAAAGATAATCCTCTCCGCTCTCATCAATTATCCGCAGATCACCATCCGTTTCAGCATCTTTATCGGGCAGTACCCGATAAACCTTGTGCAGTTCAAGTGAAGCGGGATATTTTGAGTTTTTAATGCATATTGCAAAACTTGCCTTCATTTTTTAAAATCCATATACCGTTTTCGCTTGATTTCCTTTCTCCCAATTCCGTGAGCTTCATACCAGTGAAGTTCAGCCAGGCGAGTATGGCACGTCGAAACATGAATAGTAGCAGTTCCCTTAAGCTTGCGCCAGTGACCATGCCCATACTGCTTTTCCAATCGCGAGAGATCTCTTATAGAGCTACCTATTGCAATTACCTCAATATCTGAAATGTCGCTAAGCACCTCAAATGATGACATAGAGGATCCCTAATTATTGCCATCCTTCCATTGACCTTGTCACCAGCGACCACTGTCTTAGCGCTCAGGCGGCATAAGATAAAGCGCGTCAAAGTCAGGGCCAATGAGCGTTAAACCGAGCCTAAGATTTGCGCCACGTTCAGTAGGTTCAAGTTTCTTGAACTCATCGGACATCATAATATAACCATTCAAGCTTTCTTGGAAGCCAATGAAGTCAAATCGCAGGCCGAATTCCGCCTCAAAAAGATCCAGCTCCTCGTTAGTAGGAAAGCGATCCACCAGGCCAATATAGAGATTTATAAACTCCCTTCGATTTGTCTTAGCTATTTCAATGGCCCATCTTTCAGCCATGACTCCTTTGAATTCAGATCCCCTTGTCAATGCAAAGACAGCCTGTCTAAATGTCCAATCACCGTTAAGCCAAGTAGCCCTTTCATCCGCTGATGGTCTCCTGGAGAGCAGCCCTGCATATAGATCCTCAATGGTTTGATCAGGATTTCTCTTTCTCTGCCAGTACTCCTCGGATTCAAAGATAAAGGTTGTAATATACCAGATCACCTGGCTCTCATCGGCACCTATCTTAGCAGTAAGGTAGTCCGTATAGCAAAGCCACATTTTAATTGCCCAAGGATATGGAGAGCGCCACAGAGAGTGCTCATATAGATCAAGCAAAACGTCAACAGGAAAGCCTGAGCTTCGAGGCGAAGTGCATCCACTAAAGATCGCTTCCACATCCCTACCTAGGCTATTCAAAAGGGCTTTTTCCGGAGATCCCGGCCTTGCTGAGGCAAGCAGTTCCTCACTAAAGCTAGGGGTCACAACAGTGGAGGTACTTACCGCGCTTTCAGATAAGCTCTCACCATAAACCTGCCCGGGCGAAGCCGCCTGAGAAGCAATTGAGGGACTACCGATCTGGACTTTTTCAAGAATGAGGTTCCCGTTGGTTATTGATATATCGGAAACACTTGAGAAAGATACAACTTTTGAAAATGAAGCATTATAGCCGCCCTGGAAAATATGAGATTCGTTCTTGTCGGCGTGAATATGCTCTGCGTAGTCGCCTTCAGCAATCTTAATCATTTTTGCATTCCCCGGCTCAGCCATAGCCTGCGTAATTTCAGCGAAGCAGGGGGATTTGCCGCCGCAGTCTGGATCGTCCTTAGCAACATAAAATACGCTGTATTGCATTTGGCTGTAGGTTCCAGTTGCCTCTGCCTGCTGGTCCTTCACGACTTCAACACTTAGAGCCTGCGGCGGCACCCAGCCTGCCGGCTCATTGAACTCAACCAGATAAGTCCCCACAGGAAGACCGGCTTCGATATATCCGCTGTCGTGCCATTCGGAGCTTCCAAGCCTTCTCCACTGGCCGCCTGAATTACGAGCCGCTGTCGGTTCAATATTGACAGTTAATGAACCGGCATCGGGCACGGGAGCCTTACCTCCGCGCATAGCCCTCACATAGAGTGCCGAAGTCTTTTGCACCCAGTAAGAAGAGCCTCCTGAGCCGAAGTCCACATGCCAGGCACCGGCAGGATCGGCCGCCGCTGTCGTGCCGGTCCAGAAAAGAGAGCCTGGGGTTGCAGGGAAGGCGGATTCGTCAATCACCGGGCCTGTTTTCGAATAATCGGCTATGGAGAGAAGTTCCTTTATGGTCGGAAGCCTCCAGTCGGGAAATCCACCCAGCATCGAAGCCTCACAGTCGGACAGGGCCTCCTGCCAGGTCATTGTCTGAGAATTGCCGGAGCCGCCTTTAGCAGGGTACTGGGCCCACACAAGGCCGGTGGAGCTGTCGGTAACTGTTCCGTCACCATTTGTGACAAATGCATTTGCCGTCTTTCCTCCCCTCACGGCAAACGCATAATAGCTGTTTGCCTTTGGGAAATAATCGTCAATGCCGCTGCCAAGATCAATCCTCCATGCGTAGCTGGGATTGGAAGCATGTGTGACGCTAGACCAATATCCGGCCGGCATGATATTCGGAAAGAAGGCCGGATCAACAGCAGGTCCGTAGCGGCCGTAATCAATGATGGAGGCTATTTCGAGAACTGTGGGCAGGCGCCAATCATCAAATCCACCGAACCTTTCGTTGTTCAGGGAAGAGATGAAATCCTTTGTATCGTTGAGATCTCCGGCGGTACCCACGTCTCCGCCGTTTGTCTCAGAATCGTTATCAAACCAGGTGTAATAATTATCCGCGTCGTGTGGATCAGCGTAGTCGGTCTGGCCGTCCTTGCTTTTCTTAACCTCCCAGATAAGGCCTGTAACATTGTCGCGAACCATGGCCCATGATGAGGCATCCGAAGGAAGTTCCGCACCCGAACTGTCGAGCTTGGTGTATGAAGGGGGGTTGATGAAGTAGTTGCCGTCCTGGCCGTTAAAGGCAGAACCCGAATCGGGGCAGGTAATCTCACCAGCGTTGTCATAGCAAAGGTCTTGCCCGGTTTCAGGGATGTGCCAGGCCAATGAAGATGTATGCGCAAAAATCAAGATCGCGCAAAAGGCTAATATATTAAAACATATTTTTGTCTTGGAATAATTCTTATTCATCTAAACGATATTTTGCCCAACTGCCACGAAAGAGGTCTAAAATCCTTATTTGCAAGGAACTTGTCCGGAACATACCATTTACCTGCCTCTATTTCGATCTTATGCATACCTGAGGCCATAGGCCTCTTAAGGGGCAAGGCAAGATAGAAGTTACCGTCCTTGTCTATCTTATGAACTCCAACCATTTCTCCGTCTATTGCTATGCTCAGCTTCAAGGAATTACCCAGAAACTGAAGGTTAGCAAATCCGAGCAATTCCAAAACGGCGGCATCCTGCTCCAGTTGATACTGTGCAGCAAACTTTGGGCCTACCCAACCATCATCCCAGGGGTCGGTCCTTCGCAGAAAAACCTTAGTCTGCGGATTGTCCCTGCTACGAGACCTTATCGGGTGTAATGTCTTTTTTATCAAAGCCCCTGCCCGCCCTCTCAATCTCGGGTAGGCATAAACATTGAAGGCCACCTCGGGGGCAAGTAAAAGGCCGGAAATACCATAGCGTAAGAAGCCAAACTTATTACCGTTTCGATATAAATCGCCTGACTTCCGCATCCAGGCCCTTGCCCTTATCCTTCTATTGAACCTGAAAACAGCAAGTGATGAAAGAAGAAACCAGTATTTCGGCAGAAGCGGTGAACCCCAATAACGCTTGCTCACTCTTATGGAATCCTTCAGGATGTCAGCCTCACCTGCCTGGCAGGTCTTGGAATCCATGTGCAATCTGTAGGTTGCAAAAAGGTCATCAAGCACATGGAAATCATACCTTTTTGAGAACCTGCAGAATAAGTCGTAATCTATCCATGAGCATGCGAGCGACTCATCCACAGGACCACACTCATCCCACACCCTTCTGGCCCAGAATACCGCCGGTTGAGGTATTGTATGTCCTTTCCATATCTTAAGCAACCGCAAATGGCCTTCGTATTCGCTTGGATGCTCTATGCCCGTGTATCTCCCGGATTCGTCGGTGAATCTGCAGCGTCCCATAAAAATAAAAGGCCCGGCAACAGGATTCAATTCCTCTGAAACACGTTTCAGAGTTCCAGGCAGAAGAGTGTCGTCAGCATTAAGGTAAGCAAGGATATCGCCCTTTGCCAGCCTGAAGCCTTTGTTGATTGCATCCGCCTGGCCGCGGTCTTTCTCGGATACCACCTTGAGATGTTTATATTCCTTAAGAAGATCAATTGTTCCATCAGTTGATCCTCCGTCCATCACAATGTGTTCATATTCAGGATAGTCTTGATTCAAGACGCTTTCTATCGTTTCCCTGATGAAACGCGCCTGATTCAGTGACGGTGTTACTATTGAAATAAGCGGTTTTCCTGTACCCATAAGGAGCTTCAAAATCCTGTCAATTATTTTCCCTAACCTGACTCATGACCTGAACCAATTGCAAGGTAAATCTGCGCCAGGAGAACTTCTGCGCCTGTCTGCGCCCTTTTTCAATAAGGTCAAGCCTCAATTCGGCATCAGTCAAGACCTTAAACGCGCTCTCTGCCAATGCCTCCGGACTCAATGGCTCCACCAGGAGCGCGGCATCACCGGCTATCTCCGGCAGGCTTGTGGTATTGCTGCATACAACCGGGCATCCACACCACATGGCCTCAAGCACCGGCATGCCGAATCCCTCAAAAAGAGAAGGAAAGACAACTGCTCCGGCGCCTTCATAAAGCGAAGGCAGATGATCCTTCGGGCAGTAGCCGAGAAATTTGACCCTTCCTTCCAAAGACATCTCATTGATCAACTTAATCAATTCAGGATGTGCCTCCCGCTCGCCACCTGTGCAGACAAGCGGCACATCCAATCCGTAGGCGTCCTTAAGTAAAGCGACAGCCCTTACGGCTGCTGCATGATTTTTGTGCGGCCACGTCTTGGCGGGGAAAAAAAGGTATTCACCCTTTACAAGACCGTGTCTCTTCAACATCGCCGCCCCGTCATTTCGAAAGGGACTTCCCGGCTGAAAGATGGGATCGGCGGCAAGGTGCGTGGTGGTAATCCTCTCTCCGGGAATACCAAATCGCTCCATCAGGGTATGTCTCGTGTATTCCGAAATCGCACAGATATGCTGAGCCCTCATTATCGAATCTGTATAGAGCCGCTTTCGCTCCTCATACACCTGAGGGGTGAAAAACTCAGGATAGTATTCGTGCTGAATATCCGGGACGATTAGGACATTAAGCAGCGGATAAAGATCAAAACTGATATAGCCAGGCACTGAAAGAGCTATCTCTGAGTCCATGCTGTGCAGTTGCCGCAATATTTCTGTTTCATTCGTTCGACGATAATCAAGCCTAAGCTTACGCGCGGCAAATCCGGCCCCACGCATGAAAAATCTTCGCCAATGGTATAAAGGACCGTCGGCAGCAGCTATCTCAATGTTGTCGTGATGGCGCAAATCAAAATCATATTTTACCTCTGCGGGAACCAAGACTCTATAACTGTTAATCCTGTCTAATTTCAATAGCTCCTTGAGAAATGATCTTGAAAGATCCTCTATCCCTCCCGCAAAGCCTGGCCTCATCCACCTTAGGTCTATTACAGCCTTCATGGGGCCCCGCTTTGCCCTCTTAACCTCCACTGCCGAGGTGATTGCGTTGTAATAAGCTCTACCCAATTGCACTGGATCATGATTGCGGGTTATCACTGCCCGACCTGCCCGGCCCAGGCGCAACCGGAGTTCTTCGTCTTCAATAAGCCGTGCAATTTGTGAGGCCATCTTACGGGGCTCATCCTCGATGAAGATATTCTCCCCCTGTCTGCAATCAAGGCCCTCAGAGCCTACAGATGTGGAGACAACAGCCTTCTCCATGCCCCATGCCTCAAGAATCTTGTTGCGCATGCCGGCACCGAACCGCAGGGGCACAACTATAACGGTCGCCTCAGTCAGGTACTCCCTTATATCAGGGACAAAGCCCGTCACCTTAACATTTTCAATCCTCTCAAGGTCCTTCACCTTTTGAGTCGGGTCTCTTCCCACAATGCAGAATTCCGCGTCAGGAAAGCCACCTCGCACCAAAGGAAAAACAGTATGTGCAAAATAGAAGACCGCATCCTCGTTTGGCGGATGGTTCATCATTCCGGTAAAGACTATCATTGCCTTTGCAGACTTTTTACCGGGAAGAGGCAAAAAGTAATCCCCGTCAACAGGTAGTGGAACAGTTACCAGCGCGGGAGGATCATAGTGCTCCTTTACCCACTTCTCATCCGCCGAAGAGACCGTTATGATCAAATCATAATCTCGACAGAATTTCTTCTCCAGACGGCGGTATTGGATGGCCTCATACCAGGCGGATATCTTCTCTGAGATATTCTTTGCACTTCTTGCCTTCCTTTCATAAACCAGGGCTCTTACGTCATGAAGCACGAGAATCTTCGCCGGAGCTGGGGGCAAGAAGTTGATCCAGCGGCCACAACTGCTTAGAATCACAACTATTGCATCCCAGTTTCTCTCGACGAGGGCATTTATCAGAGGCCATCCCATATTGCGGAACTGGAAGTCGCGGGCGACTGTGTCAACGGGCCTATTGAGGGAGGCCAGCAGGAAATAATATAGATTTGTCAGTATCCTAGTTCTGAGCGAAGGTAATTGTGTTTCCTGCGGCGGTAGATTCATCCATGGGCTTTCCCAAAAAAAAGGTTTTACCCCTCTCTCGGTTAATATCCCTTTCATTCTTTGGTGCTCGTGGCTATGCACCATGGAAACCAGCCCGAGGTTTCTGGCAAGCGCAGCCAGGTTGGTTGTGTGGAGATACTCGCATCCCATGCCGCCGGGGAATACCGGCATATCCGTGTTAAGGATAAGTATATTCATTTGTGCCTGCTTCGCTTGGTATTCGGCACATGAAGAAATAGGCAATTTTTCACGCATAGCTACATGGCAGGTTTGTCAATGACCACACCAAAGAGCACATAACCTGACGGGTCTACTTCTTTGGCGTTTGTGAAGGCGTAAACAGTGATTTTCATTTCTCCAAGATTCTCGACAATTCTCTCCTCCAGGTGCAGGTAATCATAGAAACGGCCATGCCTATTCCCCCATCCCTTTGCGCAGCAGATAACAGCATCTTCATCGAAAGCAACGTTGTCCTTCATGGCAACTACTGGATCAGTCTGAACCCCATAAAACTCAGACAGATAAAGAGGGATTATGCAAATTCGGCCCCCCGGTCTAAGAACCCTCCCAGCCTCCTTCAAGAAAGCAATATCTGCACGGCCTTCGAAGTGCTCAAGTGAACAGTGAAGCCCCATCTTTGTTGCAAATCCAGAAGAGACCGGCATATTGCCTGCGTCACCGCCAATTTTGTCTCCGTTAAGCCCGGGCGGATAAAACAAATCCTGTCTATAACATTTCGCTCCAAAAAGTCGGGAGTAGATCTCAGGAACAGGGCTATGTTCGCTGGCGACATCTATGTAAACATCCTCCTTTCCAAGTGACAACAATTGGGAGCACAGATAATGCTCAAGAGATTTTTCATGCAGATTAAAATCGTAATAGTTTGGAAAACTGCGTTTATAACCCGCATTATCAAAATAGGTTCTATAATCTTCTACATCTATTTCGTAATCTATGGGAGTAATCCCCACCGATATTAGCTGTCTTATTATCCTAACTTGCGACCCGCTATCATAGTTGACCATGCTTGGCATTTTAGGTCTCTTGATCATAGCGTAAGCAGCGAGAAATTCCTGATTTTCATCCATTATTGATACCCCGTACCATACCCAAACGGCACATCAACCTGAACCCCCTGGATTCTTTTATTATCCTCATTTCCTCTTCCAACCCAGCCTTTGCTCTCTCAAGGTTGCCCAACTCAGATTCGGTTTGTCCTTTTTCATCCTGGAGCACGTTTATCCTACTCCATAGTTCTTCGCATTGCTTAAGCCAGTGATGAAGATCCCCTTGGAGCTGCGCTATCTCGTTGCCTTGTTTCAATATGACCTCAAGACGCGCACTTCGGTCAGCCTCCGAGCCATCGAGCCTTGATTTTAACTCGGCAAGCTCTGCATCAAAGCAATTTCTTGAAGCAAAAAGAGCGCTATTTTCCCCTTGAAGTCTAGAAATCTCATCCCCCTGCTTCAAGATTACCTGTAACCGATCCGTTCGGTCAGCCTCCGATACCTCAAGCATCCCTTTTACCTCTTCCAGCTCCGAGGCAACTCGGTTCCTTTCACCCTCTCCCCTGTTTACCCTCTCCCAGAGTATATCGCATTCCTTAAGCCACTTGTCCGTTTCCGCCTGCAGCCGCTCGATCTCTTTCCCCTGCCTCAATATGACCTCGAGACGCGCACTTCGGTCAGCCTCCGATGCCTCAAGCCTCCCCTTTACCTCTTCAAGCTCCGAGGCAACTCGGTTCCTTTCACCTTCTCCCCTGTTGACCCTCTCCCAGAGTGTATCGCATTCCTTGAGCCACTTGTCCGTTTCCGCCTGCAACCGCTCGATCTCTTTGCCCTGCTTGTTGATTAGATCGAGCCTAAGCTCTCTGTCTGCATTCAATTCGTCAAGCTCTCGTTGCAGTTTGGGAGAAAGGTCTTTTAAAGTCCTTAGTAGAACCCGGTCGAAAACCGTTGAAAAATCGGATCCGCCCTGGGTTATCAGGGGGACGGATGGACTAAATCTTTTTCCTGGCTCGCCTGGTTTCAATCTAATCTTGCCTTTGGTTTGTGGCCCTGCCTTACTAAATGCCTTTGCTTCACCCCTGAGTTCCAGATAGAGATCACTATAGTTTCTTGCCTGATTCCCAAGAGAAAAAAATCTTTCAGTTCTTGAACGAGATTTTTGTCCCATTTCCACTAGCAGGTTAGGACTTGAAAGAAGCCCGATGATAGCATTAGCCATCCCTACGGTATCCCCAGCCGGAATTATGCGTCCTTCCGAGCCGTCCTGAACCATATCCGGTATTCCCCCCACATCAAATCCAATCACCGGGGTGCCGCAACTCATGGCTTCCAGAACAGTGTTGGGAAGGTTATCCTCTAGAGATGACTGAATGAATACGTCAGCCGCATTGTAGGCCTCCCTGACTTTTTGGTCTGACTTGAGGTACCCTAATGAAATGACGGGTATTTTAATGGAATCAATGCGCTCGTCGGGCTGCCCGAAGCAAAGAATGCGCACCTTGTCTTCCCGCGCCTTGGCCTCAAACCATGGATCAGAGAGGCAGTGCCCGATTGCAGCAGCCAATTCCTTAAACCCTTTACGCCTCTCAGATCCGTATTCAGCCCCGAAAAGCACAGTCATTGTGTCTGGAGGGAGGCCTAGCAGTTTCTTGGCCCTCATCTTGGATATCGGCCTAAAGATGTCTGTTTCTACACCGTTTGGTATGACTGCTACCCTCATTCTCCCGAATAGAGCACTGTTCTTGACACATTCCGCCAGCCATCTGCTTGGCGAAACTACCGTGAGGGATAAGCCTGAAAATAGCTCTATCTTATCCTTTAGCACGCCTGCAGGCAGGCTGTATGGATCCGAGGCAAGCTGAGGACAATCGGAGCAATCGCTTATATAACTTTCACACCCTGCAGTGTAGTGACACCCTCCTGTGAAGGCCCATTGATCGTGAAGCGTCCACACTACAGGCTTCCCGAGCCGCAGCAGCGCTGTGATGGTAAAGGGAGATTGGTAATAAGCGACCCAGTGAAGGTTAAGCACATCTGCGCCGATTACCTCCGGCAGCTTGGATAGATCATAACCGGGATAAGGAAGGGAGAAAATGGTGTTGCTCAGTTTGGTCCTGTTTGCATTGATATATCTGTCCTGAATCGCGGCGTAGCAAAAAAGCTCCCTTTCATTTTCTTGGCCTGTGTCCAGAGGTGTTACACCAATAACATCCGGATCGGATGACTGCTTCTTCCTCACAACCATTTGGGAAGAATAGCCCTGGCCCTTCAAGCCGGAATGCAGCCTGTAGGCCGCCCGGGCGGCCCCTCCGAGGATGTCATAGGTGGAGATATGAACTATCTTCATCGAGATGAGCCTGCCCTCCGCATGGAAACTGAATCGGCGCCCGAGGCAATGAGTCGGCTGTAAAGCTCGCCGTAGCCTTCAATCATTGCCTCCACCCTGAACAAACGCTTGAAGCGCGCCAGCAGGGTATCTCCGATCCGCTGCCCCAGGTCCCGGTCATCCAAAAGCCTGATAAGGATGTCAATAAGCTCGCCCTCGTTTCGTCCGAGGCAATCTGCCGTCTCCATTTCGCCGGGTACATCGGTCTTCGCTATAGCAGGGGTTGAGCCGGTTTCCGGCTGGGATCTGCCGGGGCCTGTTTCCTTCAGCGCTTTCTCATCGGCCCCCAAAATCTCCGGGAGGGCACCGACTGCGTATCCGGCAACCGGAATCCCCATGGCCATGGCAAAGGGGACCACCTGGCCGAAGCTTTCGTTCCAGACGGGGGCGGCAAAGACGGAGAACTTGGCGTACCAGGAGGGAAGTTCATGGTAGGGGACATAACCCGCAAAGAGAAATCTGCCGGCCAACCCGGCCTCCGCGACCTGTCTGCGATAGGACGGAAGAAGGGCGCCCCCGCCCACAATTATCACCTTGGTCCTCGGTCTGGCCCGAACCGCCTCGATAAGAGGCTGGATGGAATCTTCCCGCAGCTTGTCTATGTCCAGACGATAGACCATGCCGATTGTATCATCCGCAGGGGCGCCCACTGGCGCAAACATTGTCCCGTCGCTTCCAGGATAGATTATGGATGCGTTTTCGGGCCCGGGAGCAACAGAATCCATTGCATGGCGGCTCACAAACACGTAATGGGCGACCGCTGGGTGCCGCATAATCCGGTGAGGGGTGTTTACGTTTTCCACGATGATCGCCCCTGTTCTTGCGGCTGCCTCCATAACCTTTTCATACCAGGGATCTGCCCAGAAATGGAAATGTATTATGTGCGGGGCCTTTTCACGAAAAAACTTCTGAAGTTCCTCCGCGGATACAGGCTCGGAGAAGTCATGGAAGGGAAAGCCGTCATAGTGAAGCGGGTCCGGGATATCGAGGCTTATCACCTCCTGGTCATAGATGTGCCCGAGACGCTCATAGAGATCAACCACGAGCCTGGTGGAACCCCCTGTCCTGATGTTTCCGATCACATGGATGATCCGGGGTTTTTCGGGTGCCCTCGTAAGCGGCCGCAAGAGGCCGTCTCCCGTTATGGGCCTTGCGTGATAGGTGAGGGGGCTGACCGAGAAGCTTTTTTTGCGCTCCTTATTGGGGGGCAAGGAGAGTGCAGAGGCGGCCTCCCTGTATTCCCGAAGCCACTGCCAGCTCTCGGAGGCCAGAAGCGGGGGATTGGGCGCAGGAGGATTGGGGGCTGTAACAGCGGCGGCCGGCCTCTCCACCGGGGCAAAAGGTTTTTGCGTCCCGGAAGCGGAACCTGCCAGCAGGAATTCATGCCTGTTTCGGATCTCATCAGGCTGAAAGAAGGCCCTGAGCCGCTCAAATTCCTCCCTGATACCGTCCATTGCCTTCATGGTCTTTCGGTCGCATCCATCCGGCCGGCAGGAGGCCGTAAGAAGCCTGTGCCAGTCCCCCACGATCCGTGGAAGGGTTATCCCGGAGCGGGAGTCTTTCTTATGGTTAAAGTGCTTGAGGGCCGGTTCCAGAAAGGCCGCGATCTCCTCCCGCACATCTTCATAGGCCGTGGGAAAAGTCAGGGAGAGGCTTCGTCCGATCCCGGCAATGGTCTTTTTCGGATTATTAAGGAGTCCTTCAAAGGAAAGCCACGCGCGCGGCATACCGCGGGTGAACGCCTCGGCCGAGATGGTGTGGATCATCCAGAGAAAAAGCCCCTTTTCCAGAGAAAAGCCGTGCCTGAGCTTGAGGGATTCGGCGACCTCGGCAGGCCGGCGCACTGGAATGACGGCGCATATCTCAATCCCCATATCCTCCAAGGCCTCGCGCCACAGGGGAAAAAGGCGGCACATGCGGGGGTCCTTGAGGGCAAAAAGCGGGCTTTCCTGGAACTCTTCTTCCAGGGTCAACCTTATTTCTCCGGCAAAGGGCCGCGCGGCCTCTGCTTTCCACCACCCCTCCTCAAGAGGAAAGACATCGTGCCACGAGGAGCCCAGCGCTGCCAGGAGACGCTCGTTAATCCGGTTTACACGCTGGTTTTCGAAATAGCCGCGGGGGTTATCCTCCGTGGCCGGCATGATGCTCCTGCCCAGGTCAAGCCCCATGAGGCCCAGTACACCTGTAAGTGCAGAGGTGCCGCTTCGGTGCATGCCCATAACCATGAGGCATCGCCTCATAGAAAAGCCCCTCTTATAACTGGCCCGGCTGATGATTCTTCAACGGATATTTTCATGAATGCGCTAATTCCATTGATATCTGGTATGGCTTCTAACCCTCATGCCCTTTTGGGACACAACGAAAGATAAAAATCACCCCCATCCCTGCCTCCCCCGTCGAGGGGGGAGGAATAAAGGCAAGGGGCATTTTCATATAAACATTAAGAAATTTTCAAGAGGCGGCGGCGAGTCTCTCAACTTTGAATTCCTTGTCTTTGCGCCTTGCAACCGACAGATCGTAATAGGCCTGCTGGTTAAGCCAGCTCTCAGCAGAGGTATTGAACGCAAGTGACAGCCTGATAGCCATCTCAGGAGTGATGCCCGCTCTCCCATTTAAAATAGCGGAAAGCGTCTTACGGCTTACCCCAAGAGCTTCCGCTGCTCTGGTTATGCTTATACCCAACGGATTAAGGCAAAGCTCCTT
>Ga0210028_1001088_pt1 | contig 23173 bp, 20 predicted proteins | sample CryGeymeta201513_FD_185468 | JGI IMG/M metagenome (GOLD analysis project Ga0210028, IMG submission 185468) | Groundwater microbial communities from Crystal Geyser aquifers in Utah, USA - Crystal Geyser metaG 2015-13 (SPAdes) (version 2) | ecosystem: Environmental > Aquatic > Deep subsurface >...
ATGTTCATAGGGAGCCGCCCAAATTTCTTGCAAACAAAAAATGTCCGTTTCTTCTCGATATGTTTGAAAAAACGAAAGCAATTTTTCTTTGCCCGCGCGTCCGCCCCAGGTATTCAGCGTGATAATTCTCATAGAACAAGCCTAAACCGCCGTTTCAATCTTGTGTAGCCGATGGAAAACAAGAACGCAAAAAAGACCTATTCATTACGCGCCCGCGTCTTTAAAAGAAATCGAGCTAAGCGTAATTCATCATAGCTATACGAGTCCCCTAGTCGCGCGCGCACCGGCGCAAGAAAACCATTTTTCGTGTTTTCAAAAGCTTCGGCAATGCGTTCGAAACGCTCGGCGGAAGGAAGCGTTACATGTGAAGCGTCCAGATTTCGTCCTTGTTCGAGTGCTGCTTCCAAATGCTGAAGCACGGTTCCCAGGCTTATCTTTCGCATCTTAGCGATATGTTCCGGTGTTTCTTTTTGCTCAAAGAGCCGCACGCTTTCTAGGATTGTATTTGTTAAAGCATGTTTCGCAGGAGCTTTGCGACGAACAATAGTTTGCGTCGATTCCTGTTCCTGAATCCCACGTTCGGCTGCATACGAACGAATAACATCTAAAAACGGTTCTCCAAACTGCGTAAGCTTTCCTTTACCCACGCCAAAGATTTGTGATAGACGCTCCATACTTTGTGGAAATGTGCGAGACATTTCTTGCAAAGTCTTGTCGCCAAAAATCATATAGGGCGGTACGCCTCCTTCTTCCGCCAGACTCCGGCGAAGTGCTCGCAGCTTTTCAAAAAGATCTCCATCAAACTCCGCGGGAACTTTTTTCAAACTTTGCGAAACAGCAGGCGGAACACAAATATCGCAGGCGCCACAATTTTGTTCTTGCCAGGTTTCTCCAAAATATCTAAGAAGGAATGCGCGTCGGCAAGAATGTAATTCTCCATACTTTATAACTTCCTGTAATTGAAGACGCGTACGCTGACGCTCTTCTAGGTCTTCCATGCGGCGAATAAAGAATTCATGTTTCACCCGATCCCCGGTAGAGAAAAATAAAAGACAATCGCTCGGCAAGCCATCTCTCCCCGCGCGACCTGTCTCCTGATAATACCCTTCCACCGACTTCGGCAAATCCATATGCGCAACCAGCCGCACGTCGGGCTTGTCGATGCCCATTCCAAAAGCGATGGTCGCCGTAATAACCGGCGTTTGATCGCGAATAAATCGTTCTTGCACGCGCGTTCTTTCCTGCGCCGAAAGGCCCGCATGATACGCCGAAGCCTTTATGCCATTCGCGCGTAAATCGCCGGCAATCTTTTCTGTGGATTTGCGTGAGAAACAATACACGATCACCGATTGATCCGGGCGTTTTTTTATTTCTGCGAGCAACTGATCAAAAGAGCGTTTTTTTGGCAAAACACGATATGTGAGATTTGGCCGATTGAAACTTGATTTGAATACACGGCCATCTTGTAATCCCAAATGACTCACAATGTCTTCGCGTACGCGCACATTCGCCGTTGCCGTAAGTGCAATGATAGGAATATTCGGAAAATACTGGCGCAAAAGAAGATTGCGATAGTCGGGACGAAAATCATGTCCCCATTCGGAGATACAATGCGCTTCATCAACAGCAAACAAGCTGATGCGAAGCGTTTGCAAGAATCTTCGCACGGAAGATTTCGTAAGCCGCTCCGGAGCAAGGTATAAAAGCTTCAAGCGTCCCGAGGATGCCAGTCTTTCCACCTCCGCAATCTCAAAAGGAGAAAGCGTACTATTCATAAAAGCGGCGGAAATCCCATTCGCTTTCAGCGCGTCCACCTGATCTTTCATGAGTGCAACCAACGGGGAAACAACAATCGTCAAACCGGGAAAAGCTAAAGCCGGTATCTGATAACAGAGCGATTTTCCTCCACCCGTCGGCATGAGAACCAAAGAATCCTTTCCCGAAAGGCAATACTCAATCACTTCCTCCTGAAGCGGACGGAATGATTCATATCCAAAATGTTTTTTTAGAAGTTCAAGCATAGATACATTCTACTCCGTTCCATATATGACCATCAGCGTCAAGAAATGTATAGTTCCTCGAAACCTGCTAATCTATTTGCAGGCGCAAAATAGGCCTCTCTATATGGACATGGAAAAAATCCGCATCAACAAATTCATAGCCGAAGCCGGCATCTGCTCGAGACGTGAAGCTGATCGCCTGCTTGAGGCCGGAAAGGTGCAAGTAAACGGCATAAAAGCAACGCTCGGTGATCGCGTCTCACTTGAAGATGAAGTCACGGTTAACGGGCAAGCTATTTCCCAAAACGCAGAGAAGCTCTACATCGCTTTTCACAAACCCTATGGCGTGATCACAACCACCGACAAAAACAGCGACAATACGGTGATGGACTATATCGATATTCCGTCGCGTATCTATCCTGTTGGACGGCTGGACGTACAATCAAGCGGGCTTCTTTTGCTTACCAATGACGGCGATATCGTAAATAAGATTCTGAAATCGAAACATAAACTAGAAAAAGAATATCTCGTCACGCTCGATAAACCGATACAGCAGGAAGACTTGCAACACCTACGTGAAGGCGTCCGGCTTGAGGAAAGAAAAACGCTGCCCGCAACCGTGAAAAAAATAACCGATTGTGAAATTGATATGATTATCGTCCAAGGCATGAATCGACAAATTCGACGCATGTGCGAAACGCTTGGCTATGAAGTAAAAAAGCTGGAGCGCATCCGCATCGGCAAAATCCAACTCGATGCTATTCCTTCCGGAAAATGGCGCTATCTTACAAAGCAAGAAGTGGAAACGCTCGCGTCATAATCGCTCTTTGAAGAATACTTAGTCACTCAAAATGTTAATCACACTTGACTCCGTATTCCCCTCCTGATGAACTGTAAAAACCTATGTCAAATATTCCTATGTCAAACCACCCACTCTATAAACAATCACGCGTTCCGGATGTTATTTTTAAAACACGCGTACGAGACGAATCCGTCGGCGGAGAAAATCCATTCCGTTGGGAAGATGTTTCAACAAAAGATATTTTCAGCGGAAAGAAAATCGTCCTCTTTGGGCTTCCCGGCGCCTTCACACCCACCTGTTCTTCAACGCATGCTCCTGGCTATGAAAAACACGCTGATGATTTCAAAAAGCTTGGCGTGGATGAAGTTGTTTGCTTGAGCGTAAATGATGCATTCGTTATGTATCAATGGGCGAAAAATCTTTCTGTAGAAAAAGTCCGTATGCTCCCGGATGGAAATGGCGAGTTTACGCGCAAAATGGGCATGCTCGTGAAAAAAGAGAATCTCGGCTTCGGCGAACGCTCCTGGCGTTACAGCATGTACGTGGAAGACGGTGAAATCAAAAAGATGTTTATTGAAGATGGCTTCTCCGACAACTGCGCGGAAGATCCATTCGAAGTAAGCGATGCAAAAACGATGTTAGACTTTCTTGCATCCTAAGCAGAAATTGTTTTGCCAATTGAAAAACCCCTCGCGAGCACGAGGGGTTTTTTGTAGAAGATCGATTCCTTTCAGCCGATGAGCTCCGGAACCGAATAACGAGCATCGTTGTACGTAGCGCTGCTGGCGCCCAGATCTACTAGCTCATTACGCTCGTAGAAATGAACAACCGGCACCTCCTGTAGGAGTTCGAAACCCGCGCCCAAACGATGAAGTTCATACCCGGCGGCAAACAGACCCGGCAATGCCTCATAGTCGATATCGCGAATCATGTTCGGAAACATCCAGGCGACCACGAACAATTCGTCGGCAAGCGACTTCACGCTGCGCACCGCTTCGGTGCTTTCGCGTTCGCGATGCGTTCCCAGATCGACGATCACCCACTCGACCGTAGTCTTGTGCGTATCGTCGCCATTGAGAAGACGTAGTGCCTCAATCAGCTTCCCGTCACAAGGCACCTTGCCCGGACGAAGCGCATCCCAGCACCGAAAGTGGTCCTTTCCGAAAACGAACTTGATCTGCGCCATATGACGTTCGAAGGTCTGTTTAACCCCCTCGCTTCCTTCGCCAAAGCGAATACGAAGCGAACGAAAGGCAGACTTACCCTTCGGCCAAGGCGGAGCCGAATCATTAAGCCGACGATATTCCTCTTCGGTAATGCCCCAATGCCCCTCCATGCTCGCGCAGAAGAGAGCCAGGAGTTGATTTCCAACGGTCATCTCATACGGATTTCCATCAAGAGGAACCCGCTGCTCATTAATAAACTGAATGAGCAGAGCCGCGTTGCCCTGGCGGCGCATCCAGGTTGCGTGTTCCGTCGTCCCACCCGCAGCCCCGAGGCTGCGAAGTGTTGCCGACAATTGGCTCTGCTTGATTTCTGTAATAGGGCTGGCCATGAGCGTCACCTTTTCCTTGAATAAACCGCTGGCTGTCCAGACTTGAGATTATTCCCAAGCACATGGAGTTGCCTTTGTTAAAAGCGGCCCGCTGAAGCCCAGAACATGAGCTACAAAACGCCACTTTCAACAAAAAGGTTTTTCTTTTAAAGAACAACCGTTCCTAACATGCTTTAGAGAAATCGTTAAGCATCCACTTTGTGTACACATCACACTACTTCACACCGAATAAGCCAAGCCGACCGATCAAACCCAGATAAATAGATGCAAAAAAATAAAGAAGATAACAAGGCCGGCTATCATCGCTTTTTGTGATCCGATCTTTGGAGCAAGCAGAGCCACTGTGGGCATCTATCTATAGACTTCTATCATAAAACAAAATCCAACCGCCCGCGAGGCTCCTCACAATAGGATGGTACTGCTAAAAATATGATATACGTCATACAAAATCCCCGCGTGTCTGCGGGGATTTTTGATGGGGTGGCCGACGAGGATCGAACTCGTGATAACAGGACCACAACCTGCTGTGTTACCACTACACCACGGCCACCATATTCAATTTTGCCGGCTGATCGTATCGCGTTTCTTCGTTTTTGGCAAGATAATGTGCGATAACAAAAGTCCCCGCGAACAGGGACTTTTATTTGGGAGAAGCCTTATTTTTTCGACCAGTTTTCAAAGGCGCGGAGAATTTCGAGCGGTACCGCAAAGACAACGGTGTTTGATTGGTCGCTTGAAATATCATTAATCGAGTTCAACGTACGCAGATGAAGCGCCCCAGACGAGGTCGCAAGAATATCCGCAGCGTCTTTCAAATTCTTTGCCGCGGTCACTTCTCCTTCCGAATTAATAATGACGGCGCGACGTTCACGCTCGGCTTCCGCCTGCTTTGCAATCGTTCGCTTCATATCTTCCGGAAGCTGGATGTCCTTTAATTCAACATTTGAAATATCCAAACCCCAAGCGGTTGCATCACGCTCGATAATTTCCTTAATGCGCGTGGATGCCTGATCGCGCTGCGAAAGAAGTTCATCCAAAGAAAGTTGTCCGACAACATTACGCATCGTGGTTTGTGCGAGCTGTGAAACGGCAAGCCAAAAATTTTCAACTTCGAGAGTCGCTTTTCCGGAATCAATGACGCGATAGTAAATAACCGCATTGATTCGACAAGAGACATTATCTTTGGTAATCGCTTCCTGATCCGGCACGTCCACGGCCTTGGTACGAATATCAACTTTCGTCATGGACTGAAAAATAGGAAACACGAGCCGCCAACCCGGTTCAACAAGACCCGTGAAGCGACCAAGCGTAAATTTTACACCGCGCTCATACTGGTTTACCTGACGAATGGAGGAAAAGACGATCGCTACAACGCCCCAAAAAATGATAGAGAAGAAGATTTGCATATAATAATACCTTACTCGGAATCCCATTTTTAGCAAATAAAATCGCCGCGTATATTACGCGGCGATTTTCATGGTGTCCCCGATTGGATTCGAACCAATGACCTGCTGCTTAGAAGGCAGCTGCTCTATCCAGCTGAGCTACAGGGACCTCTGTTCCGTCGATAACGACGAAGTAACCTAAGTCTTTTTAGACGGTTCGTCAACCGCTTTTCCCTTTTGCCATTCGCACAAAACAGAAAGCTCTCGTTTGATCTCTCCCGAGAATTTTCTCAACTCTCTCCCCTGGCGAAAGAGAAAATACCCCGAATAAGCGCGCCAGGCAATAAGAAAAAGAAGAACAAGCAGGGAAACGATGGCCGATTCAACAACGCCGTAAGCAGGAAGACGAGCCGCCAAATCAACGATGGCCGACTGCGGAATAAATTCGTTCACGCTGAGAAGTAAGCCCTGCCCGATCGGCGCGGGAATATGAACCGAATAGTCACGAATATTCTGAACCCATTTCGCAAGGCCAATGAGCTCGCCAAACGCCGCCAATAAAAGGAAGGTTGCGAGGGCAATCACAACCGCACGGCGCAAGCTGGACCAGGCCTGCATATTCATGAGATGCCGAAGAGCCTGACACTGAAGATTCTCCCGTTCACGCGTGCGAATTTCATGGGTTAAAATGCGCTTGCGTTCCACAGGAAGACGCGTCATAAGATCCTGCACGTACAGAAGCTCGGTAGGAAGTTCAGAAGTCATATATTAAGAAGAAATATCCTCGCGGTCCTCATCCAGCATTTTTCCATGAAAGGCTTTATGAACATCGCGAAGTTGTTGATTGGTGACATGCGTATAAATCTGCGTGGTTGTAATGGATGAATGCCCGAGCATGGTTTGCACGCTCCGGAGGTCTGCACCGTTCATTAATAAATCCGTCGCAAAACTGTGTCGAAGCGTATGAGGAGAAACTTTTTTCGGGATTCCCGCCGCAACCGCATAGCGCCCGACGAGCCGTTCAATAGAACGCGGCGTCAGCGGACCGGGTTTTGTTCCTGCTTTTGCGCGATCATGTCGAATAAAGAGAAAAGGAATTTCATCATCGCGAAACTTCAGATGCTCTTGAAGCGCATGCCTCGCTTGATGAGAAAGAAAAACGACGCGTGTTTTATCTCCTTTTCCGCGAACCGTAAATTCATCGCGATCAAGATGAATTTGATCACGCCGAATATGCGCAAGTTCAGAAACACGCATGCCGGTTGAAAAGAACAATTCAAGAATTGCCTTGTCTCTCGATTGGATAATGGGCTGCGCATCCGTTTTATATGGAGCATCCAACAGGCGTTCAAGATCCATCGAACCAAGAAAGGTGACATCGCGCGAACCCTGTTTTGCTAATTCAATTTTCTCAGGCGCCATGGTGACCACATCGCGCTTTGCCAAAAATTTTAAAAAAGATCTCAGGGCAATTAAATGATAATTCTGCGTCGACTTTTTGAGCGTTCCCTCCCCCCGGCTTTCAAGGCGATTTAAATACAGCCGATAGTCATGAATAAGGTCTGCATTAATAGCTTCACATTGCGGATCCTGCGCCCATTCAAGAAAACGTTGAAGATAAAACTCGTAATTACGAATCGTGAGCGCCGATCGCCCTTTCTCAACCTCAAGATGTTCAAGAAAGGTTCGTAAATAGTCTGACATTTTTCCCATAGCGACAGTATAATCCATGCGTCGTAAAAAGACACAATCTTTCAAGAGCGGATTGACAAAACAGGCGTTCTATGAAAAGAAAAGGAGCGAGGATGATCATGAAAGAAATCGACGACAAGACGCTCATCACATTCCTTCTCAGCTCTTTTCTCAAAGTTCTAAGCGGCGAGCTCGAAGCTCTGCCAAACAAAGGTCGCGCAAAGAATCTTCGCCAATTCAGACACGACGAAGGTGACCTCACCTATCTCGAGACGATGGCGCTTAGCTTGGACCGCGGCCAATCGGACATACGCGTCCTATTCGGTGGAAGCGGCGACCGCTATCAGATCTGGGGCATGCATATGCTCACACGGGTCAACTCCACAGAGTTGCTCTCTACCGGCCTCCAAAGAGCGGACATCCAACAGTTCCTCAAGGAGGCTCGAAAAGTTGCCTATATGACGGCGCTCCAACAAGTGGAAAGTACTAAGCGGGGGAAGCTTTCGCTCTTCAGCGCGATTTCCTACGAAGAGCCGGCGCCCGTCGGCAAAAACGGAACGCCCTGTAATCTGGTCTATAACCAAAGCGCCGACAAAGATCTTTCCTTTTTCGAGGGACAAACAGAGGTCTGCCTTGATCCAGAGAACAAGGATCAAAAACACAATATCATTTCCCTTCAGGACACCGCCTTCCAAGGCGGTCGCCTGTGACTCTTTCCCCCGGTCTTCTGGCCGGGGGAGTTTTCATTAAAAAAACTTTCACACCTTCTTTCCAGAAGAAAAATATGCGGTTCTGTACCTAGACATGCTACAATTCCATTATCTATGCGCCGTATTGACTTGACCTTTAGCGCCCTGTTGCCTCCGCTCGACTTTTTTTCGCTCATGCTTGCAGCCGTGACGGCTTATACATTGCGCTTTTCAAAGTTCTTCACAGATATTCGTCCTATCCTAACGGACATTCCATTTACGCAATACATGGCGAGCGTATCCATTTTTGCGCTCATCTGGATTCTCCTTTTTGCTCTCGCAGGGCTGTACGCAATAAAACAACCAAGTATCTGGAGCATGCTGGGACGCATTATTCTCGGATCCACTTCCGGCATCATGGTGGTTATTGCCTTCGTGTTCTTTAGTCGCGAATTCACCACGTCGCGTTTCGTTGTTCTCGCCGTCTGGGGTCTCGCCATGTTCTATGTCCTATGCGGGCGTCTTCTCCTCCGCATGCTCCGCAGCGCTCTTCTCGGCGCGCGCATCGGGCATCAATCCGTGGCCATTGTAGGCAATGCAAAAGCAGCGGAAGATCTTGCCGCCCTGTATACCGCCCATCCGCGTCTTGGCCTTACCCTTGTAAAGCAAGCAAAGAGTTGGAGCGCCTCGCTTGGAAAGGAACTTGAAAAACTCGCACAAAAAGGGAAGCTTGATATTTTGCTTCTAGCGGATCCGGAACTGGAAAAAAAGACTGCACTCGAAATGATTTCTTTTGCAGAAGCACATCATATTGACTTCCGCTATCTTGCGGATCTTTTTAGCGCGACATTCACCAATGTTGAAATGAGCACCATCGGTGGCATTCCTGTTATCGACGTAAAGCGCACGCGCTTAGAAGGCTGGGGCCGCATCTGGAAACGCATATTCGATATTCTGGGGAGTCTCCTTCTGCTTACACTTGTGAGCCCCATTCTACTCATAACTGCGCTCGCACTTATGTTGGAAGACGGACTTCCAGTTCTTTTTAAAAACGAACGCATCGGCGAACGTGGAAAGAGCTTTCGTTTGCTTAAGCTGCGTTCCATGTGGCGCAAATATTCTATCGGTCCACAGTTTAAAGGCTTGAAGAAAAATCTTAAATTTGAAGAAGACTTAATTAAAAAACAGAGCATTAAAGAAGGCCCCGTCTACAAAATTGCCGATGATCCGCGTGTAACGAGGATTGGAAAATTTATTCGCCGCTGGTCCATAGATGAACTCCCGCAATTTCTCAATGTCCTGCGCGGAGACATGTCTCTCGTCGGACCTCGCCCGCATCAGCCGCGTGAAGTGGAGAAATATCTCCCGCATCAGCGGCATGTTCTGGCCATTAAGCCGGGAATCACCGGTCTCGCACAAATCAGTGGAAGAAGCGATCTTGAGTTTGAAGATGAAGTCCGCCTTGATGCCTGGTATATCGAAAATTGGTCTCCGGCGCTCGACCTTTATATTTTGCTTAAAACGCCTTTTGCCGTCATTCGGCGAAAAGGCGCCTACTGATTTTTGGCGCAGTATATTCCCCTTGACGAACCCCATCTGACACGCTCCTGCACGATGCGTATAGTAGATGCATGGAACAGGCCGCGCGCGTATTAAGAAGTCTCACAAAAAACAAAACGCCGAAAATAGCGCTTGTTCATGATTATCTCATTCAAGACGGCGGGGCTGAGCGCGTATTGCTTGCTTTTCACGAGCTCTATCCAAGAGCGCCCATTTTCACGCTCTTTCATCATCCGGAACATGCGCATGAGGGGTTTAAACATGCAGACATTCGCGTATCAGCTCTCAACCGACTTCCCTTCGCACAAAAACGATACCAATGGTATTTGCCATTCATGGCCGAAGCGATTGAAAATTTCGATTTAACCGGATATGACATCGTACTCAGCTCTTCTTCGAGCTTCGCCAAGGGAGCGATCGCCGATCCAAATGGAGTTCATATTTGCTATTTGCATACGCCAACACGTTTTCTTTGGCAGGAGCGACTTGGATATATTAATGATCTTCCTCAGCCAAAAATCGTAAAGCAATTTCTCCCTTCATTTTTGCATCGCTTAAGACAATGGGATCGTCTTGCTGCGGAACGCCCAGACATTCTTCTTACAAACAGCCAAACATCGCATGCGCGGATTCGTCGTTTTTATCAACGCGACTCTCTGGTCATCGAACCTCCTGTCGATATAGATCATATTCCTCTTTCCGTAAAACCCGGAACCTTTTGGCTCACAGGCGGGCGCCTCGTTTCCTATAAACGATTCGACCTCGTTGTGCACGCATTTGCAAAACTTAATCTTCCCTTGAAGATATTCGGGGATGGCCCTGAACGAAAAAAACTAAAAAGGCTTGCCGGACCCAAAACAGAATTTCTCGGACATATTCCCGAGCGAGCAAAACTAGATCTTTTTCATAATGCGATTGCGTTCCTTCACCCGCAAATCGAGGATTTTGGCATTACCGCCGTAGAAGCTATGGCGGCCGGACGCCCGATCATCGCCTTTGGCCAAGGCGGCGCCGCGGAAACCATTCTTGATGGAGTCACGGGAGAATTTTTTGAAGTACAGTGCTGGGAAGATATTGGAAATGCTGCGCTTCGCTTTGATCCATCCCATTATGACCCCCGCCGAATTCGAGCACATGCGGAACGTTTTTCCAAAACCCGATTTAAAGAACGTATCAAAGCTTTTGTAGATGAAGTTTCCAGTCATAGTCGATGAGGTATGAAAATTCTCGTGGATGCACGCCCACTTATTGACGCTTCCTCGGGAGGCGTGCGGCGCGTAGGCATTGGCCTTATTCAGGCACTCATAAAAAACAATCCCGACTGGGAGTTTGTCCTTGCAACCACCGGACGCAAAAAAAAAGATCTTCCTTTTCTCCTCCCAAAAAACGCGCGCCATGAACATCTTCCGTATCCAAATAAACTCATTTCCCTCTTTTGCTTAAGCGGCCTTGTTTCCTTTGATCAGCTCTTCTCTAAAGAACGAATTGACCGCCTTTTTTTGTGCAATCTCGGTTTTTTCGGAAGGCCTAAAGTTCCTTATTTACTCCTGGTTCATGACATTTCTTTTCTTATTGAGCCAAAATGGTTCTCAAAAAAAGCACGCCTCTGGCACAAAGCGGTCCGCGCAAAGAAAAGTATTTCCGGCGCGCAACATCTTTTTGCGGTATCTGAAAGAACAAGACAGGATCTGATGGAATATTGCGCGATCCCGCCATCGCACATAACACACATAGAGCTCGGGACAAGCGTGCTTTCAGAACTGACTAAAAAACAAGTTGAAGGACGCTATGTGCTTGCACTGGGCGGTAATGATTTGCGTAAGAATGCCGGATGCGCCATCGAAGCGGTAAATGCATTACGTTCTTTATCGGAATTCCAAGACGTGCGCCTTGTTCTCATCGGCGGAAATCCTGTTTTTGACATGCAAGACAAACAAGAGGGACGCGTCATCTATCTAAGACCTTCCGATGCGGAGCTTGCTTCTTTATATAAATATGCCTCCGCTTTTCTCTACCCAAGCTGGTATGAAGGCTTCGGACTCCCTCTTCATGAAGCGGCACAATTTGGAACACCCTGTATCGCCGCAACAGCCGGAGCCCTTCCGGAAACCGCTCCAAGAGGCACGCTCTTTGCGCCTCCGAGCAAACCACAACTTTGGCAAAGCGCTTTGGAAATGATTCTAAAAAGTCCTCATGAATTCTTTACGCAGACGCAACAAAAAAGCTGGAACGCAAGCGCGCAGACCATTCAAAAAACGCTCGCCGAGCATCTATAAAATTCGTGCTCGCTATACGTAAAAACAAAACTGTCTCCAAGGAGCGCTTATTCAGCTAAGGTGGTGTCCGATGGCGGAAGAACGACGTCTTCAATATCAAATTTTAATTCCATATCGAGAACTTCAAGCGGAATAGCTTCGCCGCCGAAATAAATGCGATCCTCAAAGCTTTCGATTTTGCGCAGCAAGGAATCTTGTTGCGCGCTCTTCATGGATATCGCTTGGTCTCTTAAAGATTTCAAGCGCTTTTTTATTGCCTCAAGCTCAATACTTGCTTTTTTTATCAGCGGCTCCAACTGAGCGCGATGTTCTTCCCAGAGCGTTAATCGAACTTCTTCGCGAGCCATGCGAATTTCCATATCCTGCTCAGGATGAATAAGATAGCCCGCATCATCGGAAACAAGCACCTGATCGAGATTCTGCGCATCAACGCTTTCGCGAATTTTTTGCAGAAGCAATCTTGTCGTCGGACGCACAGCGGCACAGACCGCCTCCCATTCAAGCTCGCGCCCAATCCCCTGGAGAAAATGTCCGAAGGCTTGCCGCGAGGGCCAGGTAATTGCTCCAATATTTTTTGCAATTTCCGCAAGCCGTTCGCCTGGGGGCGGATTACCCTCTCTCACGGCTTGAATCGTCTTTTCATAGGAAGCCCGATCTTTCTCGGGAAGAAACTCAATAATGGCTTCCATTGCGTCTGCAATGGCCGTCGCATCACGCAAATTAAGAGAGCACTTTGACATATGCGGCTATTGTAACATGTCTTGACCAAAGCCCTGTTTTCGACTATGCTACGGGCACCTGACGAATTAACTCAACTGTCTGGTCCGGCACATTTGATGCTCGGCAGACAGGCTCTAATCGCTGAATAGGATTTAGGGTTTATAGCTTCCGTCGCCCCATTTGTCAGGACAATGAAGGAAGGGGCTGTCGGATAAAAATACTATGATTAAAGAAATGCACGCAGAAGCGGAAAAGAGTGAGATCGCAAAATTGTTTTCGGACGAAAGCTACACGCTTTTCCCGAAAGTTAGCGACATGGTTAAAGGAGTAGTCATCTCCGTTGGCCGCAATGAAATTCGTATCGACCTTGGCGGTCTTGCCATTGGTCTTGTGCGCGGACCCGAGCTTGATAAGCACGTGGACTTGCGCGTCGGCGACGAAGTCGAGGCTTCCGTCATTGAGCTTGAAAACGAGTTCGGTGAAATTGAGCTTTCCCTTCGCGGAGCCGGTCACAAAAAATCATGGGAAAAACTTCGTAAACTGGTTGCGGAAAATACCGTCATTCAAGTAAAAATCTTGGATGCAAACAAAGGCGGCCTCATTACGCGCGTCGAAAATATTCCGGCCTTCCTTCCGGTTTCCCAGCTCTCACCAAATAACTATCCACGCGTCGCGGGTGGAGAGAAAAACAAGATTCAGGAAAAGCTGAAACAGCTTGTGGGAGAAACCTTGGACGTAAAAGTACTCGACATGAATGAAGAGGACGAGAAGCTCGTCGTTTCTGAAAAGATTGTTTGGGAAACACGCCAAGAATCCGTACTTACAAAGTACAAAGTCGGCGATCGCGTCGAAGGCGATATCACCGCCGTCACAGACTTCGGAGCTTTTGTCCGATTTGATGAGAACCTTGAAGGTCTCGTTCATATCTCTGAAATTGCCTGGCAGCGTATTGATCATCCGCATGATGTTTTGAAGGTTGGCGATCACGTTGCCGCGGAAATCATCAATATTGAGGGTTCAAAGATTTTCCTCTCAATGAAGAAACTCGTGAAAGATCCTTGGGCGGATGTCATGAACAAATACAAAGTTGACCAGTGGGTCAAAGGACGTGTTCTCAAAATCAATCCGTTTGGACTCTTTGTAGAGCTTGATCCGGATATTCATGGATTGGCACATATTTCCGAACTCGGAGAAAAGCCTGTTAAAGATGTTCATGAAATCGCTCGCGTCGGGGATGAATTCGAATTCCGTGTTCTTTCCATCGACCCGGATAACCATCGTTTGGGGCTCTCGCTTCGCAAGCTGAAAACCGACGAAGAAAAGACAGAAGAAGCTAAATAATTGTTCCAAAGAAAAGCCCCATTTTTGGGGCTTTTTGATTTTCCGAGGGCTAGACGATCCCAATAAAATCCGCTACGCTCGGTCTACGTATGTCTATGAATAAAACTCTGCGAAACACCCTTATTGCTCTTGGCGCGCTTCTTCTGGTAGCGGTCGCTCTGGCAACGGTTAGTCTCGATAAAACAAAAACACTCGACGTGGCAACATTTGCTACGCATATTGAGCAAGGCGATGTAAAAGGAATGATTGTTGAAGGTGATACAATTCACGCCACGCTGCAAGACGATTCAACGGTGGATATTCGAAAAGAATCGAATATTGCTCTTTCAGATCTCCTCTCAAACTATGGTGTCACCGCTGAACAAATCCGTGGCATTCCAACGGAAGTAAAAGAACCGTCCGGTGCAGCCTATTGGACCGGCATTTTCATCCAAGGATTCTTGCCCATCTTATTGATCTTCGGATTGATGCTATTTTTCTTCCGACAGGTACAGGGTCAAAATAATCGCGCAATCAGCTTTGGCCAGTCTACGGCACGCGAAACCACGAAAGATAAAGATCGCGTCACCTTTGACGATGTTGCCGGCGCACGCGAAGCGAAAATGGAACTTTCTGAAATCGTGGAGTTCTTGAAGCAACCGGATAAATTTTCCAAGCTGGGAGCAAAGATTCCGAAAGGCGTATTGCTCATGGGAAGCCCAGGAACAGGAAAGACTCTGCTCGCACGCGCGGTCGCCGGTGAAGCGGGCGTCCCCTTCTATCACATTAGCGGTTCGGAATTCGTTGAAATGTTTGTCGGTGTCGGTGCCTCTCGCGTACGCGACCTTTTTGCAAAGGCAAAAAAGAACGCACCATGCATTATCTTCATTGATGAAATCGACGCCGTCGGACGTCAACGCGGTTCCGGTCTCGGTGGTTCGCATGATGAGCGCGAACAGACGCTGAATCAGATTCTCGTAGAAATGGATGGATTCGAACCGAACTCAGGCGTCATCCTTATTGCCGCCACCAACCGACCAGATGTGCTTGACCCGGCGCTCTTACGCCCCGGACGCTTTGATCGTCGCGTCGTTCTTGATCCACCGGATATTCGTGATCGAGAAGCCATTCTAAAAATCCACGCAAAAGGAAAGCCTCTTGCAGATGATGTAAAACTTCGCCAGCTCGCAGAACGCACACCGGGATTCTCGGGAGCGGACCTCGCGAACCTGGTAAATGAAGCTGCTATTCTTGCCGCTCGACGGAACAAAAAAGAAGTTGCGATGACAGAACTTATTGAATCCATTGAGAAAGTCATGCTCGGGCCAGAACGCAGAAGCCATCTCTTAAATAAAGAAGAGCGAAAGATCACGGCCTATCATGAAGCAGGGCATGCTTTGGTCGCACATTTACTCCCCCACATGGACCCGGTGCAAAAAGTATCCATCGTGAGCCGCGGACGTGCTGCCGGATACACCATTAAACTTCCAATTGAAGATCGTAGCATGCGAAACAAAACAGAATACGAAGAAGACATCGCTGTTATGCTTGGAGGATATGCGGCGGAACGCACATTCTTCGGCGACCTCACGACGGGCGCGTCCAATGACATGCAAAATGCGACCAAGCTCGCCCGCAACATGGTGACGCAATGGGGCATGTCCGATATTCTCGGCCCTCGCACCTACGGTGAACGCGAAGACATGATTTTCCTTGGAAAGGAGATCCATGAAAATCGTAATTACTCTGAATCCAAAGCAGAGATCATCGATAAAGAAATTGATACGTTGATCCGCCAAGGTCTGGATACCGCGATGAAGCTCATTTCTGAAAATAAGGCCATCATGGATCGCATCGCCGAACATCTCACGAAGAATGAAATCATTGAACGCGATGAATTTGAAAAGGTGGTTGGCATACCGCATGCAAATCCAAAAAGCCGCATGAAGTCGGAAGAGACAGCTCCAAAAACTTCACCAGAAGCAGAAAAAGAAGAACCAAAAAATACAGACAACGCACAAAACGCGTAGACAAAACAGAGAATACAAAAACAACCTGATGAACCTCAGGTTGTTTTTGTATTCTAGAGAAGGACTTTTCATGCTATTCTTTTCGTATCTATGATTCGCAAAACAAATAAACGAATGTTCAAACCCGTGTACCGAGAGCTTATTCGTTCCTCTCTTACAGACGCATGGAAGGACCGTTGGCTGTGGCCCCTTGCTGTTTTTGCTGCGCTACTTCACACGGGGGGTATTTACGATGTCATTATCCATTCTATGCACATGGTGCAAGTAGAGGGAGCTGCGCTCATTCGAGGTGGGATTTCCCCAGACGTGCTCTACGGCTGGGCAAACTTAACATTGCAAAATGGCTGGTTTCCCTTCCTCGGAACGCTCCAAAGCGTCATCTTTTCAATCCTTTTTGTTCTGACACTGCTTGCTCTGTCCGTGATAGCGCAAGGCGCTCTGACATTCGGGATCGGGGGGCGCGTACGCGGAAAAAAGCCTAGCTTCCGAGAGTGTCTAACGGCGGGTGCCCATGCATTCGGGAAATTAGCCATGCTTAATATCATAACGATTGGAGCAATCTGGCTTTCGCGTTTATTACTTCTTCTTCCCTATGGCTATGCTCAGACAGGCACATCCTCCGTGTTTATCCTGATCTATTTTTTAACGGCCCTTGTCTTCATCGCTCTTATTATCGCGTTCACATCAATACACTTCTTTGCCTTGAATGCCATTCTCTTGCAGGACGCTCATCTTATGGAAGCGCTTAAGCGAAGTATTCTCTTACTGCAAAAGGGTTGGGTTGCCGTTCTTGAACTCGCCTTCCTTCTCTTTGGTATTGGCGTTGCCCTCTTCATGCTCGCAGCTGTCGTATTCGCCATCATGTTCATTCCTATCTTCTTCCTCATGATCGGCGCGCTCCTCACAAGCTTTCAAGCGGGCATCTTTTTTGGGTATAGCGTTATTGTCTTCCTCGCCATTGTGATTGCACTGATAGCAGGAGCATTTACGGTCACTTTCCAATTCGCCGCATGGCACAGACTGTTTATTAAACTCGGTGAAGGTGGTCCCGTAGCAAAACTGCACCGTTGGTCTCATTGGTTTCTGGGTGCGCCACAGCCTAAAAAGAAATAAGCTCTATGCCTCCGAAGACTTCTTCCATTGAAGATTTATTGAAAAAAGCCCAGTCAGCACAGCCGGGTACTTCTTCGTCTTCGCCGGCACCGACGGAGCCCACCTCTGCAGCACCTGCACCCAAAACGACAGCAAGCGGCCAGCAAAAAAAGCTGGAAGAAAAAATGTCCGAGATTAATCTGCAAGAAAAGGAACAGATTGTTCAAGAAAAAGCAGCAAATCTCGGCATACCATATATCGCTCTTCGCGGATTTCCGATTGCTCCGGAAGCACTCTCCCTCATCCCACGCGAAACAGCTGAAGAGCTTCAGGTTATCGTCTTCTTTTCTACAGGCGGCGAAATACGCCTTGGGACAACGGATGCCACGGATGAGGTAAAAGCGCTCGCAAAGAAAATCGAAAAAGAACATCATGCGCATGTCGTAACGTATTTGGTTTCGGAAGACAGCTACACAACCGCCCTTAAACTCTACGACAAACTTCCAACGCCCAAAGAAGTAAGTTACGGCTATCACATTGAAAAAGAAGATTTGGAGCGCTACGCCAAAGAAATATCGAACTACGCCGACCTGCAAAAAAAGATTACTGAGGTAAACACAACCGACATTATCACGCTCATGATTGGCGCGGCGATAAAGTCAGATGCCTCAGACATTCACGTGGAAGCGGAAGAAAAAGACGTTAAAATCCGTTTCCGTATTGACGGCGTACTTCGCAATGCAGCGACCTTGCCTAAAACCGCATGGAAACAAATGATCGCGCGTCTCAAGCTCCTCGCTGGGGCAAAAATAAATGTGGACTCCGTTCCACAAGACGGCCGCATTTCCATTTATCTGACAAATGAAAAGCTCGACATTCGTGCCAGCTTTTTGCCAACCGCTTTTGGAGAATCGGTGGTAATGCGTTTGCTTCGTCCAAAGGCAATCGCCCTCGAATTTGAACAGCTCGGAATCCGCGGCACGGCACTCGCACGTCTCCAGGCGGAAATTGAAAAGCCAAACGGCATGATCATTACAACCGGACCAACCGGTTCCGGTAAAACGACGACTCTGTACGCCATTTTAAAAAGATTGAATCGTCCCGAGGTAAAAATTATTACGCTGGAAGATCCAGTGGAATATAAACTACAAGGCATCAACCAGAGCCAAATCGAACATGCCAAACATTATGACTTTGCCCAGGGACTTCGTTCCATTCTCCGCCAAGACCCGGATATCGTCATGGTTGGTGAAATCCGAGATATTGAAACGGCGGAAATCGCAATTCAAGCCTCTCTCACGGGACACTTGGTTCTTTCCACCATTCACACCAATAGCGCCGCCGGCGCGATCCCACGTTTTCTTTCCATGGGAGTAAAGCCTTTTCTCCTCGCACCGTCTCTCAATGCGATCATCGGTCAGCGCCTTGTGCGCCGTCTTATTCCGGAAATGTCCCGACCCGCGACCCTGACCGCTTCACAAGAAGAACAAGTAAAAAATGTCTTGAGCACCATTCCAAAAAATTCCGGATATACCGTCGACATGAAAAATTTGAAATTCATGGAACCGAATCCGGAAAAGCTCACCGAAACAAATGATGGATTTAAAGGCCGCGTTGGTATTTATGAAATCTTCACCATGACGCCCGCGATTGAAGATATTATTCTTGCAAAAACGGATGTCTCAGAATACAAGATTTTGGAACTCGCAAGAAAAGACGGCATGATTACCATGGCGCAAGATGGCATCCTGAAGGCGCTGGATGGTCTGACGAGCGTTGAAGAGGTGCTCCATGTGGCAAATGTAGATTCAACTATTCTCGAAAATGCTACAGGAGAGCAAGAGCCTCCAAGCCCCGAAGAAGAATCCTCTAAAAAAAATCCGGCTTAGCCGGATTTTTTATCGAATGCGAACATGTCGCGTCTCATGACGCGGATCAACGGTTATATGCATTTCCAGTCTCGGATTCCGCAGAGGCTGAAGCCAGCCGCCGAGTTTTTCAGGCCATTCCACCGCAAGCACACTACCGGGTTCTATAAGTTCATCCAAACCAAGCGCGAGTGCTTCCCGCTCGGATTCCAAGCGATATGCATCAACATGCACGAGTCGCTCTATCTGTTTTGTGTTATGTAATTTATAGGTTCTTACAAGCGCGAAACTCGGACTTTTTGGTATTTTTTTTGAGCCAAGTTCTTTTGCCAGAGCTTGAACGAATGTCGTTTTTCCAGCACCGAGCGGCCCGGAAATAAGAAGCATCGTACTCGGCGTAAGCGCTGAAACAACATGCTTTGCTACAAGAGACCAGTCCTCAACTTTGGAAACAAGAAATTTCATATTATAAATTCCACTCAGGTTTCGCATCCATCTTTCGCCAATCTTGCGACTCCCCTTTTTTCAAATGCCAGGAACCGGCTGCCGCAATCATCGCAGCATTGTCGGTAATATATTTTTTGTCTGAAGGAAGAAAAGCCATGTCTGGAAAAACTTCATGCAGGCGCGCTTCCAGCGTATCTCGAAGAAGAATATTTGCGGAAACGCCCCCGACAAGCAGAACGCCTTTCACGCGATATCTCTTTACTGCACGCAAAGTTTTTTCTACCAGCACATCTATGATTGCTTGCTGAACGGAAGCTGCAAGATCTTTCCGCGCCTGCGCCCTTCGTTCTTCTGAAACCGTTTTCCAAGATTCCCAGGCAATACGCACGGCTGTTTTAAGCCCGCTAAAGCTCATATCCAAACCGGGGTCCTTGAGCATCGGTCGAGGAAGAGAGAGAGCTTCCGAGTCGCCCGAGAGAGCTAGCTTCGCAATTTCCGGACCACCCGGATACGGAAGCCCCATCAATTTAGCACTTTTATCAAAAGCCTCCCCCGCCGCATCATCGCGTGTTTCTCCAACAATGCGATAGGAACAAAAGTCTTTCATTAAAACAAGCTCCGTGTGTCCGCCGGAAACAACAAGTGCAAGCAATGGAAACTCCCATCGCGCTCTATTCTTCGGATCAAGCCAAGCACTCGCGATATGTCCTTCTAAATGATTAACGCCAATCAAAGGTTTTTCGGAAAGAAAAGCGAGCATACGCGCCGCCTCTACGCCGACACGAAGAGCGGTCGCAAGGCCGGGGCCGGATGTGACGGCGATTGCATCAAAAGAGTCCAAACCGCGCCGACCCAAAGCTTCGGTAAGCAGCGCTACCGTTTCGGGAACATGCGTTCTTGCCGCCACCTCTGGAACGACCCCGCCATACTTTTGATGAATGGGTATCTGCGAAGAAACAAGATTCTTTTTTACAATAAGAGAAACGTCTTTTTCTTTTCGCTTGCCGATCTCCAGAATAGCTACAGCCGTTTCATCGCAACTGGTTTCAATGGCGAGAACACGTACATGATCCTGCGCGTCCTTTTTCTCCGCGCGTTTTCGGGCTACCATAGTAAGGATTCTAGCAAATCTATGTGGATTGTCTATGGACTTCTCTCTGCACTCACGGCAGCTCTTCTCACTATTGTGGGAAAAGTTGGTTTAAAGTCAGTTGATCCAACCCTCGCTACCGCTGTACGAAGTTTATTCATGTTCCTCTTCATGACCGGAACCATTTTTATCAGCGGAAAGGCAAAAGAGCTTTCTTCCATCAGCGCAAAAGGCTATGGCATTATCGTTATTGCCGCTGTTTTTGGCGCACTGTCCTGGCTCTTTTATTTTCTTGGATTAAAAGAGACCACGCCTTCAAAACTCGCAAGCCTTGATCGACTCAGTCTCCCGCTTATTATCATCTTGAGCCTCATCTTCCTTGGTGAGAGTCTGAATTGGAAGCTGGCTCTTGGCGGAATTCTTGTAACCATTGGGGCCATCTTCGTCGCCATTGCCTAAAAGCCTATGAACGAACCTTCCAGCACCCACTCCATCACCAGAAGCCCATCCACCTATTTGAGACTGCTTCTGATCGCGGTCGGCGTCACGCTTGGGATCATATTCTTGCGCCAGCCAAATGCGGATATTGTACAATTTTTGAATGATCAAGCAAGAAACCTCACGGTTCTCTATGCTATTCTTGTTGGATTCATCGCAGCGGAAGTTTTATCACGCCGTCGAAAAATGGATGAACATATCGCTCTCGAACTGAACAAAGTTCGTCGGATGTATCACCTCTCTCTTCATCTCGCCAAAGCAAACCCGAGCCTTCAAACTTGGTTTGGGCAAATAAAAGAATCCATTAAGCTTTATTTACAGTCATTCGAAAAAAGAAAGTTTTTAGAATACGAAAAAGGAAATCCATTATTCCGAACCATTACGTACACGATTTACAGTCTTCCGCTTGAAAAAATGAAATGCGGAAATGACATGTTTGCTTCCCTTCTGAGTGCCGTTGCATCCGCAACAGAAGCCCGCGAATATATTCGCCAAACACTCTACCAACAATACGTCGGAAAATTCGCCTGGATGACGCTCTTGCTTGTCTCCCTTACTTTTGGAAGTTTCATCATCCTCTCCACACCGGAAAACGCCCCGCATCGCCTCGCCGCAGGAATTATCGTATTCAATCTCTTCCTCGTTCTCCAGCTCATCTACGAATACGGCCGCATCAACAAAATAAAATCAGCAGCCTACAATAAAATGTATCGCCAAGATTTGATTAGTCTTGGGCTAAATGGGAATAAGGAATAAATCCTCCAAAAAAACTTTTTCTCAAAACAAAAAGAATCGGTTTATCACCGATTCTTTTTGTTGGTAGCCCGTAGGGGAATCGAACCCCTATTTCCAGGATGAAAACCTGGCGTCCTAACCACTAGACGAACGGGCCAGGCGCGATGAGAATATCCAAAAATGCGCCCCTCGTCAAGAGGTCTGCATTATGAATAGCCCCGTTTATTCTGTACAATTCAGAAGAAAATAATCTCCGTCTTCAGACTTCGGACTTTTTCTATGAAAACACCTCCTCCAACACAAACATATTTTTGGTCCTATTCTTTTGATAAGGCTCTGGACATTCTCGAAGCGCGCATCGACGGCCTGAATGAAGAGGAAGTTAAAGTGCGTCGCGAACAATTTGGAAGCAATGAAATTCCAAAACAACATCGGTTGAGCCGCCTTCGCATTGTCTTCAATCAGCTGAAAAGTCCGCTCATTATTATTTTACTCGTCGCCGGCGTGGTGACGCTTTTTCTTCAAGAATGGGTGGACGCCGGCATGATTTTTGCGACGGTGCTGGCCAATACTGCTCTTGGATACTGGCAAGAAAACAAGGCGGAAACGGTACTTGAAGAATTACGCTCTTATATTCATACGCGCGTACGTGTGCGCCGCGAAGAACAGGAGCATGACATTGATGCGCATGAACTTGTGCCGGGCGACATCGTTCACGTTTCCCAAGGCGACCGCGTGCCTGCGGACGGACTTCTCTTTCATACGAATGATCTAAAAATCGATGAATCCGTTCTCACAGGCGAATCTCTTCCCGTACATAAACAGGAGGGTGTCTTAGGAAAAGGAACTCCTCTTGCGGAACGAACAAACATGCTTTGGAGCGGAACGCTGGTGAATGAAGGCTACGGAGAAATGCTCATAACGGCTACCAATGGAAATACGGAATTCGGTAAAATCGCCACGCTCGCAAGCCAGCACGAAGACGAACAAACGCCGCTACAAAAAGCGGTTAGCCGTTTTGCTCAACTGGCCGGCATTGCCATTCTTATTCTCGCAGCCCTTCTCTTTGGTGTCGGCTTCGCCCTTGGACGGAATCCGTTTGAAATGTTTTTTATCTCCGTAGCCATTGCTGTGAGCGCCGTGCCGGAAGGTTTGCCTATCGCCCTGACCGTTATTCTTGCCATCGGTGTAGAACGCCTCGCTCGAAAGAAAGGCATCGTAAAAAAACTCCTCGTTGCGGAAACGCTTGGTTCCACAAGTCTCGTTTTAACCGACAAAACCGGCACGCTCACGGAAGCGAATATGAAGCTGATAGAGGTATTGCCTTCCGCGGGGAAAACCGACGAAGCAACGCATCGCCTCTTAAAAGAAGCCATACTCACAACGGATGTTGTTGTAGAAAACCCGGAAGAAG
>Ga0210028_1001103_pt1 | contig 22993 bp, 20 predicted proteins | sample CryGeymeta201513_FD_185468 | JGI IMG/M metagenome (GOLD analysis project Ga0210028, IMG submission 185468) | Groundwater microbial communities from Crystal Geyser aquifers in Utah, USA - Crystal Geyser metaG 2015-13 (SPAdes) (version 2) | ecosystem: Environmental > Aquatic > Deep subsurface >...
TCCACTCCGATCATGGCAGCGAATATGCTTCAGCTGATTATTCAACCATCTGCCAGGGCCTGAATATCAAACAATCAATGAGCCAGCCGGGCTGTCCTTTGGAGCATGGAGAATGTGTCTAGGGAAATGGGTACCTTCCACCTTGATGATACCTGCGTATATGCTTCCACGCCTTTATAAAAGAATCTTGTGCTATATCTTCGGCCGCTTGAAGGTCGCCAGTTAGCTTGAAAGCAAAGTTGTATACATCTTTCAAGTATCGTTCAATGAGAAAACCGAGAGCTTTCTCGTCTCCCTCTAAATAATCAGAAACGAGTTGTCCATCTGTTTCTTTCATTTAAACGCATTGTATCAAAAATAAAATACACTTTCCAGCCGTTGTACTTAATCATTTCATGAAGGCGCAGATTATCAGTCGCATCAAGAACGACGGCATATCTGTTGTTGATGCCGCGAAAGATCACGGTATATCCGTTGGGACAGAATTAGGACAGCCGTAATTAATTCTACAGATTAGTTAGAACGAGACTGGGCAAATTTAACGTCAATCACCGTTCAACATCCAGCCAATCCGTCCTCCATAATCGTATTTCTTCAAGAAGCTCGGTGGAGGGATTCTGGGCATACCATTTCCCGTCACTCCCTTGAAAAACAATAATGTCCTTCCTTGAAATACCTTCAGGGAGGCCGTGCAGGTCGCCTGCCACGTCGAAGGTAACCGGCCATGTTTCGTGCTCCTTCTTCTTTTCGGACTTCTGCCGCCAGGCTTCTAGATCGACAATATCGGCCGATTTCCCCTCTTTTCTCTTCTCATTCTTGTATGGCTCTTGTAGCTTCTCCGCTAAATTGTTTCTCATACGAATATGATACCACCAAGTATGGGTTAAAATACAAGAACGCTTTCGTCACGCTCGTTGTATTTACGCTTCTGGCGACTTTCTATTGGCACATAGTGCCGGATGTGCTTTTTATTTCTTACGCTAATGGATTTTTCGTTGCTTTTGATATTTTTATCATTATTTTCGGGGCTATTTTTTTCTTGAAGATAATACAGGAGTTGGAGGTGATTAAAAACGTTTCCTATTATCTCGAGCACTTTTCAAGAGATTATCGGATACAGATAATCATATTGGCTTGGTTTTTTGAAAACTTCATAGAATGGACAGCTGGATTTGGAACTCCGGTTGCCGTTGTCACTCCGCTTCTTGTGGGCCTGGGCCTGCCGGTAATCAGCGCTTTGGTGATAGCGCTTTTAGGCAACAGCGCCTCTGTAGTTTTTGGAGCCGCAGGAACGCCGATCCGAACTGGATTTGCTAGGTTTGATGTCTCTTTGGCTTTGGGGAGTATCGGCATTTCTTTCTCTTTCATAACACCACATGTGTTTAATCTATTTAATCCTGGATTCGCCTTTATATTCGCAGGTTTGGTGACCATGTTCATTTGGAAAAGCGGGAAGAGAATTTTTCCATCTTCGATTGCAAACGCTTTTTTGCGACGATTCCAAACATCATGTTCGGAAATTTTTTCAATACTGTGGGACAAGCGCTTGGTTTCAACGTTAGCATGTTATTGTCGCTGGGCGTCGTCGGGGCGTCGGCAGGCAACATGATAGCTCTTACTGATATGTTGGCGGGTGAAGCGGTAATCGGCGTAAAAAATCGCGAACGGCAGATTCTCAAGGGGGTTTTTGTTCCCTGCACAATATATCTCATACTGGTCGGAATTACTGGAATGTTGATGGCGTATATATGAACTATACACATTGTGGCATTTTTGTTATTTACGGGTTTTTTATTAATGCCAATCAGGATATACTGGAGGGATGTCATTGAAGAATAGGGTCTTTTTAAAGCATATGCCGCGCGGGCAGTGGTTCATTGTTGCCGGAGGTACTGCAGTCATCATTCTCATCGGCGTTCTGTCATGGTATGGCTACACACGCTTCGCTATTCTTTCAAAACGGATCGCGCGACTTGATACAAAAATTGACGAACGACTTGCGTCAATCACTGAGCTTCTGCAGAACAATCTGGCTGAAGCAACCACGTCATTCGGGAATGCGCTCAATCAAGAAACGAAAAATATTCAGGTGCAGTTGGGTGGAGTCAAAAATCAAGTCGGCTCGATTACCGATACTGTGACTGACCTGCAGAAGCTGAGTAAGATCGATCCTGAGCTCCTTGCAAAGTATTCAAAGATTTTTTTCCTTAGTGATACATATGCGCCCGCGCGGCTCGTCGAGATTCCTCTTGCATATAAATATTCCGAAAAGGCACAACTCCAAATAATCCCGGAAGTCCTCCATTATGTACAGAAAATGCTAGACCAAGCAAAAATAGACGGTATCGCACTGTATGTCGAATCGGCATACCGTTCATTCGCTACCCAGCAAGCACTCAAGGGACAATATACGGTCATCTATGGCGCTGGCACCGCGAACCAATTCTCTGCGGACCAAGGTTATTCTGAACACCAGCTCGGCACCACTGTTGACCTAATCACGACCGGATTAGATGGTAAGCTCGCCGGATTTGAGACTACATCGGCTTATGCGTGGGTTATCGCCAACGCGTATCGCTATGGATTCGTCATCTCATATCCGAAAGACAACAGCTATTACATCTTCGAGCCATGGCATTGGCGCTTCGTCGGTGTGAAGCTCGCGACCGATCTCAATAATTCGAATACGTATTTTTATACGATGGACCAGCGCACCATCGACACCTATCTCATATCTCTGTTCGATTGATACTCAATTCATAGATCCGTAGGATTGTATACTATACTTAACTTATGTTGAAGCAAAGTTTGAACAGATGGTGGTTATTCGGTTCAGTCGCGTTGATCCTGCTTCTCGCTTTCTTTACGAGAGAGGTACTGACTGCGCATAGTTTTGTATACAGCATTGACATCTGGTTTGAGAATTTGCTCCTTTCTATCCGCACTCCTTTTCTGCTAATTATATTTAGTTGGATAACTTTTTTTGGGAGTACCTTCGTCGCTCTTATACTAGCAGGGCTCGTGAGTGTTGCGATTTTATTCTTTAAAATTAATAAGTCGTACCTGCTTGGTCTGGCTGTTATGTTTATCGGAGCTATTGCTTCGGATTATCTTATAAAAATTATCATCGGGCGAGCCCGGCCGGGCGGCCTTATTCCGTCTATTGCCGAATCCTCGTTCTCTTTTCCGAGCGGACATTCCGTAATGGCGATGGCTCTCTATGGCTTTATTGCCCTTATCCTCTGCGAACTCTATCCGAAAAAAACGAAAATGCTAGTGACCATCGCTATAATAGTGATTCTTGTTATAGGATTCAGCAGACTCTATCTTGGTGTTCACTTCTCCAGTGACGTTATCGCCGGATATATATTGGGAGGATTATGGCTGTTGACGGGGATTGCGATTAAAAACAGATTCCAGTCTGATAACCGCTTTTCAAACTATTCAATTCGTTAATACCATCTATTCGCGCACTGGCATTTTTGCCACCGCCACGGCGGCTGTGTGGATCGCGGTAACGGCGTTCGGGGAGTTTTTCGACGGGGCACTGAATTCGGCGTGCTATTCGTATCTGGGATGCGACTCAGGATTCTTCGGCTATGATGCTATCGAACATTTCTTATTCGGGTTTGCGGCGGTATTGGCTATTGTATGGGTATGCCGGAAATTTCCTCAATATTCGATCCTAAGCACTTCCTATTGGAAAACAGGACTCGTATTAGTGGCGAGTATCACGCTCATCGCCGTCCTGTGGGAAATAGGTGAGTGTTTCCGCGATGCGTACCTGCTCGATATAGCGCATGAGACTTTACTGGATTTTGCACGCCACATAAATTATCTCGCCCAACCGAGCAATATCGACACGATGGGTGATCTGGCATTCAATCTCTTCGGTTCCCTCCTAGCGGTTTTCTATATAAATCCTAGGCTACAAAAATTTTGTGCGTGCACTACGTGGCTTTAGTGAAGCAGTGGACCCGAGCGGACTTGAACCGCTTGCCTCGTCAATGCGAATGACGCGCTCTACCAGATGAGCTACGGGCCCATTCAAGCATCTTCATTTATTATAAATTATTTCTGTACATTACTCAATACCCTCTGAACGTGCGAAATGATTTCTTCGAGGTTGAAATTAACCTTTACCATGAATTCCTGTGCGCCGAGACTCATTGCACGATCGATATCCTTCTTCTCTCCCAGGTTCGAGAGTATGATGACCGGAATCGAGGCGAGACGCTCATCCTTCTTAAGTCGCGAGAGAATTTCGAAACCATCAATACCTGGAAGAATAAGATCGAGGAGAATGATATCTGGTTTCCAGTTTTCGAGGATTCCGAAAGCTCCTTTCGCATCGATGGCGCTTTCTACCTTGAGCCCGCTGGAAAAAAGCTTGTGGATGAAGAGATTGCGGAGAAATTTATCGTCCTCGACAACCAAAACTCCTTTCCCTTTCATATCTTGGTCAATAATTGGTAGTTGTGCCGCTTCTTCTGTTGCCTTGGAGTGTCCATTCTCCTGCAATAGCGCCTGCACCTTTTCTAGCACTTCGGCAGGATCAAAAATGGCCTTGATAAGAAAATCTTTTGCACCGAGTTTTTTGGCAAGTTCTACTTCTACCGGCTGTCCGGAGTTTGAAATAATAATGACGGGGATGTCCTTGAGGGCCGGATCCGTACTCATCTCTCTCAGTACTTCCATGCCGTTTTTTTTGGGCATGAGAACATCAAGAAGAATAAGATCTGGCTTCAGGCCACCTCGTAATTTCTGAAGTGCAATCTCCCCATCTTCAGCTTCTTCAACCGCGTAGCCGCTCTTCGAGAACTTTTCTAACAAAACATTCCGCAATGTTTGATCATCTTCAACAATAAAGATTTTTTTGCTCATATGGCTATATTATACATCATCTAATAAAGCGTCATCTTTTGGAATATGCTGTGCATCTAAAGGAAGCGAAAAAGAGAACACCGAGCCGGTTCCTTCTTGTGACTCGACATGGAGCGATCCGCCGTGTCGCACCGCCACATTTTTTGCGAGATAGAGTCCTAAGCCGGAACCGCCTGTTTGGATATGCAGTGCGTTATTTGCTCGGAAAAATTTAGTGAAAAGCATATTCATCTGTTCTTTCGGGATGCCAATGCCCGTATCTCGCACGTGTATCTCTAGAAATCCATCGTGAATATTGATCTCTATTGAAACTTTTCCGCCGGCTAATGTATATTTGATCGAGTTGTCAACCAAATTTTGAAGGGCGAGCGCTACTTTATTTGCATCAAACACAAACAGCGGCGGATTTTCTTTCGGCATCGTTATACTGATTGCTACGCCTCTCTCGCGAGCAGATATTTTCATCAACTCGACGACACCTTCAATAGTTTTCATGATGTCATTCTGTTTGAAGTCATAGCCGAAGCGGCCCTCTTCAATACGTGCGACGTTCAGGAGATCGTTAACCAGCTGTATCATCTTCTCATTTGTTTCGTAGCCGTTGCTCAGAAGCTCATACTGCGAAGAATTAATGGGTCCTTCGTCGCCGTTGAGAATCATGTGGAGCGTCCATTTGACCGCTGAAAGCGGTGTGCGCAATTGATGCGCGGCAATTGAAATGAATTCGCTCTTGCTCCTTGCAATATTTTTCTCGCGTGTCACATCGCGCACGAGTTTTATAAACCCCTGTTGTTCTTTGGTCGTCTGATCGGTAATTGGCACCGTGATAATTTGCAATTCGCGCTCAAGCGGATAGGAGATGGTCATTTCGTTTATTTCCGCATTGAATTTCGTCAAGTTACGTTTAACCTTATTTGTCGCAGACGCTAGTGCGGGATATGAGACGTCAATCAGGCTCTTCCGGTTCTTCGTATCGATATCTTTCGGGAGAACTTCTTTCCCAACCACCTCCTCGCGATCAATTCCTAGAAGCATTTCTGCGGCGCGATTCATGCGAAGTAGGGTGAAATCGTTATCATATTCGAGAAGACCGTCAGTGAGATTTTCGATAATCGTCTCGATATGAGCCTTCGACTGGATGATTTCCCGCGTTTTTTCTTCGACCTGCTTTCCAAGCTTTTTTGAATATTCCTCTGCAAGTTTCCTCCGTTCCTCTTCCGTCTTTTTTACTACAGTGATCTTTTCTGCCTGTTCTCGCTCGCGCTGTACATCCGCTTCACGCAGATCTTCTATCATAAGACGAAGACCTACAAATAGTTCGGTGAATTCATCTTCTTGGTAAGAAATCTCCGGGGTATCTGAAAAATTTCCTACAGCAGTCCGTTGTAAAAATGGGGTAAGTTCTGAAAGTCGCTTTGCGGTGTTTGTTTTATAATTCTCAAGTTTTTTTTCGTTAGAAATATCCCGGAATACGAGCAGACCAATTTCACTGTTCTCGAACTTAATTGAGCGTGCAGAGATAAATATAGGGAAGTTATTTCCAGACCATGATGTTAGATGGGCGACCTTGCCGGGCGGAACTGTAAATACTTTTCTCGCGGTGAAGATTTGGTAGGTGATGCGTTCTTCCGACTCGAGCGGACTGAAATCAAATGTGAGCGCTAGTGCGTCATCTATGTGCTTGCCGATGAGGTCATCGCTGGTATAATCGAGCAGTAGACTCGCATGTGGATTAATGAGAGTAATTGTCCCATCCGGAGCAAATATAATGACACCCTCTGCGACAAAAGATAGAACGCCGCCAAGAATGGATTGCGCCATGAAAAATACCCAAAATTATGCGGCGACTGCGGGTGTTTCTGGAATATCTTTAATCGCCGCACGACACTTTTGGTCGATGTGCGGAGAAATTGTGGGGAGATTGTGTTCGTTAGCCGCGTGCGCCGCCGCTTGTGCCATAATGTCCTCCTCGGTCTCGCCGGTAAACTTCACATCGCAATCAACACCGATATCTCTGCAAGTAAGCTGTTTCATTTTATTGTAATGAATTTATGTACTAATATTCTGATCCACGGAAACATGAAGCCATTTGAGGGCCTCTTTCTCAGTGGCGAAAAATTTCATATTTCTCCTCGACGAAGCTGCAATAACAAACGACGCAAGCGTCCTCACAAACACATTTCCACCGAATATAGCTGCCCTAAAAATCTTTGGATGTTTAAAAAATTCAACCCATATTCTTCTCGCCGCCGAGGAAAATTGCGTAGATTGCTGTATATCTATACTAACGAGGTGCGCTTCTCCTGCATCAACAAACTTCCATCCTTCATCTCTTAACTGCACCGCCTCACTTTCATCCACGGGCGCAGATATAAGGTAGTGAATGATGCCATCCTTGCACCAAACTTTGTTCCCGCCGGGTGTTTTTATTACGTTTTCTTCATCCATATGAGTGTCGCCTCACATTGCTAGTATACACAAAATGCAGTAAGAAGCAGTACCAATTTATCCACATGTACAAAATGTCTTTATAAGTTCGGGCCGCCGGGAATTGAACCCGGTCTACACGCACCCGAAGCGTGCGTACTACCGGCATACTCCGGCCCGACACAGACCATCTCCCGTGTGCGCTCTAAGGGATTCGAACCCCTGACCTTTCGCGTGTGAAGCGAACGCTCTAACCAACTGAGCTAAGAGCGCGAACTATGGCGGGATAACAAAAGGATAACAAAAGATGGGTGGACCGTACAGGATTCGAACCTGCGACCCCCACATTGCAAATGTGGTGCTCTACCAACTGAGCTAACGGCCCATTTGGTATCAATGTATCATTTCCGAGCGATAATTTGAAGCCAGACGGTTTCCCCCGACTGCGAAGACCACATCGAACGTCTCCGGCATCGAGCCGAGATTCGTCATAGACAATAGCCAACATCGAGTACTCCCGCGCCAGACGAAAGCTCCGCTATCTCTCGAGCGCGAGATTGACCAGATGGGAGAGAAAATCGGGGAACGGCACGCCGACCGCGGCGAGAGATTTCGGCAGAAGTGATTCGGACGTGAGCCCGGGGAGCGTGTTGGTCTCGAGGTAATAGACGCCTTTCGGCGCGACGATGAAGTCGCTTCGCGAGTAATGGCGTAAGCCGAGCGCGCGGTGCATCACCATCGCCGCTCGTTTCAATTCCTCGGTAGCAACGCGGGAGAAATGACCGGGACAGATTTCGCGCGATTCGCCGGAATACTTCGCATCGTAGGAGAAGAAATCATCTTTTGGAGGAATAATTTCGACGACGGGGAGCGCGTAGAGCGCTTCGCCGCGCAGATTTTCAACAACGCCTGCAGTCGCCTCCTTTCCACGAATATATTCCTCAACGAGAATGCTCGGTGCACCGTCGGAGAAAAGCCGTTCGAGAGCGGCGAGAACCAGCGCATATCCGCCAACGATAGAAATACCGACCGAGGAGCCCCAGCCGACGGGCTTCACGACGACCGGCTGATGGAAAGCGCGGATGATCTCGTGTGCCGCTACCTCATTGTCGGCAGCGCGCTCGAGATGACGGAACTCCGGCGTGAGCAGTCCAGCTTCTTTCGCGCACATTTTCGCCATGAGCTTATGCATCGCGAGATACGAGCCGAAGGAATCCGCACCTGTATATGGAACTCCGAAGCGTTCTAGGAGTTTTTGCACTTCCCCATCCTCACCGTATTCGCCATGCAGACCGATGAGAACAACATCGAGCTGTCGCAGGACGCGCTCGGGCGTCGTCGGCCGACCGCGGTCGTGCCACTGTCCTCTTTTATCAATATACACATCGCGCGTCGTAAAGCGTTCTTCGGGAAGATTCGCGAGTATCGCGGCGCCGGATTTCAGCGAGACCACGTGTTCGCGCGATGGCCCGCCCCGCAGGACTCCGACGATAGTTTGCATACCGTTTAGTATACCAAACGAGAACGAGCGTGGCGGTGCCGGGCGAGCGAGAAGCGATGTGCTTCGGCATTCGCTAGAACTACATCAGTTTCATCTATGCCAGCGCGTCGTGTGCCGATAATTTCACGTGGGCGGTGCCGCCCATCTTTAACGACTGCCACTACTGATATGGCGACACCCACTTCTTTGAGCACCGACTCTGCCGCTTTTTTATGTGCAGTGCCACCATCCACCACAATCGCTTTTGGCAAGGGCCATTCAGGGTGACCTAGACGCCGCGAGAGAATCTCTTTCAGCGATGCAATATCATCATTTTGTATGTAGGACGTAGTACGTCCTACATGTTTTTTAGGACCGCGGATGCGGAAGATTCGGTATGCCGATTTGGCTGGGGTGCTATTCTCGACTACAATCATTACACCAATTGCATTCGTTCCAGAGAGATGCGCGGTGTCATATGCTTCAATTCTCTGCGAAGCGAATTGCCCCGAGTTTGTCGAGGGGTTCTGTTCCAAATTCTCATCTTTGATAAGCGAAACATCCTGAATATGGTCGAATGCGGAGAGTTGTCGGCGGGCTTTAATCGCATCTTCGAAACGTTCCTCTTTTGCCGCGTGCCGCATGTCTTTCTCAAGTGTCATGCGTAATTCTTTCCCTCGTCCGCTCAAAAAGAGCATTATGTGACGTATCGTACAGCGGTATTCTTTTGCATTAAAATTACGCGGAGATTGTTTGATTTGTACATTGAATTCTCTCTGTGCCGCTTGATGCTTGCTTTTCGTACCGACCGGTTTTGCCGTATCGAAAAAAGGGAAGATGCGACGGATAATTCGCAATCCTTCACGTAACTGCGCGCCAGACGGAAATGGTCCGTATATCGCGCGAAAATGGAAGTCCGACTTCTGGAAACTTGTATTGAAGTCTGACTTCAATCTTCGCGTCTTGAAATCGATATCCTTCCCTCGAACAACGAGTACGCGCGGAATGTCTTCTCGCGTGATTACCACATGAAGAAATGTCTTATCGTCCTTCCCTTCCACGTTCACAACAGAACTGTACTTTTTGATGAGCGCCGCTTCGCGCACGAGCGCCTCGAGCACGGTCGGGGTTGTTTCAAACGTGATGCGATCCGCTCTCGTCACCATATCGACCACACGTGGTCCCCGGGTCAAAATCAATTCATCGTCGAAATACGAACGCACTCTGTCGCGCAGACTCGTCGCCTTGCCGACATACAGGACTTTCCTCCCATGTTTGAACAGGTACACGCCCGGCATATCCGGCAAGTTACTTTTTTGTAGATCGCTTTTTTTCATGGCGTTGTAAGACTTTCGATATATATTCGCCCGTATACGAGCCCTCGATGTCAGCGACCTCTTCGGGTGTGCCCTTCGCGACGACCTTCCCGCCGCTGGCGCCACCTTCGGGACCAAAGTCGATAAGATAGTCGGCATTCTTGATAACATCGAGATTATGCTCGATAACTACGACTGTATTCCCGCGCCGCACGAGCTCTTGCAGAATCTCGATGAGTTTCTTGACATCTTCATAATGAAGACCGACTGTCGGTTCGTCGAGCAGATAGATGGTCTTCATAGCCGCCTTTCGATACAGCTCGCTTGCTATCTTTACGCGTTGTGCTTCCCCTCCGGAGAGTGTTGTTGCACTTTGACCGAGCGTGAGATATTCAAGCCCGGTCGCGCTTAAACTCGTCAGACGGTCGGCAATCGCCGGAATATCGCTAAAGAATTTTTCTGCTTCTTCAATAGTCATAGTAAGCACGTCATGAATCGTTTTACCGCGAAAGGTGATTCCGAGTGTTTCTTTCATAAAACGTTTTCCTTCGCACACATTGCAGGTCACATAGACCGTCGGGAGGAAGTGCATTTCTACCGCGATGGAACCGTTCCCTTGACAAGCTTCACAACGGCCGCCGGAAACATTAAAGGAAAAACTGCTCGGTTTCCATCCGCGGGCGCGCGCTTCGGAGGTCGCGGCAAAGAGGTCGCGGATATGGGTGAAGGCGCCGGTGTAGGTCGCTGGATTACTTCGCGGCGTGCGCCCGATAGGCGATTGGTCTATAAGCACAACACGTCCGAGATATTCGGTGCCCGTAAGGGATGCGATGTATTCGAGCTGCTGTTTCCCTCGAGCTAGTCGAGAGGCGATATTGCGGTGCAAAATATTGTAGAGAAATGTCGATTTCCCGCTTCCCGAGACTCCAGTGATGCAGACAAGTTTGCCGAGCGGTACGTCGATATTTTGATTTTTTACATTATGCAGAGTTGCGCCGCGCACTTTCAGCCAGCCATTCTCGCTCGTACGGCGTTTCTCGGGAACAGGGATTTCTTTTTCTCCTCGCATATACGCGAGCGTCAAGGAATCATTTGCATTCTCTTTTGCTGTCAGCAATTCATCCAGCCAGCCGGAAGCGACAACCACCCCGCCGTGAACACCAGCGCCCGGACCGATATCGACCAGATAGTCGGAAGACAGGATAGTGCGTTCATCATGCTCGACAATAAGAATTGTATTTCCGAGCTCTTTCAGTGTGAGAAGCGTCTTGATGAGGCGATCATTATCGCGCTGGTGGAGCCCGATGGTTGGCTCGTCGAGCACATAGAGTGCCCCAGTGAGTCCGCTCCCGAGCTGTGAGGCGAGTCGAATGCGCTGCGCTTCGCCGCCCGAGAGCGTTGCCGCCGAACGATTGAGAGTGAGATAATCGAGACCGACGTTCAACATAAAGGCGATACGGCTTTCTATTTCTTTCAAAATCGGCATGGCAATATCGAATTTCATTTCCGATAGCTTGATACTATCGACGAATTCTTTCGCTTCGCGTATCGACATCGAAGTAAAATCAACAATATTCTTACCGAGCCCATTATCTTTTTCACCCTTTAAATAGACACGCAATGCCTCCGACCGAAGGCGCTTTCCTTTGCAGGCCGAACATTGCTCTTCAGAAAAAAGCGATTCGGTGCCGAGACCGTGGCATGCCGGGCATGCGCCATACGGCGAGTTGAACGAGAAGAGGCGCGGTTCGACTTCCGGAAAAGGAGTTCCGTCGTCCGGACAAATAAATCTTGACGAGAGCGTTTCGAGTGTGCCGTCGGCATGCTGGATCTTTACCAGACCATTTGACTCCTTGAGCGCGAGTTCGAGCGCCTCGGAGAGCCGTTCTCGAGCGTCAGCGGTCGTGCGAGCGAATTCGGAAACGAATATATTATCAACAAGAGCGTCGATGCTGTGCTGTTTATTCCGATCAAGTACAATCTTCTCGCGCAATGAATGAAGTTTCCCATCAATGACCACTTTTTCATATCCTTTTCCAAGAAGGTCATACAGGAGTTGATAGTATTCGCCTTTCCTACCCACGACCATTGGCGCATAGATAGTGACGGCGGCATTCCTATCGATTGCGATGATGCGTGAGAATATCATTTTTATCATTTCTTCTTTTGAAAGCCGCACTATAGGCACATCATGATTCACACAATAGGGCTGGCCAGCGCGCGCATAGAGGACGCGCAAATAATCATAAATTTCGGTAACGGTTGCGACTGTCGAACGAGGATTATTCGAACGGCTCTTCTGGTCTATAGAAATGGCCGGAGAGAGACCGGTAATTTCATCCACGTCCGGTTTCGCCATTTGATTGAGAAATTGCCGCGCATATGCGGAGAGCGACTCGACATAACGCCGCTGTCCTTCGGCAAAAATAGTATCGAAAGCGAGCGAGGACTTCCCGCTTCCCGAGAGGCCGGTAATGACCGTCATTGCGCCACGCGGCATCGCGACGTCGATATTCTTCAGATTGTGGGTACGCGCACCCTTCACGACGAGCCAGTCGCTCCCGTGCGTATGGTGATGCTCCTCTTTAAAGGTATTCGTTTTCTTTGGCATGCCTATAAATCCTGCCCGTGGCGGGGCAGGTACGATATGAGTGTATCACTTTCTTTTCTTCCCTTCCAATTTGTACAGCTCATCACGGATGAGGGCGGCGGTTTCGAAGTTGAGTTGTGCCACTGCCTCCGACATTTCTTCCCTCTTGCGTTTAATAAATGCCTTTGGATCGTCTTTATATGCGAGCTTATCGAGTACAAGAAGCTCGTCGATGGTTCGCTGGTGCTCGGTGCGCATACTTGCCGCAATGTCGTGGATTTCTTTATGGATAGTTTTCGGCGTGATGTGGTGTTTCTTATTGTGCGCAACTTGGAGCGCACGACGGCGATTCGTCTCGTCAATGGCGTGCTCCAACGAGCTGGTCATTACATCGGCATAAAGAATGACGCGACCGAGCACGTTACGCGCCGCGCGGCCGATGGTCTGTATAAGCGACGTCTCGCTCCGAAGGAATCCTTCTTTATCGGCGTCCAAGATACCGATGAACTCTACTTCGGGCAGGTCAAGCCCTTCGCGAAGCAAGTTTACGCCGACTAAGATATCGAATTCTCCTTTGCGGAAGTTAGTGAGGATGTCGATGCGATCCATTGTTTTCACATCCGAATGGAGATATCTTGCTTCAATTCCCTTCTCGCGCAAGAATACTGAAAGATCTTCAGCCATCTGCTTCGTTAAAGTTGTCGCGAGCACTCTGCCGCCGCTTTTTATTACTTTTTCTGCCTCTTCTATAAAATCTGCAATTTGTCCTTTATACTCTTTTGATTCAACGACACCTCGGACTACGAGTTCGGGATCGATAAGACCAGTCGGGCGGATAACCTGCTCAACAACTTGTTCAGAGTGCGCCCGCTCATACGGCCCCGGCGTTGCGCTCGTATACAATACCTGCCCGATCCTCTCTTCAAACTCCTCGAACGTAAGCGGGCGATTGTCGCGTGCCGACGGTAAGCGAAAACCGTATTCAATCAATACATCTTTGCGTGATTTGTCGCCCGCATACATGCCACCAATTTGTGGAACGGTAACATGCGACTCATCGATGACCGTGAGAAATCCTTCTGGAAAATACGAGAGAAGCGTGTACGGCGGCTGACCCGGCTTCCGCCCGTCGAAGTGGCGGGAATAATTCTCGATGCCGCTCGTGTAGCCGACCTCGCGAATAAGAGCGAGATCGTAGAGCGTTCGGCGCTTCAATCGTTCAGCCTCTAGCGGCTTTTCTTCGCGCCTGAAACGAGCGAGCTGCTTTTCGAGTTCGAGTTTTATGTCCTCTATGGCGCGAGTGCGTTCGTCTTTACTCGTGATGAAATGTTTTGCAGGAAAAACGAAAACTGATTTTGGTTCTTTAATCTTTGTACGCGAAATCGGATCGAGTTGTTCAATGTGAGCGACTGCGTCATTCTCGAAAACAATACGATATATAACACGCTCGTTGACCGGCATAAACTCAAGTGAGTTGCCGATAGCACGCACCTGCCCCGGATTCAAGTCGGCATTCGTCCGCTCAAAATAGATACCAATGAGTTTCCGAATAAGCGCCGCGCGATTCTCAATACTTCCATTCGCAATCTTTACATGCACTTTCTCGTATTCTTCAGGTGAACCGAGTCCGTAGATAGCCGAGACAGAAGCAACAATGATGACATCCTTACGCGTCAAGAGCGCCTGCGTCGCAGCGTGGCGCAAGCGGTCTATTTCGGCATTGATCATTGCTTCTTTTTCTATGTAAGTATCTGAACGTGCGATGTACGCTTCTGGCTGATAGTAGTCGTAGTAGGAGACGAAATAATGCACAGCATTTTCAGGGAAAAATTCCCGATACTCTTGCGCGAGCTGGGCCGCGAGCGTTTTATTGTGTGCGAGCACCAAGGTCGGCTTGTCATACTTTGCGATGATATTCGCAATCGTGAATGTTTTTCCGCTTCCCGTCACGCCAAAGAGCGTCTGGTGTCGTAAACCACGCTCAAGTCCTTCTTCAAGCTTCCGTATTGCTTCCGGCTGGTCCCCAGCCGGCGCCCATGGGGTGTGGAGTTTAAGATTAGCCATAGTAGTCGCGGATGAAATCGGCGCGATAGTCGTCGAATCGTCCATCGAGTATCGCTTGGCGCGCGCCGGAGACAAGTTGCAGGATGAATCCGAGGTTGTGCATCGAGGCGATGATAGCGCCGAGCATCTCGTTCGAGCGGACGAGGTGTGAGACATACGCAAGTGTAAACCCTGAAGTCTGACTTCTGGAATTCGTATTGAAGTCAGACTTCAATCCAAGTTCGGAAAGTGAGGTGAAGTCGTTGCGATATCGGCCATTGCGTAAATGGATAACGCCATGAGACGTATAGATAGAACCGTGGCGACCGAGCCGCGTTGGCGCGACGCAGTCGAAGAGATCCATACCGTTTGCAATACCCTCTAACATGTCTCCAGGCTCGCCGATGCCGAGAAAATGTCGTGGTAATTCCTCGGGAAGCTCGTTTACAGCGGCGCCGAGCGCACTGTGCATATCTTCTTTTGAAAACGATCCGCCGATGCCGATGCCGTCGAAGCCAAGAGAAGCAATCGCACGCGCTGATTCTCTGCGCAGGTCCTCGTGTCGGCCGCCTTGCACAATGCCGAATATGGCTTGAGTGGATCGAGATCCGAGATTCGAACGATGAGTTTTCAGAGAACGTTCAGCCCAGCGATGGGTACGTTCCATCGCTTCGCGCTGATATTCATACGGTTCGTTTGGTGATGTGCATTCGTCAAACGCAAAGAACACATCCGCACCGAGCGCGTGTTGGATCTCGACCGAACGCTCCGGCGTGAAGCGGTGGAGCGAGCCGTCGAGATGCGAGGTGAATGAAACGCCCTCATCGTCAATGATTGCGAGTTGTCCGTGCTGGCTCGCCACTTCTTCATCGTACATTGCGAGCTCATGTTTTGACGTAGTACGTCCTACATCTGATGTAGGACGTACTACGTCCTTAAATTTCGAAACCCCCTTCCCGAAAGCGGCACCGAGCGAAAATACTTGGAAACCGCCAGAATCGGTCATCGTTGGCCCCTGCCAGCCCATAAACTTCCCGAGACCTCCGGCATCTTGAACGATTTTCTCACCGGGCTGGAGATAGAGATGGTACGTGTTCGCGAGTACGACCTCGGCTCCGAGCTCTACAATCGAACTCGGCAAAACTCCTTTTACATTCGCCTTCGTGCCGACTAGCGTGAAGGCTGGCGTACGAATAGTGCCGTGCGGCGTTGTGATGATCCCCGCGCGAGCACCTCCGGTGCTCGCGCGCTTTTCTATTTTGAAAGAAATTGTGCTCATTATTTTCTACCTTATCGCATCGGCACGGTGTTGACAAACGATAATAATAGAGTATCCTTATACTAGAAAAGTAATCGACTCATTACGGGTCGATTCAGAAAGGAGATCTTTATGAAAAAATATATGGTCGCCATTGTGGCGATGACAGTGTTTCTTGATGCGTGCGCCGGTCCGGGCGCGCTTACAAGGATTCCGGTGACTATGCCGGAAGGCCAGAGGGCGACCATAGTCGCTCACAACCAGCACGCACCTGATTGGATGCTTGCGAAGAACAAACTCGCCCTAAATTATATCGTCAAGGGCGACGTTTCTGCTACACAACTCGCTGCAGTGGCGGAAACCGAGCACGCGTGTCGAATCTACACCGATACCGTGCGGCCAAATAATTGGGTCTCAGTCCTTTCAAGTGGTGTGCTTTACGCCGCCGCCGGATACATTGGCGTCGGTCTTGGTTCACATGCATTTTCTGGTGCTGTCCATGCACAATATGCTAGATATGGTGCATGGGCGACAGGAGTCGCCGGAACCGCAAATGGCGTTATTACTCTCGGGGGTCAAACATATACCTTCGAGAACTGCGGGAGAGAGATTTTCGACCTATTCCCCGAAGAAGAAATTCGGGTATTGCAAAAAAGTCCGTACTGAGGACACGGACGATACAGCGGGCGCGAACTGCAGCAGTTCGCGCCCGTTATTTTTCAATCCGTAATTTATTGAGCCGTTTTCTGCACTTTCAATACTTTCAATAGTTCTACTTCGAAAATGAGCGCAGAATTCGCCGGAATGCTCGGCGCTGGTGATTGTTCGCCATACGCGAGCGATGCTGGGATAACGAGCTGTCGCTTACCTCCCTCTTTCATACCCACAATACCCTCATCCCAGCCCTGAATCACCTTTCCTGCTCCGAGCTGGAAGATGAAGCCGTTTGCAGTTTCTTGATGATTAGCAGATGCGTCAAAGACAGTGCCATCGGTAAGAGCACCAATATAATTAACTGTTACACTATCTCCAGTTTCTGCTACAGCACCAGTACCGACAATCTCGTCATTCATCACAAGTTGTGTTATGGGAGCGGTGTATGCAGGCATAGTGATTGGTGTAGTTTGTGCGTTAGTAGTGACGTCCGACGTCGGTTGATTCGAAGGCGTCGGTACTCCGAATGGCGAGAGACCGGGAAGAATGAATAATATAATGACGACAACGAGCGCGAGTGCGACAGCGATTCCGGTTTGTGTTGGTTTCATATGGTTTAGGTTAAATATATGATGTGAGTATATTATGGTTTTTGAAAATCTTTAAATCGCTTCACCTCCTCGGCAACAGCGGCTTTCGCAATATCCTCGTGTTCGGGAACTTCGCGGTCAAGGAATGTTTTGAGCGCCGCGGCGTCGCCGGCTTCTGCAAGCTTCGCAAATTCATCGCGCTTATCCTCCGCGAGCTTCCTGAGTACCGAAAGCGTCGCGGCCTTAAGCGCAACTTCGCCGAACTGCCCGATGAGCGCTTGCTGTTCCTCCGTCGGGAGATCCTTGATGCCGAGATCGGCGGCAATTGCAACTGTTAATTCGTCTTGCATAGGTAACATTGTAGCATAGATTATTTGATAACTTGTTTGAAATCTTCCGGTCCAGGCGCTTTCATAAAGGATGAGAACCAGCCAAGAAAACCTCCAGTACGTATTGGTGCGCCAGGAATTACTTTACCATCGACAAGACTCCATGGAATACGGGTCGCGCCGTTATCATCTGCGTTAAAAACAACTTTATGAGGATTTTCAGTAAGGTATTTCACAATAGCATTGATCTTCTCAGTTGGCGAACCGCCGTAGACGAATAAGTGTTTTGCTCCCGCGTCGGCATAGATGTGCGGCTCGTAGATTTCTATATGAAGGCCTGAAGGATTTGTGACATACGAAGCCGGCGGCTCGCCCAGAGGTGGTTCGTGTGCGATAGCAGGGACCGATTCAACAGGATGAGATGGCTGTTCGACGGCATGATGGACCAATGAAGTTTCGGGATGATGAATCGCCGGCGTTACATGCGCGCCCTCTGGAGCATGGACAAAACTGGTGTGGTTCGTTGATATATGAATTGCGCCGCTGGAAGGATCGATGGACAAATGGTCTCCTGGATTGATTTGTACGCTCGTACCATCAGGATTGAAAAATCCGTGTTTAGTGTCGCTCGCGATTTGGTGCACTACTTTATCTATCGATTGTGCATCCGCTGTGAGCAGTTTGTGGATGTCGCTATCTTCAGCGTACTTGCTTGGATCAAGGTGTTTGTCCTGCAACTGCTCCCAGAGCCGCTTCGCCAGATATTCATACCCGTGCCCATGCGACGCCTCAATAGTCGGCATTTCGACTGGAACTTCAACTGCCGGTATAGTGACAGATTCTGGTACGCGGACAGGTTCAGTAATGACTTCATTCACGCCCGCGTCCGCAACGGGCGCGGTATGAGGCGCATCAGGAGTCACCGACACATCAGCTGTAGGTTCATGGTGCCCAAAGATACCACTGAGCCATTCATTCACGCCAAGCGCGTTCAGTGCCTCCACCCCCTCGTGTACTGCGCCGATTGTTGCTACCATATAGACCGCCGCGAGCGCAACTGCATATGTATTCTTCGCAAGTTCAGATTTATTCGCAAGCCAATGTTCTGGGTCCTTTTCTATTTTCGCATTGAGTTTCTTGCGCTTATTTATAGCAAGACCAACGGCACCGACAACACGCTGACCGTAGAGAGCTGTGGCGAGTACCCCGGAGATTATAGGAGCCACGGTCGACGTAAGAGATACTCCAGCGACTAAACTGCCTGTCACAAAAAGTTTTTTCGCCCAATGCAATTTATTATACATTTCGATACCAGAACCAATAAACTCTACGACTTTCGGTCCTAACTTTTTTGTCTCTATGTCTAATTCTTCCGAACGGTTTGTGAGGTTCTCCTCCCGAAGTTTCCTATATTCTTCATGTTTTTTCTTATGGTGGCTTATAGCAATGGACAACTTTTCATGCCACTCCTCTGGTGTGGATTCATCATTCTGAATCCCCTGGAACGATTTCTCTTCCGTTTCTTGTCTATGACAATTACGGAGACCTTGAGCTTCCAGATCCAGCATTTCTGCCCGCACATGCCGGTCAGTATCCTCAACTGAAGAAAATCGTGATGGTCTTTCTTTCATACGTTTATCAGTGCGAAAGATATCGCTCGCGAATCATATTTTCAACAGTAGCACGATCGCGACCATAGGTGAGCGAGGAGAGATGGATAAGATCATCCACCTGTGCGTGGTTCCCAAGCGGCAGATCAGGCGTTTTCATATCGAACGGCTTCTGTGGAATGCCGCCCGCGAGCATTTTCACGTAGGCGTTACGGTTCTCGATATTGACGAAATCGAGCGTCTCGAAGACAGGTGCGAATTGTTTCGCGAAAAACTCCGCGTCCTCTTCACCGACGCGGAAGACGGCCATATTCCCAACGTTACCGAAGACCGCATTGCGCGTCTTCTCTTCTATCTGCTTAAGAAATTGGTGCGCAACTGTAAGAGAGAGTTTATATTTTCTCGCTTCTGAGAGAATACCAGGTATAGAATCGGTAGTTACATTCTGAAATTCATCAATATATAAATAGAACGGTGGATAAGGCGTAGAGCCAGCAAATTGGCGTGTATCCGCGCGAGAGAGCGCCGCCATAAATAGCTTACCAACGACAATAAGACCGAGAAGGTTCGCATTCTTTTCTCCGAGACGGCCTTTAGAGAGATTGATGAGCAAAATCTTTTTCGTATCCATCACATCGCGGAACTTAAATGATGATTCTTGTTGCCCAACAATCGGGCGGATGAAATCGTTGGAGGTGAAGTCGTCAAATTTGTTGGTGATGTAGGGTACGATGTTCTCGAGCGAGGCCTCGCCGCCAGCTTTGGTTGCAATCTCCTGCCAAAATTGGTTCACGATCGGGTTCATGCTCTTACTAAGCTTCTCTCTGCGGAATTCGCTGTTGGCGAGCACGCGTGCGATGTCCAGAATGGTTGAGCCGCTCGCTGGATCCTCCATTACGAGCTGGGTCGCATTACGGAAGTATTGTTCGAAGGCTGGTCCCATAGACTCAGGCACATCGCCATAGAGACGGCGGAAGATCATCAAGAGTTCGTTGACAATGAAGGTCTTCTGCTCGGGACGCGACAGGTCATATTCAAGAAAGTTGAGTGCGAACGGCCGCGAGAGATCGGCTGGGTCGAAGTAAATAACATCCTTATAGCGCTCTGGTGGCACCGCCGCGAGAATATCGAGTATGTCGGAACCATGCGGGTCGATGAAGCAACAACCATCGCCATTTTTAATATCTTGGATGATCATTGATTTCATGAGCCCGGTCTTGCCGGTACCGGTCTGGCCGATGATGTAGAGATGCCGCAGGCGATCTTCGGGATCAAGATACACACGCGTCTCCAGCCCGCGATAGGAGTTGATTCCGAGAAGCGCGACTCCGCCAGCTGGCGGATGCGGGAGAGAGAGTGGTGCGGGTGCATGAGTGAAGCGCGTTTGCTTCAGGTGCGGCGAGGATTCGATGCCCGACGGCGGGAAGTGATACATAGTCGTCAACTCGCGGAGCGAAAGGGGAAGAGCCGATGGGTCTGGAAGACGGAAGGAAAAATCTTCAAACGTCCTCGACACCTGTTTCCCTGCCGGTAGGCGGGTGAATGTCAGCCGGTTCCCTTGCGTACTCGCAAACTGATTAAATGATGCTTCAAGATCGCCTAACACTTGTCCAGCAGTGCGTTCATTGCCTGAAGAAACAATAAGGCGCACTGTCGCACCAATAATGGGTGTCGAGATCTTCTTTTCCACCTGTTCTATATACGATTTATTCTCCTCAATCTGACGGGTCTCGGCCTGTTTCGCCTTCTCCACATCCTTCGGCTTGTTTGAGAAAAGCGTACGTCCGATATCGCGAGCAAATTCCCCGAGTGCGGTTTCAGGCGTCGAAAAGGCCGCTGATTTTTTTTCGCCTTTACGCAGAGCCTGCAGAATTTTCCGATAGTGCTTTACATGGCGATCTCCTCGCGGTTCAACAATGATCTGCAATGCCGCGCCCTCGCCAGCGTGTTCTATTTTGGCGAACGCATTAATGATCGTATTAATTGGATCGTAATCGAAGTCGGTGTAATAGGTGAGCGGCAACGAAGGATGCTCGGTAAAATGTGCCGTCGAAGCTATCGAGGTTCCACCGCTGGCGAATATATTGTAGTCGTACGGCTGCGGCACCAAGTGCGCATCTGGGAATAGAGCGATGAGCTGTTTTTCGAATAGATTGCATTTACTGTTGGGCACCGCCGCATAGAATTGGAGCTCGGGACTGTCCGCAGGCACCGCGAGTTCGAGCGCGTAGTAGTGCGGCTCACCGCTAGCCGCATCCTCGACTGAGAGAAGACCAGCATAGAATTGTTCCATGCTGGAAATGAGCTCCTTAAGCGTCTTCGCGCGCGCGTTCGGTTCGGCGGCCTTCGGCCCGGGAAGCGCTATTTCATAGAGCGTCATCTTCAGTGCTTGGAAGCGTGGCGCCTTTTCATCAATACCGTGAGCGAGAAGCCCAGTCGCGATATAGCGAACAAGGTACCGATGGAAGTCATCTGTAACGTGCGGGTTGTGAAGTTTCTCGAGCACTGCGAGTGCATTTTTGATTCCCTTCTCCCCCATTGTCTGTTGCAGACTTTTGATCGCCTGTTCGCTACCTCCGAGATTGAGTTCGGCGAGTATCGCCTCCACCTCGCTGTTTTTCGTCGCCTCGCTGATACGATACTCGGGCGCAAGAATCTCGACAGGAGCAACGTGATGTGCATGAATCTGTTCTGAAATAATACGTACTCGCTCTGGTGAACCGGCTTGTTCTGGTCCCTGCCGAAGAGCAATTTCCGCTTCCTTGCGCGCTATCCGTTCGCGAAGATACGCAAGCTCTTCCTCGGGCGTGGACAACGTTTGTATTGATTCCATCTGTTCTAGTATACTGCATCTGAATGGATAATTTTCTTATTGCAATCGTACATCTCGACCCGATTGCCATAGTGCAGGCTGGCGGTTATCTCGGCATTGCTCTTCTTATCTTCTCCGAAAGTGGGCTCCTTATCGGCATATTCTTTCCGGGTGACTCGCTCCTGTTCGTCGCCGGGCTTCTTTCTGCCAGCGGATTTCTCTCGGTAGTGCCGCTTATCCTCATCGTCATGTGCGCGGCGATACTCGGCGACTCGGTCGGATATTGGTTCGGCACAAAGGCGGGTGATACGTTCTTCCAACGAAAAGATTCACGTTTTTTTAAACAAGTATACGTGACTCGCACACAAGAATTTTTCGCGCAGTATAGCGGCCGCACAATTGTCCTAGCGCGCTTCGTGCCTGTCGTGCGCACAATTGCGCCAATTCTCGCTGGCATCGGTACCATGAGCTATCGGACGTTCTTTTCTTATAACGCGCTCGGTGGACTTTTGTGGAGCTCAGGGATGATCTCGCTCGGTTACTTCCTCGGTTCGCTGATTCCGAATGGCGAACATTACATACTTCCTATCTCGCTCACCATTGTCGCCATTTCTTTCTCGCCGATCTTTATAAACTTCGCTCGAGGCAAGCGAGAAGCTTAATTTAATAACGATTCCAAGAATAGAATACCCAATTAATAACAACGAGCGCGAGAGCGAAGAAAAGCGCAGTCAAGAATCCGTCGACAAGGAAACCCGGCACAAAATATGATGCGAGAAGCACGAGAACCGCATTAATGACAAGCGAGAAGAGTCCGAGCGTGAGGATATTGATCGGAAGCGTGAGGATAAGGAGAATGGGGCGGATGAAAAGGTTGAGCGCGCCGAGGACGACTGCGGCGATAAGCGCGCCGACAAGCGTGACCGAAACGCCCGGGACGATGTATGCCGCAATCAGGATCGCAAGAGCCGCGACGAGCCAATGGGAAAAGAGTTTCATA
>Ga0210028_1001131_pt1 | contig 22733 bp, 21 predicted proteins | sample CryGeymeta201513_FD_185468 | JGI IMG/M metagenome (GOLD analysis project Ga0210028, IMG submission 185468) | Groundwater microbial communities from Crystal Geyser aquifers in Utah, USA - Crystal Geyser metaG 2015-13 (SPAdes) (version 2) | ecosystem: Environmental > Aquatic > Deep subsurface >...
CCATTAAAAAATAAAGAATAGCGGTTATTTTTATAGTCTATCTGGATGATATTAGGCTGCATATTGTTTACTGAAAGTTGGAATACCGGTTTTCTAGAGGACTCACAAATAAGATTAGTCTCACATGATCTATAAGAGATATTAAAATGACTTACAGAATCTTGCCAAATATTAAAAAGAAATACTTGGGTATCATGTTGGGCCCAATAAGAATCTTTTATATTGTTTGGAGGTAATAGATTTCCAATCGTTATTCCATCACCTCTGGTATTTACAGAGGTGTATTGAATTTTTAATTCTAAAGAGAAATCTTCTGTTTCCGGAAATGGGTTTTCTTTTGTATGTATGTAGGGGAAAGTCGCAGCATTTGATGAAAGTTCTACATATCCAGAAGACACATTAATTTTCCCCCCATTTTCGTAACTCTGCCATATAGTACTATTTAATGCGGTCCCTTCAAATTCTTCTTCTAATGCGAATATGGAATTAGGGAATATGAGAGGAATAGAAGACAGAAAGAGAATTACAACTACGAGAAGGAAAATTTTATATAGTTTTATTTTTTTCATTAAAAAACAAGCCGTCTTCCGGCTTGCTTATTTATTTACTTTAATAATTTTACTAATTGTTTGTCAAGAGGTAGTTTTTTGGATAGGCACAGGAAATTTTGTGTGGTAAAATTTCATTGATGAGCAGTTTATAGGAAATATATTTTAATTTGGCCTGGTAGATTGCCATCGGTTAAAAAATTAGATATAAATTATTTTATTCTTGCTCAAAGGAAGTAATATTTATGAATTTAAGCGTAATAATTCCTGTTTATAATCAAGAAAAAATTATAACTAAAGTTTTAGATTCTTTAAATAATCAAACCATTCCAAAAAACAGATACGAAATAATTATTATAGATGATGGTTCTGCTGATAAGACATTAAAAATAGTAAAGGATTTTAAGAAAAAATCAAAAGTTAAAATTAATATTTTAAGAACAGTAAATCGACATGGTAAGGGAGCTGCAAGAAACTTAGGTATTAAAAAAGCAAAAAATGAAATTGTAGTTTTGTTAGATAGTGATATGATTTCTCCAAATGATTTATTAAAAAGACATTTAGAGTTTCATCAAAAATTTGCAAAAAAAAACTTCGCTATAATTGGGTATATTACTTGGGCCACTGAATTAGAAATAACACCCTTTATGTATTGGTTGGAGCATGGAGGAGGGCAACTAGATTTCGACATTTTAAAAGATAAGCAAAAGATTGATTATAAGCATTTTTATACAGGTAATTCGTCTTTCAAAAAAAGTTTTTTAATAAAAAATGGGCTTTTTGATGAAGATTTTGGCCGTGAGATGTACGAAGATTTGGAATTAGCCTACCGATTGCAAAATAAAGGATTGAAAATTTTTTACAATAAAAAGGCTAGAGTTTATCATTGTCACCAAACTGATATTGAAAAATACTCCAAAAGAATGATAAGCGTTGGGAAGGGAGCAGGGATACTTTTCGAGAAACACCCAGAATTAAAAAATAAAATCGCTCTATCTCGGTTTACTTTTAGGACAGCGTTAAATCAAATTTTTTCCCCGATTTATTTTCTTATTGGAAAAATTTTCAAAAGCATTAAATGGATGGGTTATTATTATAACGCTAAATTTTTTAAAATCTACATAAATAGTTATAAAAATAAATGACTAAATTGTTTGTTATTGTTCTTAATTTTAATAATGGCAAAGATATTATTACTTGTCTTCAATTTTTAATTAAGTCTTGTCCGAGAGTCAACACTATTGTGGTTGATAATGGGTCAACTGATGGGAGTATGGAGAAGATCCTGAAGCAAGTTCAGGATGACAATAGGAATTTAAAAATTATCGAGAATAAAAGAAATCTAGGTTTTGCCAAAGGAATGAATAAGGGCATTAGATTTGCTTTAAAAAAAGGAGCTGAAAGAGTTTTACTACTTAATCCGGATACAGAAGTTAATAAAGGTTTCTTGGAGCCACTTCTAACTAATGGGGCTGATGTTGTTGGACCAATAATTAAATTCAAACGAAAAGGGCAATGGGTTTATGATTTTGGCGGTAAGGTGAATTGGTGGTTGGGTAGGAGTTATCATCTTGAAGACTTTCACCTCGGAGGAGTCATGGCTTCACTTCGTTCAGCCTGCCACCATCCGAGGTGTATGTCCATTGATTATGTGAGTGGGGCTTGTATGTTAATTAGAAGAAAAGTTTTTGGAAAGATTGGCCTTTTAGATGAGAGATATTTCTTGTTTTTTGAGGATGCTGACTTTTGTTTAAGAGCACAAAAAACCGGTTTTAAAGTCGCTTTAGAGCCAAAATCAATGATTCTCCACAAACTTTCCGAGGGTAAAAAGAAACCCCTTTATTGCCTGTATCATTTAATACGTAGCAATTTGATTTTTGTGAATACATGGTTACCCTTTTATCGCCGGCCATTGGCATATTTGTATTTAGTGGCTTTGGGTTTCAAAATGCTTCTCAATCGTCTTTAAGGATGATAAAATTAAAACCATGATCTCCGCAGTGATTTTAACCAAGGACGAAGAAGAAATTCTTCACGATTGTTTGGAATCAATTAAATGGTGTGATGAAATTTTGGTTATTGATGACAATTCAGTTGGTAAAACCACAGAAATTGCTAAAAAATTCGGAGCTCAAGTTTTCACTCGTTCTTTAAATAACAATTGGGCTCAGCAAAGAAACTTCGGTTTGGGAAAGGCGAAAGGGGAATGGGTTTTGTTTGTAGATGCAGATGAAGTAGTTTCACCAGATTTAAAGAAAGAAATAATACTGGCCGTTAAAAAGAAAAATATGGCCGGATTTTATTTAAGAAGGCAGGAATTTTTTGGTGGCAGGGCCTTAAAACATGGAGAAACAGCTCATTATCTGTTGCGATTGGGAAGAAAGGGAAAAGGGGAATGGCGAAGAGAAGTTCATGAAACTTGGGAAATTAAAGGAGAAATCGGTAAATTGAAAAATCCCCTACTTCATTATTCACACCCAACCCTAAGTGAATTTATTGAACATGTTAATAGATTTTCCACTTTACACGCCCAAATCTTGTTTAAAGAAGGAATTAAACCTAGTCTTTTCCGCATCATCGCCAATCCTTTGGCCAAATTTATACAAAATTATATTTTCAGATTAGGTTTTTTAGACGGCACACCAGGCATTATTGTTGCCTTAATGATGAGTTTTCATTCTTTTTTAGCTAGAGCCAAGCTTTATCAACTATGGAGAAAGTAATAATTAGTTTGCTTTTTGCTTTTCTGGCTTTGTTTCCTTTTGGTCAGTTAACCAAAATTCCTTTAACTTTTCTTAACTTACCAGAAGTTCATCTTTATTTAACCGATGCTGTTTTATTTCTATTGGTTTTAAATTGGGGGGTTTGGCGAGTTGTAGGGAAAAGAAAGAAATATCAATTGCCACCTTTGGCTAAACCAATTTTTTTGTTTGCTTTTTTAGCCGGACTTTCTTTAGCAGTGAACTCTCCCCTTTTTTCTGGTAGGGAAGTTAGGGTTGGATTTTTGTATTTACTCAGATGGATAATTTATGCCGGTTTATATTTTGTCATTGTTGATTTTAAAAAGAAACTTAAATGGTTAAATTGGGAAAATATGCGTTGCTTCTTGACGATTATTGGTTCAGCCATAGGTATTTTCGGTCTTATTCAATATTTCCTATGGCCTAATTTAAAGGCCTTGGAAGTTTTACAATATGATCCTCATTTTTACCGGGTTGTCGGCATTTTTCTTGACCCGGGCTTTACCGGTCTGATTTTAGTTTTTACTCTTCTTTTAATTATTGACCGTTGGTTTGCGAAAAAGGAAAAATGGTTAATCCCTTTGTTTTTAGTAATTTATTCGGCTTTAGCGTTGACTTATTCCAGAGCCTCATGGCTGGTTTTTTTATTAGCTGTTTTACTTGTTTCCTATTTTAAAAAATCATGGAAATTCCTAGTGATAATTTTAGCTTTAATAGGAGTAACTTACTTTTTTTTACCAAGACCAGCCGGAGAGGGTGGCAAAATCGAAAGAACCTATACCATTGAAGCTCGTTTAATCAACTCTCAACAAGTTTTAACAATCGCTAAAGAACATCCTCTTTTCGGCGTTGGTTTTAACACTTATCGCTATGTTCAAAGAGATTATGGTTTTCTTAAGTCAGAAGAATGGCAAGTCAGCCAAGCCGGTGCCGGTGCTGATAACAGCTGGCTTTTTGTTTTGGCGACCACCGGAATCTTTGGTTTTTTAAGCTATCTTTGGCTTTGGGGTCAAGCCTTAAAAGAATCCAAAAAGAAAACAATTGTTTTAATTAGTCTTTTAGCTTTAATTATCCATGCCTTTTTCTTGAACTCTTTGTTTTATTCGTGGATTATGGCCTGGGTTTGGATTTTATTAGCTTTTGTTTAAGGAGAATAAGTAACCGTCAGGCTTTTTTCTGTTTGATTGCCCGCTTTATCAGTAGCTGTAATGTGAATTTTATTTTCTCCTGAATTAAGACCAAGAGTGTATTCAAAATTACCTTCTTTTTCTAGAATGACCAGATGGTCGTTAATCCTCAGCTCCACGTCTTCTTCAGTCTTCCCAATAATATTAACTTTAGCTTTTTCATCAGAGATGGTTTTGTTATCTTCAGGCTGACTGATTTCTAAAGTTGGCGGTTCATTGTCATACCAAACAGAGATTTTATTGGAAACGGTACTTTGATTGCCGGCTTTATCAATAGCCAGAGCATAAATTTCATTTTGGCCCAGTGTGAGATTTAATTTGCCCGAGGAAAAATTACCCTCGTTATCAGCCACTGTTTCTTTAACTTCTTGCCCGGTGAGGAAAATTTTCACTGAAGCCCCAGTTTCGGTAATACCAAAGATTTCGATTTCAGATTGATTGGTGGCTTCTGGTAAGGCATTAAGAATTGGTACTTGAGGTGGAAGATTATCCTTAATTTCAATTGGCTGAGAGGAACCGCGGATATTGCCAAAAAAAACAGCCATTTTAATCAAAGCTGGAATTCCCCAGAAGATGGACCCAAAAATTAAAAGCAGGGTTAGGAAAGTAAAAAGAGCCGCTCTTCGGAGATTTCTTTTCTCTTCCTTTTTAGACAATAAAGAGTATTTAGCCATTTTTATCAGAGCCGATGGTCGGAGTCGAACCGACGACCCATGCTTTACGAAAGCATTGCTCTGCCAACTGAGCTACATCGGCATAGAAATAGAGCGGGATAGGGGAGTCGAACCCCTTTCTTCACCTTGGGAAGGTGATGTTGGACCGCTCAACTAATCCCGCGTTTCGTCACTACGTTCCTCAGCGTAAACACTTACCAGCGTAAACACTTACCTAGGTAATCTTAAAACATTGCCGGGATGAATCAAATCAGGATTGCTTAAATTATTTTCACTGGCAATTTTCACCCATTGATAACCATCTTGATAGGCCCTGACGGCAATATTCCACAAATTATCGCCTTTAACCACTGTGTATTCATCATTGGCAATTTGTTGTCCAGCTATTTTTTCAACTGGTTTTCTGACAGCCGTTTTCGGCAAAACTAATTCTTGGTCAACCAACAAACGATTAGCATTGACTAGATTGTTTTCCTTGGCAATATCGACCCAGTTGTAGCCGGAACTATAGAATTTTTCGGCAATTTTCCAAAGATTGTCTCCAGCCTGGACTTTGTAAGTCATTGGTAAACCTTCAGGCATTAATTCGCCTTCTTCCTGAATTAATTTGACTTCACCTATCGTTTGAGTTGGTTGACTTTCTTCGGTTTTGGTTTTACCGACGCCGCGAAAGTAATTAAAAATTAAGGCCCCGATAACAATCACCACAACAACTCCGAGAATAACACTGATGGTTGATTCGTTGAGTTTAATTTTTTTAAGAAAGTTTTTTAAACGTCCGTTGCTCATTTATTGATAAAAGAGATTTTTATTTTATCCTCCTTTCTAGGCAGAAATGGGCGGGCGGGCCCGAGCGGATTCGAACCGCCGCTCTCGTCCTTGACAGGGACGCGTGTTAGACCAGACTACACTACGGACCCTTTTAGCTAGACTTACAATAGCAAATTATTGAGCTCAAGTCAACGCTTGTGATATGATGGAAAAGATGAAAATGAGTCGGGAAATGACCAATAAAGAAGTGGCACGTCTCTTAAAAGAAGTCTCAGCCGCTTTAGAGGTCAAAGGTGGGAATAGATTCAAGATTGCCGCTTACGACCGAGTTGCTACCGCCATTGAACACGCCACCAGCGAAGTTAAAGATCTTTGGGACGATAACAAACTTCAAGAAATTCCCGGTATCGGTGTTAATCTCTCAGCCTATCTAGATGAACTTTTCCGAAAAGGTAAAGTGGCTCATTTTGAACGAATTTTTCGGAATTTACCACCGGCCATGTTTGAATTCTTAGAGATTCCTGGTATTGGTTCCAAAACTGCTTATAAACTCTGCCGGGAATTAAAGATTAAAGAGGCTAAAACAGCTCTTCCCCGCCTTAAAGAGGCTCTTAAAGCCGGTAAAATAAGGTTAATTGAAGGTTTTGGCGAGCAGTCAGAGAAAGATATTTTAGAAGGTCTTGAAAGCCTTAAAAAGCGTTCAGAAAGGATGCTTTTGCCCTTTGCCTGGGAATTAGCCCAAAAGGTTATTGAATACCTGGCTAGAGGCAAAATTGGCGTCAGGATTAAGCCTTTAGGTAGTTTACGCCGCATGGCGGCTACCGTCGGCGATATTGATTTAGCTGTCGCCACCACCCAACCTAAAAAAGCCATTGAAAGATTCGTCTCTTTTCCAGAAGTTAAAGAAGTAGTAGTTTCTGGAGGCAATACCGCTCGGATTATCCACCATAATGGACGCCAAATTGACCTCAAAACAATGAATCCCCAAGCCTACGGAGCCTTGCTCCAGCACTTTACCGGTTCAAAACAACACAATATCCATCTTAGAGAAATAGCTCAAAAAAAAGGTTTGAGCCTGTCTGAATATGGTATTAAAAAGGGAGGAAAGATTAAAAAATATGCGGCAGAAGAAACCTTTTATCAGGCTTTGGGGATGGCCTGGATTCCGCCTGAGTTAAGGGAAGATACCGGAGAAATTGAAGCAGCCCAAAAGAAAGAATTACCGCAGTTAGTAGAACTAAAAGATATTAAAGGCGATCTTCATGTTCATTCTAATTTTCCCATTGAGCCAAGCCATGATGAAGGAGCAGACACTTTTGAAGTTTTATTAAATAAAGCTCAAGAATTAGGTTATGAATATTTGGGTTTATCTGAACATAATCCTAGCTCAAGTCAGCATAGTTCAAAACAGGTAATTGAGCTATTAAAGAGAAAAAAGGAAGAAATTGATAAATTAAATTACTCAAGAGTAAAAAAGCTATCCGTTTATGCTTTAAATAGCCTAGAAATAGATATAAAGCCAGATGGTTCGTTGGCTTTGCCAGAAAAAGCCCTTAAATATCTGGATTTTGCCATTGCTTCAATTCACAGTAGTTTTAAGATGTCCCGCCAGGAAATGACAAGGCGTGTTTTAACTTCACTAGCTCATCCGAAAATAAAAATTCTAGGTCATCCGACTGGCCGTAAAATAGGCGAAAGAGAGGGTTATGAACTTGATTGGGAAAAAATCTTCGCTTTTTGCCTTAAAAATAACAAATACTTGGAAATTAACGCTTGGCCTAATCGTTTGGACTTGCCTGATACCCTTGTCCGTGAAGCTGTGAAAATTGGAGTGAAAATGGTGATTAATACTGATGCTCATGCCGTTGGACAGCTAGATTTAATGCCTTACGGGGTGGCAGTGGCCAGACGTGGTTGGGCCACTAAAAATGATATTATTAATACCATGGGTTATAATGAATTGAAGAAAGCTTTGAATTTTGAAGGGAGGTGAAAAAATGACAGGTTTTACCATTCTAATTATTATTATTGCTGCTGTTTTGCTTTATTTCTGGTCTTTATACAACCATTTCGTGACGATTAAAACCCGGATTAAAGCTTCAATCCAAGAAATCGGCAACCAATTTAAAAGACAGGCTGACCTGATTCCTAATTTGGTAGCTTCGGTTAAAGGTTATATGAAGCATGAGATGACCATTTTTAAGGAGTTAACTGAAGCCAGAAAGCAAATTGTCAAAGTTGTTGATGGTGGTGATACCCAAAAAATGATTGAAGCGGGAGCTCGTTTGCAGAATGCCTTGATGCCGATTCGAGCTGTTTTCGAATCAACACCCCAACTACAAGCCGTTGGTCCTACCAGTCAGTTAATGGAGGAATTAAGAGACACGGCTGATAAGGTTATGTATTCCCGTCGGACATTAATTGATTTGACCGCTGATTATAATATTATGTTAGCGAGATTTCCTTCTAATTTGGTGGGGAAAATGTTTCGTTTCCAGCCGGAACCAGGCTTGAAAATACCCGGAGAAGGAGAGTCATTGACAGTTAAAAAAGAAGAATTAAAGACACCCAAAGTGGAAATTTAATGATTAACGTTTACGAACAGGTTGACCGTAATAAACGTCGTAGCGCCATGATTATGGTGATTTTTGTCATTTTCATCACCGCGGCGGTTTGGCTTTTCAGCAAGGCCTTAAATTATGGTCCAGGCCTTGTTGGCTGGGCCTTAGTTTTTTCAGGTTTAATGAGTTTTGCCAGTTACTGGTGGTCCGATAAAATTATTCTGGCTATTTCTAAAGCCAGGCCAGCTGATGAAAAAAGAGACTTCCAATTTTTCACCGTTACCGAAAATTTAGCTTTGGCTTCGCAAATACCGATGCCTAAACTTTATGTTATTGAAGACAGTGCTCCGAATGCCTTTGCTACCGGTCGGGATATCAATCATGCGGTTATCTGTGTAACCACTGGTTTAATTTCTAAGTTGAACCGAACCGAGTTGGAGGCGGTTGTCGCTCATGAGATAAGCCATATTAGAAATTACGACATGCGCTTAATGAGTATGGTCACTATTTTGGTGGGAATGGTCATTTTGATTTCCGATTGGTCTCTTCGCGGTTTTCAATTTGGCGGTCGTTCCCGCAACCGTGAAGGCGGAAATGTTGGGGCCATTCTCTTTTTAATCGGTTTAATTTTAGCTTTACTCTCACCTCTTATCGCCAAACTGATTCAATTAGCTCTTTCTCGTCGAAGAGAATTTTTGGCTGATGCCTCAGGAGCGATGTTGACCAAATATCCCGATGGTTTGATTAGCGCTTTGCAGAAGATTTCAGCCGACAAAGAACCGCTGGAAGTCGCCAACAAAGCTACCGCCCATCTCTATATTGTTAATCCTTTTAAAGGCTCATTAGCTAAAAGTTGGGCGGCCAAATTTTTTAACACTCACCCACCAATAGAGGAGAGAATTAAAGTTTTAAAGGAGATGAAATGATTAGAAAAAAATCTAAATTAAGTGAAAACGAAGTTAAACATGTGGCTAAGCTAGCCAAATTAAACTTAACGCCTCAGGAGGTGAAAAAGTTTCAAGAGCAGCTTTCAGAAGTTTTGACCTACGTAGAAGTCCTGAAGGAAGCTAAAACAGAGAAAACAGAGCCGACTAGCCAGGTGACTTCTTTGGAAAACATTTTTCGTGAAGATAAAGCCAAAACCTCTCTTTCCCAAAAGGAAGTTTTATCAGGGACTAAACAAAATTATCAAGGTTTTTTCAAAATTAAAAGAATTTTAAATAACAGTTAAAAATGGAATTAACCCAATTGTCAATTAACCAAGTTCAGGAAGGTTTAAAAAAGAAAAAATTTTCTTCACTGGAGGTGGTTGGTTCATGTCTGGAAAAGATTAAAAAAACCAACCCCAAGATTAATGCCTTTCTGACCGTTTGTGAAAAAGAAGCTTTGGCTGAAGCCAAAAAAGCCGATGATGTATTAAACCGTCAGCTATCACCCCTTGAACATCAGCCTTTATTGGGGATACCGATAGCCATCAAAGATATTTTTTGCACCAAGGGAATAAAGACAACGGCCGGCTCAAAAGTTTTAGAAAACTATCTTCCGGTTTATGATGCGACAGCGGTCAAAAAGCTAAAAGAAGCCGGGGCGATTATCATTGGCAAAACTAATTTAGATGCTTGGGCTCATGGTTCTTCAGGAGAAAACTCAGATTTTGGCATAACCAAAAATCCCTGGGACGAAAACTATGTTCCCGGAGGTTCCAGCAGCGGTTCAGCGGCGGCCATCGCCGCCCAAATGGCTTTTGGGGCAACAGGGACCGATACCGGCGGTTCTATTCGTCTGCCGGCTTCTTTTTGCGGTGTGATTGGCTTGAAGCCGACTTACGGGCGGATTTCCCGCTACGGAGTTATAGCGATGGCTTCTTCCTTGGACACAGTTGGCTGTTTTGGCAAAGAAGTTATGGATTTAGCTATTCTTTTACAAATTATGGCCGGAGCTGATGGTTTTGACGCCACAGCCCCTAAATTACCTGTTCCTGATTATTTAAACAGTTTGGAAAAGCCAATAAAGAATCTGAAAATCGGTTTACCTAAAGAATATTTTGCCAAAGGCCTGGATACAAGAATCAAGAAAAGGATACAATCGGTGGTGGAAAATTTAAAAAAACAGGGAGCTAAAATAAGTGAGGTTTCTCTGCCTCACAGCCCTTACGCTCTAGCTGTTTATTACATTATTCAACCTTCGGAGGTTTCTTCTAATTTGGCCCGTTATGACGGTCTCCGTTATGGTTTTGACCGCACTTTTTTTGGTGCTGAAGCCAAAAGAAGAATTATGTTGGGAACATATACTCTTTCATCTGGTTATTATGAAGCTTATTATTTAAAAGCAATGAAGGTCAGAACCTTAATTAGAGAAGATTTTGATGAGGTTTTTAAAAAAGTGGATCTTTTATTAACACCAGTTTCCCCTACTTTGCCTTTTAAAATAGGGGAGAAAACAGCTGACCCTTTGAAAATGTATTTGTCAGACATTTATACGGTGACCGCCAATTTAGCCGGCATTCCCGGTTTATCTTTACCAGCCGGCTTAGTTAGTAATTTACCGGTTGGTTTCCAGCTTTTAGGACCGCAATTCAGCGAGGAATTGCTTTTTCAAGTTGCTTACCAATATGAACAGAAAAGCGAATTTTATAAAAATAATTTAGTTTAATTAATTAAACAAGATGAGAAATAATTTTATCGAAGTCCTAAAAAACAAAAATTTTATTAAAATTTGGAGTTCCCAAATTTTTTCCCAATTGACAGTCAATTTATTGAATTTTGTTTTAATTATAAAGATTTTTGAAAGCACTCATTCTACTGTCGCTGTCTCCCTTTTTTGGTTTTTCTGGGCTTTACCGGCCATTTTCCTGGGGCCGTTTTCAGGAACTTTGATTGATCTTCTGGGGACCAGAAAAATTTTAATTTTGTCTAATCTTTTCCAAGCCTTGGTGGTCCTGATGTATTTACCTGTTAGAAATTCTATTTGGCCGATTTATAGTATTCTCCTTCTTTATTCATTTTTGAATCAATTTTATTTACCGGCTGAAGCGGCAACTCTGCCCGGCGCAGTGAGTAAAAGATTGCTGCCTTCAGCCAACAGCCTTTTTCTTTTTACCACCTATGCCTCTTTGATTTTAGGATATGGCTTAGCCGGTCCCTTGATAAAATTAATTGGCCGCCAATTACCTTTTGTCATAGGAAGTTTAATGTTGATTTTAGCGGCCTTGATAGTTCGCATGTTACCTTCAAAAACTTTTTCCAAAATCAGCCACAAAATGTCTTCCCAGCGTTTGCCTGATTTTTTTAAAAAACTGAATGAAGGTTATCAATTTATCAGATATAATCCGACGGTTCTTTTCCCTTTGTTAATTTTAGTCTTTTCGCAAATTATTTTAACTATTCTGGCTGTTTTGGCGCCAGCTTTAGTGGTCAAGATTTTAAATACTGATTTAGTTAACATCAGTGCCAGATTAATTTTACCGATTGGTATCGGTGGGATTTTGGGAATGATTACCACCGTTAAGCTTTTGAAAAATATTCGCAAGCGTTATTTAATTAATAGCGGCTTTTTCTTATTAAGTTTTTCTTTGTTCTTTTTGGTTTTGGCCGTGCCTCATCTTCATAATTATTTTAAAATTTTAGGTGAAATTGTTTTAGGTTTGATTGCCGGTTTTGCCTTTAGTCTTTTTACTGTTCCCACCCAAACCTTACTTCAAGAAAAAACACCAGACAATTTAAGGGGACGGGTCTTTGGCGTTTTAGGGTTTTTGATTACTATTTCTTCCGTTTTGCCGGTTCTTTTTGTCGCCACTGTCGGTGAATTTTTAGGCGAGATTTGGATGATTTTGATTTTAGCCACGGCCATTTTTACTTTAGGTTTGTTTTCACTGAAAGGAGAAAATGTTATTTACCGTTTTTATCGGTCTTGAAATCCATATTGAATTGAAGACAAAATCAAAAATGTTTTGTCGCTGTTCGACTGATTATTTTGGTCGTTCTCCCAATACTTATGTTTGTCCCATTTGTTTGGGTTTGCCCGGGGCCTTGCCTTTGCCTAACCAAAAAGCCATTGAGGCAGTTGTTCTCAACGGTTTATCTTTAAACTGTCAAGTTACCAAATTCAGTAAATTTGATCGCAAAAACTATTTTTACCCTGATTTACCTAAGGGTTATCAAATCAGCCAATATGATTTACCTTTATGCCAAAAAGGAGAATTTCTTAGCATAAAAATCCGAAGAGTTCATTTGGAAGAGGATACAGGGAAACTAGTTCATGAGACGATAGACAACGAAAAAGTTTCTTTAATTGATTTTAACCGTTCAGGTCTTCCTTTAATGGAAATTGTCACTGAACCTGATCTTCGTTCAGCTGTGCAAACAAAAGAATTTTTAAAGAAACTTCAGCAATTAGTCCGTTGTCTTGGCGTGGCTGATGCTGATATGGAAAAGGGGCAGATGCGCTGTGAACCGACGGTTAATCTGGAAATTGTCAAAAACAAAAGAAAATATTACACTCCTTTGGTAGAAATCAAAAACATTAATTCCTTCAGGTTTGTGGGGAAAGCGATTGAATATGAAATCAAAAGACAGCTTGAGGAATTTAACCAAACCGGCATCGAAAAACAAGCCGGTAACAAAACAACCAGGGGTTGGGATGAAAAAAATCAAAAGACGGTTTTGCAAAGAGAAAAAGAAGAGGCGGCTGATTACCGTTATTTTCCTGAGCCAGATATCCCTCCGATCCGTCTTACTAATTCTCAAATTGAAGCTATTAAAAATAAAATCCCTGAACTGCCGGAAGCAAAGGTTGTTAATTTAGAAAAGCTGGATCTTTCAGAGTATCAAGCGGAATTATTATCAAGATCAGATAAAAATATTCAAATGCTTGAAGACGCCATAAAAATCAGTGAAAAAATCAAGGTTAAAATAAGCCCGTCAAAAGCCGCTGATTTGATTATTAATAAAAAAGCCAATACTCCTCAAGAAATTGTTAACAGACTTACAACTAAGAAGCCAAGCATGAATAAAAATGAATTAGTTTCAATATGTGAGACTGTTGTTAAAGATAATCCTTCAGTGGTTGAGCAATTTAAAAAAGGCAAGGAGACAGTTATTGAATTTTTAGTCGGCCAGATAATGGCTAAAACCAAAGGTCAAGCTAATCCTCAACAGATTCGTGAAGTCCTTCGTGAAAAATTGAAGCTCCACGCCACACGAAGTGGGGCGTGATAACTTCTCCTCCTTCGTGGAGCGAAATCCTTTCGAAGTTCTGCATTGCAGAACGAAGAAGGATAAAATCTGCTTGAAAAAAAAGTCACTTTTAGCTATAGTGAAGATTAATGACCGAGATAAAAGAGACTGATTTAGATAAAGATTTAACTCAACTTCCTCCTTCTAAACTTGCACGGAATTTAATAACCTATACGCAAGACTTTGGTGAAGCGATTGAACCAGGCCATGATGAAGAATATACAAAGCGTCATAAAGTTTGGAGTGAATATTATCTGCCGGCTCTTTTAGGAATGGTCAAAAGCGGCGAAATGTCAGATGAAATATTTTGTTCGGTTTTGGCCACTCTTTTGTACAAGCAAGAATATGAGAGAGACAGAGATCCTTTAACCGGTTTGTATGACCGACGTGGTTTTGCTAGGCAAACTGAGGAATTAATGGCGGAAAGTAAGCGCCTTAATTTACCCTTAACTTTAGCTTATATTGATTTTGATAATTTTAAACCACTCAATGATAAATATGGCCATAAGGCGGGTGACGATTTTCTTAAGGTTTTTGCTTCAATTGCCCAAACAACTAGAAAAGATGATGTTTGGTCAAGATTTGGGGGCGATGAATTTGTTTCTCTTTTGCCTCACACTGATGAAAAAAATGCCGGGATAATAATGGAAAGAATAGAAGATAAATTAAACAAATTTGTTAAAAAATCAAAAATAAATTTGGAAAAACCATTAACTTTTACTTATGGCTTACAACAGTGGGATAAAAAACAAGATGCTGATGACTTTATTAATGCTGCCGACCAAAAACTTAAGCTTTTAAAAGAAGCGAAACAAAAATATGGCTAAGTTTACTCATCTTCATGTTCATTCTGAGTATTCTCTTCTCGATGGCTTGGCGAAAATAGAATCTCTTTTTGCCAAGGCTCTGAAATTGGGAATGGATTCTCTGGCTTTAACCGACCATGGCGTTATGTATGGAGCGATTAAATTCTATTTAGCCGCCAAAGAATTTGAAATGAAACCGATTATTGGTTTAGAAACTTACATGGCGGCTCGTTCCCGCTTTGACAAACAGGCTAATATTGACTCCGACCGTTATCATCTCATCCTTCTGGCTAAAGATGAAACCGGCTATAGCAACTTAATGAAGTTAACCACCTTAGCCAATCTTGAGGGTTTTTATTACAAGCCCCGCATTGATATGGAACTTTTAAAACAATATCGCCAAGGTTTAATTGCCAGTTCGGCTTGTCTAGACGGTGAAATCCCCCAATTATTTATTCAGAGAAGAGACAAGGAAGCCGAACAAAAAGCCAAAGATTTTCTGGAGATTTTTGGCGATGATTTTTATTTAGAAATCCAGCACCATCCTAAAATTACCGAGCAAAAAGAAGTTAATCAAAAATTAGTTAAGCTTTCCCGTAAACTGGGTATCCCCTTAGTTGCCACCAATGATGTTCATTATGTAGAACCGGATGATGCCGAAGCCCAAGATGCCTTATTAGCCGTCCAAACTCAAAAAATGATTAAAGATGAAAAGCGCTTGACGATGTTAGACTCGCCTGATTTTTATCTGCGTTCACAAGAAGAAATGATTGAGGCTTTTAAGGATTATCCAGAGGCGATTAAAAATACCAGAAAAATCGCCCAGGCCTGTAATCTGGAGATTCCCATTGGCCGCTGGATTTTACCCAACTATCCGCTTTTAGAAGGACAAACCGCTGAAGAGCAATTGAAAAAACTGGCTTACGAAAGACTAAGAGATCGTTATGGTGAAAAAATCCCTCAGGAAGTTATTGACAGAGTGGAATATGAATTAAATATCATCTGTCAAAAAGGTTTTGCCACTTACTTTTTAATTGTTCAGGATTTTGTTAACTGGGCCAAGCAGCAGAAAATCAGAGTTGGTCCCGGCCGAGGTTCAGCGGCCGGTTCTTTAGTTTCCTATATTTTAAGAATCACTTCGGTTGACCCCTTAAAGCATAATCTGCCTTTTGAAAGATTTATGAACCCTGAAAGAATAAGCCCTCCGGATATTGACTTGGATTTTGCTGATGACCGAAGAGACGAAGTAATTGAATATATTACTCAGAAATACGGCAAGGACAAGGTCGCTCAGATTATTACTTTTAATGTTATGAAGGCTAAAGAATCAGTGCGCGACATTGGCCGCGTTTTAGGCATGGCCTATTCTGAGCCCGATAAAATTGCCAAACTGATTCCCATAGGAATGACCATTTCTCAAGCTTTAAAGGCCGTTCCCGAGTTAGCCAACTACTATCGCCAGCCGGAATATAAAAAACTTTTGGATTTAGCTCAAAAAGTGGAAGGCGTTTCCCGCCATGCTTCAACTCATGCGGCCGGTTTGGTGATTGCCGATAAAGATTTAACCGAATATGTTCCTCTCCAAAAGGAAACCAAGGGGGAGCGGATTATGACTCAATACGACATGTATTCCTTAGATTTAAATGTTTCGGAGAAAGCGATTGGTTTGCTTAAAATTGACATTTTGGGTTTACGTAATTTAACCATTTTGGAAAAAGCCCTAGACTATATTCATCACACTCAGGGAGAAGAGGTTGATCTTTCGGAAATTCCTCTGGATGACCAGAAAGCTTTGGGGCTGATTGCTTCAGGCGAAACCACCGGTATTTTCCAGCTGGAAAGCAGTGGTATGAGAAGATTAGCCAGAAAATTAAAACCCAATAAATTCTCTGATATTTCCGCCATGGTTGCTTTATACCGCCCTGGGCCAATGCAATTTATTGATGAGTTTATTACCGGCAAAGAAAATTTTCAGAAGATTCGCTATCTCCATCCAGATTTAAAGCCCATTCTTGAGGAAACTTACGGCATTGCTGTTTATCAAGAACAATGTCTGCAAATTACCAACATTATCGCTGGGTACACTTTAGGTGAGGCGGAAATTTTCCGTCGGGCCATCGGTAAAAAGAAGAAAAGTATGATGACGCGGGAAAGGAACAAATTTATCAAAAAAGCCATGGAGAAGGGCTATAAAAAAGAAGTCGTCGAGAATATCTTTGGCTTAATTGAACGTTTTGCCGGTTATGGTTTTAACAAAGCCCATTCAACTTGTTACGCGATGATTGCCTACCAGACCGCCTATCTTAAGTCTCATTGGCCAGTAGAGTTCATGGCTGCTTTGTTAACCGTTGAAGCTATAGGGGCTTCCGGACCAATTCGTGACGAAAAGGTCGCCTTAGCCATAGAAGAATGTTCAAGAATGGGTATTAAGGTTTTGCCGCCAGACATCAATCAATCAAAGATTGGTTTTACCATTGAAGAAGGAAAAGATTCTTTAGAAGGAAAGGCCATCCGTTTTGGCTTCTCGGCCATTAAAAATGTCGGCGAAGTTGCCATTAAGTCTATTCTAGCGGCCAGAGAGGTTGGTGGTGATTTCAAATCAATTTATGATTTCTGTCAGCGGGTTGACCAGCAAAAAGTCAACAAGAAAGTCCTTGAAAGTTTGATTCGCGTTGGGGCTATGGAGATGTTCGGCAAAAGAGCCGCCTTGCTTTCTTCTTTAGAAAAAATTAGAAGTAAAGGCAGCCAAGTTCAGAAACAGAAAGTTAATGGCCAAGCCGGTCTTTTTGATAATGATCCAACCACTGGTTTTTTGGCTGAAGACGATATCCCTGAAATGGAAGAGTTTTCCCGCCAGGAGTTGCTTTCTTTGGAAAAAGAACTTTTGGGTTTTTATCTGACCGATCATCCCTTAAATCAATTCCTGCCGATTTTATTAGCCAAACGTTCAACGCGGATTAGTGATTTACTTGAAGAAAACGACCAGAAAAAAGATAAATTAGTTAGTTTAGGAGGCATGGTTACCAGTTCCCGCTTGGTTTTCACCAAAGCTAATGCTCAGGAAATGGCCTTTGTGAGGATTGAAGACGATAGCGGTAGTATTGAGGCGGTAGTTTTCCCCAAAATCTATTCAAGAACTAAAGAGTGTTGGACCAAAAATCAAATCGTTTTAATCAAGGGCAGAATTCAGATTAGAGAAGATAGTCCTAATTTAGTGGTTGACGAAGCTCGTTTATTGGAAAAGGAAGAAGCCGGAGAAGTCAAAGAAGAAAGAATAATTAATTGGGATTTTGAGATTACTTTGCCTTCGCAGCTATCGCCCCGAAAATTAGTTGAACTTAATAAGCTTTTAAAGCAAAAGCAGGGGAAAAACAAACTGGCTTTGGCTTTTGTTGATCATGCCGGCCGGATTAAAAGATTGGTTTTGCCGTTTGGCGTTGACTATTCCGAAGAATTAGAAAAGGAAATTAAAAAGATTATTGAGTCATAAACTCCTTTCTGATAAAATAACTCCTATGGCGACACAAGCAAAAATTAAAGAGACTCTTTTTAACGTTGGCGATAAAGTTAAGATCTTTCAAAAAATCCAGGAAGGAGATAGGGCCCGCACTCAGCCTTTTGAAGGCATCGTTCTTTCAATTCATGGTGAAGGAGAAAACAAAATGTTTACCGTCAGAAAGATTGCCGCCGGAGGCATTGGCGTGGAAAGGGTTTGGCCATTGAATTCTCCCTGGATTGAAAACATAAAGGTGATGAAGAAAGGCAAAGTCAGGCGGGCTAAACTTAATTACTTAAGAAAAAAATCAAGCCGGCTTAAATTTGTTCAGAAAACAGCAAAACCTCACAGTAATATTACCAAAATATAAAGTATCTAATACTTCTTAAAGAATTTTTATCTGATTATGAAGAGATTTAATAAAAAGAATTTGCCTTATAGAGACAGTGTCGCTTGTATTGTTTACAAAGATTTTAAATTTTTATTAGTTCAACTCAAGGGATGGCCAAAAAATTTTTGGAAATTTCCCCAAGGAGGTATTAAGGAGGAAGAAACAGAGATAGATGCTATCAAAAGAGAATTGGAAGAAGAATTAGGAACAAAAAATTTTAAAATAATTACTAAGAGCTTTTATGGAAACATTTATGATTGGGACAACAAATCTATAGCCTTAGCTGGTTATAAATGGAGAGGACAAAATCAAAAATTCTTTCTGATTAAATTTTTAGGAAACGATGATGAGATAAAGATTAATAAAAATGAGCTGAACACCTTTAAATGGCTTAAAAAAGAACAGATTAATAAACATATTGATCATAAGCATAAGATTTTTAAAAACTATAAGGAAACGATCAAGAAAATAATCGATGAGTTTGAACCTTACCTTGATTAATTAATGATGTTGATTTAAAAGTCATTACTTCATTACTTTTTGAAAATAAGAAATTTCAGCGGGAGTACCGAGATTGTATTTAGCTCTCACTTCTAAAGGAATTGAATTGTCAAAAATCTTCAAATTTTGTACAATTGACTTACTATTTAATAAAAATTATGAAAGAAAAGATTAAATATTGTCAATTTATAGACTTATTTTTTGCTGAGAAAGGAATGGAGATTCTTAAAAATATTACGGGGTAGGAGGAATTGTGATAAAATTAAAGAAATGGGCAAGGCGGATAGCCTAGTTTTTGAATTAATTAAGCTATTAAAATAAGATTATGAAAAATAAATATTCCTCTGTTGTTGAAAGACAGAGTTATGTCGTTAAAAGCGGGAAAAACTGGGAAGATTCAGTTTTGTTATTTTTAAACGATATTTTTAGAAAAAAACAAATTGGTTTAAGGGTAATTAAGGGAAATTCTATAAAAAGAAATTCGGCTATTTGGGGAAAATTATCAATCCCAGTTGGTGATGGAAGAAGAATTTGGGGAGATGTAGATTTAGTCGTCGTGAATGAAAATAATAATCCTGTTGGGATAATTAGTTGTAAAACAAGCCTGCATGGAAGATTTTCTGAAACATTGTTTTACGCTGTCGTTATAAAAGATAGAATCCCAGATATTAAATTTACCTTTGCGACTACTGATAAAGGAAGGCAACCCAAGAGTGGTAAATGGCAATCTGAATGGGGAAGTAGGGAAAAACCAACAAAGGACAGATTATTAGGCTCTTATTATCTTGATGGTGTTTATATTAACAATCCAAAGACAAAATTGGGTGGGAAAATTAAAAGTTTAAAAGATTTACCAGGTGATTTAATAAAATGGGTAGAGAAATTTAAAAGATAATTTATAAGAGTTTCAGTTGGTTTTTGGCTTCGTTCAGCCTCTTAGACGCAATCTTATTATACTCTTCGGAAATATCAATATGGACAAAATGTCTCTCAGTTTTATAAGCAACAACCGCTACCGTTCCTGTTCCACCAAACATATCTAAAACAGTATTACCTTTATATGAGTAAAATTTTATTAAACGATAGATTAATTCTTCTGGAAAAGGAGCAGGATGACCATTTCTTTTTGTTTCAGGAGATATTTTCCAAAAACCATCAGAAAAATCCATAAATTCATTTTTAGTTATATCTGCTTTCTTAAAATTACCATCAAGTCTATCTTGATCTTTTGAAAAAATTAGCACGTATTCCCAGGAAGGGACAATGTGAGGATTAGCCGGGCTTTTAAAACTCCCCCAAGCTGTACGCTTAAGCATTGTTTGTTTATACCAAATTATTTCTGTCCTAAATTTCATCCCAATTTTTCTCATTTGGTTAGTAAAATCATGATGGATGGGAACAAAATCTTTAATACCCGTAGGAGCAATATTTAAAGCAAATCTTCCGCCGGGGACAAGTACTCTTTTTGTCTCCACCCAAACTTTTTCTAGCCAACCAAGATATTCTTGATAATCCATTTTATCGTTATGATTGTCATAATCTTTACCTACATTATAAGGAGGTGAAGTTATCGCCAGATGAACACTATTATCTGGAATTTTTAGCATAACTTCCAAAACATCACCGGTAATAATTCTGTCCAACTTGAAAGTTTTAGTTTTTATTTTTTTCGATAATTGGGTTGCTGGTTTCGTTCTGTCTTCATAATTCGGAATGACACCTAGTAATTTTCCTTGAATAATCAATTCTTTAACAAACATTGGTTTCAAACTGGAATTGGCAGGTTGTAAACGAAAACCATTTTTTTCTTTATAAATCTTTTTTAAGGTAGCCTCATATCCATTAATCAAGGCAACAACTTTATCTCCATTGTCTGCTGTTTCTTGTCTTCTAATAACAACAACGTCACCATCATAAATGTCTTCGTCGATCATGCTGTCTCCTTTCACTTTTAGGGCATAATGAAGGCCTTGTTTAGAAAGCATGTTTTTAGGGACATTAATTGGTTGAGGATTAGAGATCGCTTCAATTGGACTACCTGCGGCGATAAATCCAAGAAGAGGAATTTCTGTAGTATGTGATTTTCTATATAAACCAATACTTCTGGGTTTATTTATTTCTTTATTAAGATAACCATCTTCTTGAAGTTTCTTTATATGTTCATGAATGTTGGATACTGATTTAAGTTTTAAGTGTTTTTTAATTTCTTCAAGAGAAGGTGAATAACCTTTTTCTTTAATAAAATTATCCGCAAAATCCAAAATTTGTTTTTGACGCTTAGTTAACATTTTAACCCCTTGACTTTCGGTTCATTTTCGGTTATATCTTTAATTAAAGAGGTTATTAAAAAACCTGTCAATAGGCAATTTTAAAACAGGAAGTAGTGAGTAAAATAGCGAAAGGACAAATTTATCAAATGAATACAATTACAATGAGTTTAGCTTTAGAACAAGGAAGATTAGTTCTATCGTATGTGGTAAGGAATGACAAGCTTTGGGAAATTTCTGGATCTACTAAGACGCTTATTGACAAGATGCTTACTGATCGTAAAAACCAGACCAAACATAAACAAGAGATTCAATCTTTATCTGATAGAATCGACAACTTCTCATTGAAATTTACAGCATTTAAAGAACAATTAGAAAAAGATTTTCAAGACTTTAATAGGGCAATTAGTTACTATATAAGGAATAAAGACGGTGCCATAAAAGAACCCTTGAATGTTAATTTGCACAGTGTTACTTACAGTAATCAGCAAAACAGTGTTTATGGCCACAGTAAGAAACTTGAAAAATGTTTGGCTGATTTTGTAAATACCACGGCAGAATTTTGGGAAATTTTAAGATTTGCTTTTGCCGAAAGGCTTAACACTAAAGCCGAGAGAAATTTTATAACATTCATTAAAAATAATAAAAAATTAATTGGCGATAATTTTGACTACGCTAAAAGCTTTATTAAATTGTGGGGTAGTCGTAAGCATCAACAAGATATCAGATTATCTTCTTTTAATTTTGAAAATAATATTTTTACCGAGCCTAAATTAATAACAATAAGAAGTAAAAAATTTAACCAAATTCTTCTACCAAAATTTATAGAGAACATCTTAGATTATACAATTTTTCTTATAGGGGAGCTTGAAAGGTGATGAAAATTTAGAATGAAAAGACTAGTAAACAATAATGACCGATTATTAAAATCTTGTAAATTATGTGGATTTGAAGGTTTCATTAAAGCTAAAGACTTATGTAATATCTGTTATGAATTAAAATAGATTAATTGAACGGAGGAAATATCTGAGGTTATCTTGTACAACGAAAAATGTATATGGAATAGATATGGAGCATTTGGTTCGGAACCTTTTAGGAAGAATTAAAAATGTAAACCATAAAGAAGTTGAAAGATTTTATTTTGGAACGGCAGATTTTTTTAATCACTCATTTACTCCTGACCAGAAAATAAAATTATACCATTTTTTAATGAAAATTTTTTACTTAGTACCTATGACTCCATTAAATTTACTTATTTTGGATGAATACTATGATTCAGAACATAAGATACCCATTCAATAAAAATTCTTTAGCAATAGCTTCACACCTTAAAGGTGATTTGCTACCTATACCTGCGGATAATGAAATAGTAAAATGAAAAGTTAAGGAGATGATAGAGAAAAAATAAATAATGAAACAAAGCTTAACACCCGCAGAACGAAAAACTGTTAAATTCTTCAGAAAATGTGGCTTTAAATTTGAGAAGCTAGACAACAAATATAGAAAATTCTCTTGTCCCGATTTTCACTTTTACAATAATAAGTATTTTTTCTTAG
>Ga0210028_1001132_pt1 | contig 22728 bp, 22 predicted proteins | sample CryGeymeta201513_FD_185468 | JGI IMG/M metagenome (GOLD analysis project Ga0210028, IMG submission 185468) | Groundwater microbial communities from Crystal Geyser aquifers in Utah, USA - Crystal Geyser metaG 2015-13 (SPAdes) (version 2) | ecosystem: Environmental > Aquatic > Deep subsurface >...
CCCATAAATTTTTCTTTTTTTAACCCGGTCAATCTGAACAATTGAATCACCCGGATCGACACCGCTTCAGGCTCATACCTGAATTGGAAAATACTGCCGGTCCAGTTCTTCCATGGAAATCTCGCGCCAGGTGGGACGGCCATGATTGCACTGGTCGGCACGCTCGGTGGCCTCCATTTCGCGTAGCAGGGCATTCATTTCCGGTACGGCCAGTTTCCGGTTGGCGCGCACCGAGGCATGGCAGGCCAGCGTGGCGAGGCTGGAGGATGTGCTGCGCGTGATGGGGCCGCCGGCGATGCGCTGGCAGGAGCCGGACGGTGCCCTGCAGCTGGCTTATCCGCGCGGGCCGATGGGCGTTCACAGCTATATGGCGTTTATCGGGACGGATGGCGAGCTGCAGCGCATCGAGAATGTGATGGACCGGAGCGCTTTTTCCCGCATCCAGGCCGGCATGAGCAAGCAGCAGGTGCTGCGCATCCTGGGGCCGTCGTGGCCGGACTGGACAGTTTATTTCAAGGCGCGCGACGAGCTGGTGTGGGAATGGCGCTATTGCGACGAGTGGAATGAGCTGGCACGCTTCGATGTGCTGTTCGATGCCCGCAAGGAGATAGTGCGCTCGACCCTGAGCCTGACCGAAAGCCAGATGGGGTTGTGCAAACAGGGATGCTGGTGCTCGCGCTGACGCACGGAAATCATCGCTGGCGTCGTGCAGAAGCGCACGCGCCACGAATCCAGAAAAAAATACATTGGACTTATCTGTTTTTGCTGTAGACTTATTGCAAGTCTTTGGGATTCAAGTTTCAATTGCGGCACCTCATTAAGTTGGTCTGTTATTTCCTTGATATTCGATGGGCTGGGCATTTGCCCGTCTTCACCCGGCTATTTCATAGCCGGATTAACTTGATATTGAGGTGACACAATGGCAACAGGTACTGTGAAATGGTTTAACGATGCAAAAGGTTTTGGCTTTATTACCCCTGATGATGGCAGCGAAGATTTGTTCGCGCATTTCTCCGCGATCCAGGCAGGCGGTTTCAAATCCCTGCAAGAAAACCAGCGTGTCAGCTTTGACGTGACCGCCGGCGCTAAAGGCAAACAGGCTTCGAACATTCAAGCTGCGTAAACCGGCAGTAGTTCAAGAAAAAGCCCCGGCATGTCCGGGGCTTTTTTACGCCTGTGCCACGGAACTGTATTACCCGTTTTCCTGTCGTAACGTCAACTTTATCCGGGCTGTAACGTTGTTCTGCTATCTCCCCGCGCCAGGCTTACGGCGCGCAACTCCAGGAAAATGTCCTGGCTAACCAAGGCGACGTCCATGTTTCCATTGTCCAGAATGACCACTGCGCTTTCCATCTTGCTGCTCATCGTCATGAGCAGTCTTCCTGCCCTCGCTCAAGAAGATGAGCAGCAAGCGGCTGCCAGCCCCTTGCGCCTGAGTTACGTCGAAGGGGATATCTCTTTCTCGCGCCTGGGCGCGGAAAATTGGGTGGTGGCGCAAACGAATACTCCGCTTGCCGCCGGCGATGCACTCTATGTCGGCAGGGACGGCAACCTTGAACTCCAGATGGGGAGCCGGGCCTTTGTCCGGGCCGACGACGACACGCAGCTCACGCTCGTCAACCAGACGGCCGATTTCGTTCAGTTCAAAATCACTTCCGGCCGCGTGTCCTTCGATCTGCGCACGCTTCCCATGGGCTTTTCGGTGGAGGTGGATACGCCCAACGCGGTGTTCACTATTGATCGGCCCGGCTATTACCGGGTGGACGTGAATGGAGATGTGCACTTCATCACCCGCCGCGGTGGCCGGGCGATGATGGTTCCGGCCGGTGGACAAGCTATGAGCATTCATCCCTCCGAGGAAATCGTGGTACAGGGTGACGCCGTGGCTCAGGCAAAAACCTACGCAGCGCCAGAGCTCGACCAGTGGGATCGATGGAATTACGATCGCACGGAAGGCCTGGTCGATGCGGTCAGCGAACGCTACCTTCCCTCCGGAATCGCCGGCGCTTCCGACCTGGACCGCTATGGCAGTTGGCGTGTCGTGCCGGACTACGGGTCGGTCTGGGTACCCCAAGCGGTTTCGCCGGGATGGGCGCCCTACAGCACCGGCAGGTGGGTATGGGATCCCTACTACCAATGGACCTGGATTGACGATGCGCCGTGGGGATGGGCTCCGTTCCATTACGGCCGCTGGGTTTACCTGGGCGGCTACTGGGCTTGGACCCCAGGCCCGGTGGTCAGATATGCGGTGTATGCCCCTGCCTTGGTGGCGTTTTTCGGTGTCAGCCCACATGTGTCCGTTGGCATCGGCATCGGCGGCTCGGGGGTAGGCTGGGTGGCGCTCGGCTGGGGCGAACCTTTGACCCCATGGTGGGGACGGCCCGGTTTTGTCGGCAGACCCTGGTGGGGCGGCTGGCATGGCCCGCAGGTGGTGAATAACGTGACCAACATTACCTATCACAACACCCGCGTGGACAATGCCGTTGTCGCCACGACCAGCGAGCACTTCGGCAGAGGCCGTGTGCATGATGCGCCGGTGCGGGTGACGCAAACCCGTGAACTGGAGCATATCCGAGGCGCCCTGCCGATAAAACCCGGCCCGGCAAGCTTGATAGCCGGTGCCCACAAGGGAGCTCGCCCGCCGGAAAGCATGCTGTCGCGGCCGGTGGTGTCCACACGTGCGCCCAGCGAATCCAGACTGCCATGGCGCACCGAAGCGCCCAAGTCAGAGAAAAAAACCGCTCCCGAGCAACGCTACGTCGAAATGCCCAAGCGTTCATCCAACGACCTGCCGCGCCCGGAATTCGGCGCTCAAACCGGTGCGGAACGTGCCGCCCCGCCGCTTCAGCCACGCTTCAAGGAACAGCGGCGTGAAGCCGAACCTGCTGCCCCTGGCAACTTGATACGGGAGCGCACCCAGACCAACCGGGCCGAACCCAAGGCACCCAGCACCTCTATCCCTGAAACAGTGGCTCCAACGCGCACCATGCGTGAAACAAAACCAATCGCCCCCGGCAACGTGATACGGGAGCGCGCCCAGACCGACCGGGCCGAACCCAGGGCGCCGCACACCCCTGCCCCAGAAGCGGCGACGCCACCGCGCGCCGTGCATGAAATTGCCCCGCCGCGCGCAGTTCAGGAACAGGGAAGGGCGCGGGCAACACCGGAGCCCCGCAGGGGTGAGGCAGCACCAGGCTTGACGCGCTCCGCCCCCGAGGCAACCCCGCAGCGGGAGCGAGTGGAACGCGCCCCCGCTGCGGATCTGCCCGGCAAGCCGGCCAACCGCGTGTACCGCGGCCAAGACAACAAAGAGAACGGTGATCGGCGACGCTCGAAGTCTGATAATTAGATCAATAACTCATTGATTGCACATGGCCAACACCAAGTAGTTGTCGCCGCCCTTGCCAACCAAACGAAAGAAAAGTATTATTGCGCGTTTCGTCTGCCCCGCAGAGTAATATCCAAGGAGTTTCATCAATGGCAAACACCGCACAAGCCAGAAAGCGTGCAAGACAGTCCGACAAGCAGCGCGAGCACAACACCAGCCAGCGTTCCGAGTTCCGCACCGCAGTTAAGAAGGTGATCAAGGCGGTTGAAGCTGGCGACAAGGAAGCTGCCAAGGCGGTTTACCTGGAGTCGGTTAGCGTGATTGACAGCATCGCCGACAAGAGAATCGTGCACAAGAACAAAGCTTCACGCCACAAGAGCCGTTTGAACGCAGCCGTTAAAGCGATGGCCTAAGAGACCCGCCGCAGCACTAGCTGCCGCGTGCCAGTTTTGCTTGCCCGGCTAGCCTTTAGCTAGCCGGGCATTTGTTTTGGCTTGGCTAAACCCGCTTGCCAAGCCCTGAGTTTGGCTTGAAGGGCAAATTTCTCTTGCAAGTGTTCGTTGTTTGGCTAAATATAACGCTTTCGAGCGCACCCATACACGGCGGCTGAATGCCGCCGTGTGCATTTATATTTTTCGTGCGGTCATCCGTCCAACTCTAAAGCAATAACGGCTCACCTGAATATGTCACATTTAATGAACACCTATGCCAGATTGCCCGTCGCCTTTACCCGTGGTGAAGGCGTGTGGCTTTGGGATGAACAAGGCAAACGCTATCTCGATGCGGTCGCCGGCGTGGCCGTCAACGGCCTGGGGCATGCCCATCCGAAACTGGCTCAGGCGATTTGCGAGCAGGCGAAGACGCTGATCCACACCTCCAACCTGTACCAGATTCCCAAACAGGAACGACTGGGCGCCAAGCTGGCGCAACTGGCTGGCATGGACAAGGTGTTTTTTTGCAACTCCGGCGCCGAAGCCAACGAAGCCGCGATCAAACTGGCCCGCCTTTATGGCCACAACAAGGGCATCGACACCCCCGCCATCATCGTGATGGAGAAAAGCTTCCATGGCCGCACCATGGCGACGCTGACCGCTACCGGCAGCCGCAAGGTGCAGGCCGGATTCGAGCCGCTGGTGAGCGGCTTCGTGCGCGTCCCCTACAACGACATCGCGTCGATCAACCAGATCGCCGGGCACAACAAGAACATCGTCGCCATCCTGGTCGAACCGGTGCAGGGTGAAGGCGGCATCCAAATCCCCCCGCCCAGCTATCTGCAAGAGCTGCGCCGCATCTGCGACAGCCACGGCTGGCTGCTGATGCTGGACGAGGTGCAGACCGGCATCGGTCGCACCGGCTCGATGTTCGCTTTCCAGCAGACCGGCATCACGCCCGACGTCATGACCCTGGCGAAAAGTCTCGGTTCGGGCGTGCCGATCGGCGCTTGCCTGGCGAAAGGCATTGCGGCGGAAGTATTCAAGCCCGGCAACCACGGCTCCACCTTCGGCGGCAACCCGCTGGCCTGCGCGGCTGCGCTGGCGACGCTGGCAGCGGTCGAGGAACAAAACCTGTGCCAGCAGGCCGCTGAAATCGGCGCGCTCATCCGCGACGGCTTGAACAATCAACTGGCAGGCACGGCCGGCGTTGTAGGGGTACGTGGCGCCGGGCTGATGATCGGCGTCGAGCTGGACCGGCCCTGTGGCGATCTGGTCAAGCTGGCGCTGGCGCAAGGCCTGATTATCAACGTGACGGCGGTCAGCGTGGTACGTCTGCTGCCGCCGCTGGTCATGAAGCGGGACGAAGCACAGCAAGTGGTGGACATGCTCGCGCCGCTGATCAAGGATTTTCTCGCGCAGAAATAATGCGCCCCAGGGGGTCTCTATGCAGATCAAACATTTCCTGCAATTCAACGACCTGACCCGCGACGAGTATGAGCACCTGTTCGAACACACGCGCCGGATCAAGGAACAATTCAAGGCCTATCAGACCTACCACCCACTGCATGACCGCACGCTGGTGATGATTTTCGAGAAGGCGAGCACGCGTACCCGGTTGTCATTCGAGGCCGGTATGCAGCAGCTCGGCGGCAGCGCCATCTATCTCAACACCCGCGACTCCCAGCTCGGTCGCGGCGAATCGGTGGAGGACGCCGCCCAAGTCATTTCACGCATGAGCGACATCGTGATGATCCGCACCTTCGAACAGGAGATCATCGAGCGCTTCGCCGCCAATTCGCGCGTACCGGTGATCAACGGCCTGACCAACGAATATCACCCGTGCCAGATCATGGCCGACATCTACACCTATATCGAACGCCACGGCGACATCAAGGGCAAAACCGTGGCATGGATCGGCGACTCCAACAACGTCTGCAACACCTGGTTGCAGGCTGCGGAGGTGCTGGATTTCAACGTCCACGTTTCGACCCCGCCCGGCTATGAAGTCGAACCGGAGCGCGCCGGACTGTATGGCACCGACCATTACGAGGAATTCACGGATCCGATGGAAGCCGCGCGCGGCGCCGATCTCGTCACCACCGACGTGTGGACCAGCATGGGCTTCGAGGCCGAGAACGAAGAACGCAAGCGCGATTTCGAAGACTGGCAGGTGGATGCCGACATGATGCGCCTGGCCAAGCCCGACGCCCTGTTCATGCACTGCCTGCCCGCCCACCGTGGCGAAGAAGTCGCAGCGGAAGTGATCGACGGCCCACAGAGCGTGGTGTGGGACGAAGCGGAGAACCGGTTGCACGTCCAGAAGGCGCTGATGGAATATCTGCTGCTGGGCAAAATCAATTAAGTGAGGAGGGAAGAGTGAGGAGGGAGGAGTCAACCCCTCGCGAATTTTCCTCACTCCTCACTCCTCACTCCTCACTGGAGTTTTAAATGAGCAACGTCAACAAAGTCGTCCTCGCCTATTCCGGCGGGCTGGATACCTCGGTCATTCTGAAGTGGCTGCAAGACACCTACCAGTGCGAAGTAGTCACCTTCACCGCCGACATCGGCCAGGGCGAAGAACTCGAACCGGCACGCAACAAGGCGCTGCAGTTCGGCATCAAGCCGGAACAAATCTACATCGACGACCTGCGCGAGGACTTCGTCCGCGACTTCGTCTTCCCGATGTTCCACGCCAACACGGTTTATGAAGGCGAATACCTGCTCGGCACCTCGATCGCCCGTCCGCTGATCGCCAAGCGGCTGATCGAAATCGCCAATGAAACCGGCGCGGTCGCGATCTCGCACGGCGCCACCGGCAAGGGCAACGATCAGGTGCGCTTCGAGCTGGGCGCTTATGCCCTCAACCCGGAAATCAAGATCATCGCGCCGTGGCGCGAGTGGGACCTGCTCTCGCGCGAGAAGCTGCTGGCCTATGCCGAGAAGAATGGCATCCCGGTGGAAATGAAGCACAAGCAGGGCGGTAGCCCTTACTCGATGGACGCCAACCTGCTGCACATCAGCTACGAAGGCCGTCACCTGGAAAACCCCGCCGCCGAAGCCGAGGAAGACATGTGGCGCTGGACGGTGTCGCCGGAAAAGGCGCCCGACCAGGCGGAATACCTCGACATCGAATACGTGGGCGGCGATCCGGTCGCGCTCAACGGCAACAAACTGTCGCCCGCCCAAATGCTGACCGAACTCAACCGCCTCGGCGGCAAGCACGGCATCGGTCGCCTCGATCTGGTGGAAAACCGCTACGTCGGCATGAAATCGCGCGGCTGCTATGAAACCCCCGGCGGCACCATCATGCTCAAGACCCACCGCGCCATCGAATCCATCACCCTCGACCGCGAAGTGGCGCACCTCAAGGATGACCTGATGCCGCGCTATGCCAGCATGATCTACAACGGTTACTGGTGGTCGCCCGAGCGGAAAGCCTTGCAGGTGCTGATCGACGACACCCAGAAGCACGTCAACGGCTGGGTGCGGGTCAAGCTGTACAAGGGCAATGTCATCGTGGTCGGGCGCGACTCCAAGACCGACTCGCTGTTCGACTCGACCATCGCCACCTTCGAGGACGACGCCGGCGCCTACAACCAGGCGGATGCGGGCGGCTTCATCAAGCTAAACGCGCTGCGGCTGCGGATTGCGGCGAAACTCAATAGCCGAAAATAGGAGATATGACATGGATATTAACGCATCCATCATTGACCAACGATTGTCCGGGGTTCAGGATGAAATCCGCGAACAAGCGCAAAGCGAGTTGGGTATTAATGAAGTGGTGCGTTTGAAATCTTTGGCCTTTGTCTATCTGTGCGTCAAAACCATGCTTGATTTAGACATGGATGAAGCATTCGATTGCTTGACTGAAGGCGGTGGCGATTTTGGCGTGGACGCCATACACCTGACAGAAGAAATTGATGGGGAATTTTCCGTTACTTTGTTTCAGGCCAAATACAAAACCAAACTCGATGGCGATGCTGAGTTTGGCGAAAATGCGATTAACGCAATGCTTAACGCCATTCGTCATATTTTTGACCCGTCTGCTGAACTTGGCACTATCAATGCGCGCTTACTCGCCAAAGTTGAAACCGCTCGTTCCATGATTCGTGATGGTTATATTCCCCGCGTGCGCGCCATTGCTTGCAACAATGGCAGCAAGTGGAACGCCAACGCGCAGGCCGCCATCGAACGTGAGGGCTTTGGAGAGCAAGTCAGTTGGGAACATGTCAATCACGATGTGCTGATTAACATCCTGCAAAAAATCAAACCCGTTGACGAGACCTTGCGCCTCATAGGCAAGGCGATGATTGAAGATATGAATTTCAGTCGGGTGTGCATTGGCCGCATTAACGTTAGCGAAATTGCCGCATTGATGAAAACACACGGCGAAAAATTGCTGCAACGCAATATCCGTAGTTATTTAGGGCTGCATGGCAACCGCGTCAATGAGGGCATACGCGCCACGCTACGATCCGATCATCCATCAGACTTCTATTTTTTCAACAACGGGCTGACGCTGGTTTGCAACGACTTTTCTTATAACGCATTGCAAGGTGGCGATTACCAAATCAAGGTAGAAAATCTGCAAATCGTCAATGGCGGACAAACTTGCATGACCATCTTCAAAACACTGGAAGAAATGTCCGCCCAAGACAGGCCAACTCCAGAATCGGCTTATGTATTGGTGAGGATATACAAACTCCCCAAAGACAGTGAAGACATGGTGTTGCAAATTACCCATGCCACCAACAGCCAGAATCCAGTTGACTTGAAAGACCTGAAATCAAATGATGAAAAGCAGCAACGCTTGCAAAACAGCATTGAAGAATTAGGATTTAACTATCGCCGCAAACGTATGGATACGCCATTAAGAGCCAGCGACATCACATCAGGCGTGGCGGCAGAAGCAATTTTATCGGTGTGGCGAACCGCACCGCATCAGGCCAAATTTTTAGCTCGCGAACATTTTGGCAAACTCTACGACACGATTTTTAGTGACGCACTCAATGGCGCGCAAACTGTCATAGCCGTGCTGCTGTACCGCATTGCAGAAAATCGCCGTAAACGTCCTGCCGCTAACGACCCTGTTTTTGTGCGTTATGCCTCCTGTTTTATCGCCATGCAAATGGGGAAACATTTACTCCAAGCAATGAATATCAACTTGGCCAACTTGGATCACCGCAATTTTGCCCAGGCCAGGCTGCTTACCGAGACCCAATCCGACACATACTTCACGCAAGCCAGTACAGACATACAAGAGGCACTGGATGGCTTATATGGAAAGCAAGAAATTTCACTACAGCAACTCTCTGCCACCTTCAGACGCGGCGATTTAATCACTCGTTTAGACGAACCATCAAAAAGGGGCGTTAAAACCAACGAACCCACCCACTAAGGAAAAAAACATGACCCAATTCGACAACGTCTCCATCGTCAAGAAAGCCAACGTCTACTTCGACGGCAAGTGCGTTTCCCACACCGTGCTGTTCCCCGATGGCGGCAAGAAAACCGTCGGCGTGATTTTCCCGAGCAGCCTCACTTTCAACACCGGCCTGCCCGAGCTAATGGAGATCAATACCGGGGTTTGCAAGGTGCGCCTCGCCGGCGAGAAGGACTGGAAAACCTACAAGGCGGGCCAGAGCTTCAGCGTGCCGGGCAACACCCGCTTCGACATCGAAACCGTGGAGTTGCTGGACTACGTTTGCCATTTCATCACCGAATCAACCTGCTGCGCGGGTTAAGGGGAATCCATCATGCCGACATTCGATATCGTTTCCGAAGTAGACAAACAGGAATTGCGCAACGCCGTCGACCAGATCAATAAGGTCATCACTGGTCGCTTCGATTTCAAAGGCTCGGATTCGCGCGTCGATCAGGCGGAATATGTGCTGACGATTTATGCTGACGACAACTTCAAGCTGGAACAAATGTTTGACATCGTCAACCAGACCTTCGGCAAGCGTAACATCGACGTGAGTTGCCTGGACAAGGGCAAGATCGAAAAAATCAGCGGCAACAAGGTCAAGCAGACTGTTACCGTCAAGACCGGCGTGGAAACCGAACTGGCGAAGAAAATCGTCAAACTGATCAAGGATTCCAAGCTCAAAGTCCAGGCCAGCATTCAGGGCGAGGCCGTGCGCATCACCGGAGCGAAGCGGGATGTGTTGCAGGAAACCATCACGCTGGTAAAAAAGTCCATCTCCGATTTCCCGCTCCAGTTCCAGAATTTCCGGGATTAGAAGCCTGATGTAAGAGCGACCTCCCGGTCGCGATATTGGAAATCGCGACCGGGAGGTCGCTCCTACCCCCAACCACGAGGATACCGCTATGCCCAAGGTTCTGATTCCCCTCGCCCAAGGCTGTGAAGAAGTCGAAGCCGTCACCCTTATCGATCTGCTGCGCCGCGCCAATATCGAGGTTGTCTCCGCCGGGCTCGACGATCAACCGGTGACCGCCAGTCACGGCGTCCGCCTGATCGCCGACACCACGCTGGACGAAGCGCTAGGGCAGGAGTTCGACATGATCGTGTTGCCCGGCGGTATGCCCGGCATGACCCATCTGAAGAACGATCCCCGTATCATCGCCCTGCTGCAAAAAATGGCCCGTGAGGGCAAATACACTTGCGCCATCTGCGCCGCACCTGCTGTGCTGGCCGAAGCCGGCCTGCTGGCGGGCAAATCGGCGACCAGCTATCCAGGCTTCCTCGACAAGATGAACCTGCCCACCGTCACCTACAAGAACGACCCCGTGGTCAGGGACGGAAAGGTCATCACCTCGCGCGGGCCGGGCACGGCGATGGATTTCGCCCTGGAACTGGTCGAGGTGTTGGCCGGGAAGTCCCAACGGGACGAAGTCGAAGCCGGCTTGCAGCGTTAGCGTGAAACTCGCGCAGCGATTCGTTTGCCCCCTCGCCCGCTCGCGGGAGAGGGTTGGGGTGAGGAGAACGGGCATGGCAGGTTTCATCATCAAGGGCGACATCCCTGCTATGCTCGTTCGGTGGAATCCTGACGGTAAAACTTTATCTTGATGATTCCAAAGTCAAAATAGTGTATATTTGACTAAATTACACTACTATTCAGCGGTGCCCCATGAGTTTCAAAATTCGCCTCCTGCCCAGCGGCAAAGAGTTCACCGCCGAGAAAAACGAAACCGTGCTTGAAGCAGCGCTTCGCTCCGGCATCGCACTCAACTACAATTGCAACACGGGCACCTGTGGTGGCTGCGGCGGCAGGATAAAGTCCGGTCAGGTACGCGAAACCCGGCAACACGATTTCCACTTCTCCGACACGCAGAAGGCCCAGGGCCATGTGCTTTTGTGCGTCACCGCTGCGCAATCCGACCTGGAAATAGAGGTCAAGGAGGCGGGCGGCATCGAAGATATCCCGCTCCAGCGGATCACCACCAAGGTTGAGCAGATGGAGCGCGTTCAGGACGACACCCTGATCTTGCACCTACACACGCCGCGCTGGCAGACGCTGCGCTTTCTCGCCGGTCAGCACCTCAGCCTCGCCATTGCCGACATGCCGCCACGCAACAAGTCAATTGCCAGTTGCCCGTGCAACGCCATGCACTTGCAATTTCACATCCGCCGGGTGCCGGGCGATCAGTTCTCGGAATACGTTTTCACCCAGCTAAAAATTTCTCAAACAGTGATGGTCGAAGGGCCATGGGGCAACTTCTCCCTGGACGAAAGCTCAAAGCGGCCCATCATCTTTGTCGCCTACGAAACTGGCTTCGCACCGATCAAAAGCATTATCGAGCACGCCATCGCCCTGGAGCTTGAACAGCCCATGCACCTCTACTGGATGGTGCATCGACCCGGCAACCACTACCTCAATAACCTGTGCCGCTCCTGGCTCGACGCCCTAGACAACTTCAGCTACACGGCGCTGACGGGGAATGATTTATCCGGCGAATCCAGCTGGGAAGCGTCCACCGACCCGGTGGTGGGCCTGCGGGACATGGAAGCCGCAGGTGCATCGATCGTCGCCGATCATCCTGATCTTGCCGGCTTCGACGTCTATCTCACGGCACCTGAGCCAAGCACAGAGGGAATGGTTGAACTACTACAGCGGCACGGCCTGCCGAAAGGGCAGTTGCATCTGGACGTCATGAAGCGATTCTAGCGCACCAACCCTTCAACCCATTTTTTATAGATTTTTTGCGCAGCGGTATTCAAGGCATTCACGCGTTCCGCCAGGTTTTCCATGATCTCTGCCGGTTGCTGCACTGCCGGGCTGGTGCTGGCGGAGGCAATTTCTTCCATACCCAGTTCACACCATTCCCGCACCATCTCTTCGGTCATTTCGATATGGCATTGCATGGCCAGATTCTTGCCCAAGGCAAATGCCTGGTTTGCACAGTGCGAGTTACCGAGGATGACGGTAGCTCCGGGTGGAATCGTGAAGGTCTCGCCGTGCCAGTGGAAGGCGTCGAAATTTCTGGTCTCGCCGAACCAGGTCCTGGCCGTGGCATTGTCCGCCGCCACCACCTCGCCCCAGCCGATCTCCTTGACCGGATTCCTGCCGACAACACCGCCCAGGGCCTTGGCCATCAACTGTCCGCCGAGGCAGTGCCCGAGCACGGGAATGCCGGCCTGCGCCGCCTGCCGGATCAATTCCAGGGAATGGGGTATCCACGGCAAGTCGTCGTTCACACTCATCGGCCCGCCCATGAACACCAGGCCGCTGAACTGTCTGGCGTCTGCCGGCAACGTGTCGCCGGCATCGACCCTGAACAGTTGCCATGGAATGTCGTGACTATCGAGAAATGTGGCAAAATAGCCTGGCCCCTCGCTGGGCGCATGGCGAAAAATCGCAACCGGTTTCATGATCTGGAGTGTCCTGATGAGTTTAGCAAAGCGCCATTCTAACCTGCTCGGCCTGGTTTTTCTATGCTCCGCAAGTAATGTCCATGCCACCGAGGTCAACGTGGTCGGCCTGTTCAACGGCAAGGCATTGGTCAGCATCAATGGTGGCAAGCATCATGTAATGGCCGCTGGCGAGACCTCGCCGGAAGGCGTCAAACTCATCGGCGCCGACTCCACAACCGCAGTACTGGAGATCGACGGCAAACGCCAGAATTTGGGCATGGGCAAGAGCGCCTCCATCCCTTCCGCCGATGGCGGCGGCAACCAGAGCGCGGTACTGGCCGCCGATTTCCGTGGCCATTTCGTCACCACCGGCAGCATCAACGGCACCAGCACGCGCATGGTCGTGGATACCGGAGCATCCATGGTATCAATGGGAAAAGATGAAGCGAAGCGGCTCGGAATTTCCTACCTCAACGGCGAACGCGGCGCGGTTTCCACCGCCAACGGCGTGGTTCCGGCCTACCGCGTTACCCTCAACACGGTGAGGGTGGGGAATCTCACGCTGAATCAGGTGGACGGCCTGGTGCAGGAAGGCAGTATGCCCTTCGTGCTGCTCGGCATGAGCTTCCTGAAAAGGCTGGAGATCAAACAGGACGGGGCTAACATGACACTGCTGAAGAAATATTAGTTTTGAGAATCGTAAATAATCTCGAGGAGCGAGTCGCCATTACACGGCCGATCTCACGACCGATTATTCAGGCAGGACGGTCACCGCACTGAATTGCGGTAGCGGGGACCATGACCGCCCATCCGGGGGTGTACTGCTCGCGCAGCAGCGAGATGAGCTATTTTCACTATCCGATGACCAATCCACAGTAGAAATAATAGAAATCCAATGCTTACAAAACAGGAAGACCTCTCGAAACACACCCCTATGATGCAGCAATATCTGCGCATCAAGGCGGAATACCCCGACATGCTACTGTTCTACCGCATGGGGGACTTCTACGAGCTGTTCTTCGACGATGCTTCGATGGCGGCGCAGCTGCTGGACATCACCCTCACCGCCCGCGGCGCAACAGCAGGACAGCCAATCAAGATGGCGGGCGTGCCTTACCATGCCGCCGAGCAGTATCTCGCCAAACTGGTCAAGCTCGGCATGACAGTAGCGATCTGCGAACAGATCGGCGACCCGGCCACTTCCAAAGGCCCGGTGGAACGCAAGGTGATGCGTATCATCACGCCCGGCACCTTGACCGATGCAGCGCTGCTCGACGAGAAGCAGGACCAATTGCTGCTCGCGCTGGTTCCGGGAAAGAATATGCTGGGGCTGGCCTGGCTCAACCTCGCCAGCGGGCACTTCAGTGTCGCGGAAATTCGACCGGACCGCCTCGACGCGACACTGGAGCGCCTCAAACCGGCGGAAATTCTACTCCCCGAAGGCTACGCGAATGCCACCCTGGAAAGCCTGAAATGTCCGCGCAGAACCCTGCCGCCCTGGCAGTTCGATTACGAATCGGCTTTGCAAGGACTATGCCGACAATTCGCCACCCTGGATTTGCAGGGGTTCGGTTGCCATGATCTGCACTGCGCTATCGAGGCCGCAGGCGCCTTGCTGGAATACGCGAAAAGCACGCAGTGCGGTGCGCTGCCGCATATCCGCAGCTTGCAGATCGAGCGTGAAAGCGGCTATGTATTGCTCGACGCCGCCGCCCGGCGCAATCTGGAAATTTCCGAAACCCTGCGCGGCGAACCTGCACCGACGCTCTATTCCCTGCTCGACGCGACCGCCGGCAGCATGGGTAGCCGCCTGCTGCGCCACTGGCTGCACCATCCGTTGCGCGCCCCACATAATAGCGCCGAGCTGCGCGCCAGGCTCGACGCCATCACCCGACTAATCGGCGAATCCGGCGCACCCGCCCACGCACCCGCCCACGCACAGGCCCACCGAGGCCTGAAACAGATCGCCGACATCGAGCGCATCACCGCGCGCATCGCACTCAGGTCAGCGCGACCCAGGGATCTTGCCGGCCTGCGCAACAGCCTGACGGCCTTGCCGCCAATCGCCGGTGAAACGGCACGGCTCGACGGCCCGCGCCTGACGCAACTGGCAAATCAGCTCCATGCGCCGGAAACGCTGGTCAGCGAGCTGACTCGGGCGATCCAGCCCGAGCCGGCGGCGGTGTTGCGCGAAGGCGGTGTTATCGCCACCGGCTATGATGCCGAACTCGACGAACTGCGCGCTATCCAGAGCAATTGCGGCGAGTTCCTGCTGGCCCTCGAAGCCAGGGAGCGCGAACGTAGCGGCATCGGCAATCTAAAAGTCGAATACAACCGGGTGCACGGCTTTTACATCGAGGTCACACGCAGCCAGGCCGATGCGGTGCCGGACGACTACCGTCGGCGCCAGACGCTGAAGAATGCGGAACGCTTTATCACGCCGGAGCTGAAGGCTTTCGAGGACAAAGCCCTGTCGGCCTCGGAACGGGCGCTGGCGCGCGAGAAAATGCTGTATGAGTCGCTGCTGGACAATCTGGCGCCGCACATTCCGGCGCTACAGGAGATCGCCGCCGCAGTGGCCGAGCTCGACGTGCTGGCTGCCTTAGCCGAGCGGGCCGAGACCCTGGGCTGGGTCGCACCCGAATTCACCGACGATGCGGTGATCGAAATCGTTGGCGGCCGCCATCCGGTGGTGGAAGCACAGACCGCCAACTTCATCGCCAACGACATGCAACTTTCCCGCGCCCGCCAGATGCTGCTGATTACCGGCCCGAACATGGGCGGAAAATCCACCTACATGCGCCAGACGGCGCTGATCGTGCTGCTCGCTCACTGCGGCAGCTTCGTGCCCGCCAGCAGCGCCAAAATCGGCCCTGTTGACCAGATATTCACCCGCATCGGCGCATCCGACGACTTGGCCGGAGGTCGTTCCACCTTCATGGTGGAAATGACCGAAGCGGCCGATATTTTGAACAACGCCACCGAAAACAGCCTGGTGCTGCTGGACGAGATCGGGCGCGGCACTTCCACCTTCGACGGCCTCGCCCTGGCTTGGGCGATCGTCCGCCATCTGATCGAGAAAACGCGCTGCCACACCCTGTTCGCCACCCATTATTTCGAGCTCACCCGGCTAACGCAGGAATTCAAACAGATCGCCAACGTCCACCTCGATGCGATGGAGCACCGCGACCACATCGTATTCCTGCACAGCGTTCAGGAAGGCCCGGCAAGCCAGAGCTACGGCCTGCAAGTGGCGGCGCTGGCGGGCGTACCCGCGCCGGTGATCCAGGCGGCGAAAAGACACCTGCTGCAACTGGAGCAGCAAGGCATCAGTAACGGCATTCAGGGGGATTTGTTCGTCGAGACGCCGCAGGCTGCGGCTCCTTCGGCGCTGGAAGAAGCGCTGCTCGAGGTTGAGCCCGACGAGCTAAGCCCGAAAGCAGCGTTAGAGTTGATTTACCGACTAAAAAAGATGCTTTGACCACTTATCAATGGTGGTGGCCGTGCTCACCATGCACATGACCATGGACGAGTTCCTCGGCAGTGGCGGGACGGATGCCCTCAACGGTGCCTTTGAACAGCAGGGTCTGCCCGGCCAGGGGATGGTTGCCATCGATCACCACGCTTTCTGCGGTGATCTCTGTCACCGTGAAGACCAGATCCTCATCCGAACCTTCTGCACCAGCCTGAAACTGCATGCCGACCTCAATCCCGTCCATCGGGAAAGCATCACGTGGTTCGGCCCGCACCAGTTCGTCCTCATATTCACCGAAGGCGTTATCCGGATCCAGCGTCACTGCAACGGTGCCGCCCTCGGCGAGACCTTCCAACGCTTCCTCTACGGTAGGAAAAATCCCGTCATAGCCACCATGCAGGTAGCTGATGGGTTGATCACTTTTTTCCAGAAGCTTGCCGGTGCTGTCGCTCAATTCGAAACTGAGAGTCACCACCGAGTTTTTTGAAACCCGCATAAAATTACTCCATCACTTTGATTAAATTGATTACCTGAAAAACAACAAATTCTTCACATCGCATCCATATTTTAAACGATTTAGCCCGAGTTGGAAGAGACATGGCATAATTAAACCGAGATTACTGGGGCGACACCATGGCAGAAAACCCGGGGAAACCCGTCTTGCTGCATAAGCAATTAAATAGCACGGCAGACTATACGGAGGCAATCGATATCCTGATCGAGCTCGCCCGGCACCGCTTGCGCATTTTCGATTACAACCTGGAAGATGGCGGTTACGCCACGTTGCGCCGCTACGAACTACTACGCACCTTTCTGCTGGCAAGCCGCAGCAATCGTCTGGAAATTGTGCTGCATGACATCGACTATCTGGCCCGCTTCTGCCCACGCATACTCAGCCTGCTCAGACAATTCAGCCACGCCATTACGATCCAGGAAACCACTCCGCAGGCAAAAGACATCTACGATCCCTTTGCCATCGCCGACGAAACCTGCTTCTTGCATCGCTTCCATTATGACAGCCCACGCGCATTGCTTGCGCTCCACGATGTTGAAGGCAGCCACTTGCTTATCAAGCGTTTTGAGGAAATCCGGGCAGCATCGGCACCGGCAATTACCGCAACGACACTGGGACTATGAACTGCATTGATAATGTCATGCACAAGTCTTGCAAGAGTGCCGAACCGCCAGGAAACAACCAGCAAAATTAATTATTCGCAACAATACATAACAAGACACTAGAATTATTTATGAAACCTGCTAAAATCACGCAGTCGGTTAGACATCGTTGATGTGGAAGCCGATTTGCATCAATGGTACTTAAATAGTATAAACAAATAGCATTTAGTCAAATCTAAAAACCCAAGTTTTTATAAGGAAACAATAGAATGAAACATTCCATCCTGCTCGCCGCCCTGCTGGCCCTGACCTTGACCGCTTGCGGCAAAAAAGAAGAAGCTCCTGTTGCTCCTGCTGTTGAAGCTCCTGCTCCTGCTGCTCCTGCTGTTGAAGCTCCTGCTCCTGCTGCTCCTGCTGACGCTGCTGCCCCAGCCGCTGCTCCTGCTGACGCTGCTGCCCCAGCCGCTGCTCCTGCTGACGCTGCTGCCCCAGCTCCGGCTCCTGCTAAGTAAGCTTCACGGTTCAGCAAAAAAAGCCGGCCCACGGGCCGGCTTTTTTCTTGTACTATCTGGGTACATGCCTGACCTACCGCTAAAGAATCTGGCGCCAACCAAACCCATTCCGTTGATCGGCCACCCCGATCCATTCCGGGTCACAATTTAAAACACCACTCAGCGCGGCCCGGGCAAGCTCAGGCGTATTATTCTTTTCGCTAAGATGCGCCGCAATCAAGTGCTGCAACTTGCTGTTGTCCAGGCTCGCCAGCAACCTGGCCGCCATGCCGTTATCCAGATGGCCGAAACGGCCCGCAACCCGTTGCTTCAGCATAGGCGGATAAGGTCCGTCGCGCAGCATGTCAGGATCATGATTGCATTCCAGCACCAAAGCATCGCAGCCACTCAGAATGGCTTCGATGTGTGGCGTGGATACGCCGGTGTCGGTCAGCACACCCAATCTCCGGCTGCCGCTGCTAAAGGCATACTGCACCGGCTCGCGAGCGTCATGAGGAACGGGGAAAGGCTGCACCTCGATCTCGTCTGCCTGAAACGCACTGTGGCCATCAATCAGACGAATATCGGGCAGCGTTTGCGCGAGGGCATGGTGGGTGAAAGTGCCGTGAGTCAGCCACACCGGCAACGCAAACCGGCGCGCGAATTTGACTGCGCCGCCGATATGATCGGTATGTTCGTGAGTGATGAGGATACCGGCAAGGTCTTCCGGCTGTAAGTCGAGGCGCAATAACCGGGCAACCGTTTCCCGGAGGCCGAAACCGCAGTCGAGAAGCAATCGGGTTTGCTTGACCTCAACCACCAGCGCATTGCCCCGACTGCCACTACCCAGAGAAGCGAAACGCATTGACGCGCCTCGCCGTATTATTTCAACTGTTCAAACAACAAGTTAAGAATCCTGGTTGCCGTTTCTGATTTTTCGACCACGCCGTCCTTGTTCAAAACATTGACCGCGCTGCCCCCGCTCGTGGCCATAACCTGAATACGGTACTGCTCCAGTTTGTCCTTGCTTTTGTCATCGCCTTTCCAGAAGGCCAGCTTGGACATAAAACCTTTTTCTTCCTTCTTGCCATCCATATCGGGGTCAACATAGCGAACGTAATAGAGTCCCTTGGAGCGGTCGCGGTCTACCACGGTAAAGCCAACCCGGTCGAGGGCGAGCCCGACGCGACGCCAGGCGCGGTCGAAGCCATCGTCCAGCGCCAGGCTGCCCGATCCCTCCCGGGTGCGCGTCACCTTGGCCCGTTCGTGCTTGCCATCCGCCGCCATCAGGGACTGGGAGTGCGTTTCTTCGACCCCAAAGCGCACCATCAAGCGGCGCAACATGTCGGCCTCGATCTCTGGATCAGCCGGGCGCGGCTGCCACACTGTCCGGTTGCCGCCATCGCCCCCTTCGATCACTTCATACATGCCACGGTGGCTGACATAGATTTCTGTCGTGCCCGGCTCCGCTCCACGTTCCAGCCGGGTGCGGAATTTATCTCGTTCGGCGGTGGAATAAAGCCCATCCATGACTTTACTCAACACGTTGCGAATCGCATCCTGAGGAATCTTGGCGCGATTTTCCGCCCAGTCGGTTTCCATTACGCCGGATTCCGGCACTTCTATCTTGATGAGGAAGCCATTTTCCTGCCAGAACTCCTTGACCACCGGCCAAATCTGCTCCGGCATCGCCTTCACCACCAGCCAGCGCTGTGAGCCGGCACGTTCCACCCTGACCTTGTCCTGAGAGGGTAGCAGATTGGATACCGCCATCGCAGTCTGGGGCTGACCCTCCCTTTCCTTGTTGTAAACCGAGAGGGTGGCGCTGCCCTGCGGGCTGACATCGGGCACCGCGAAGCGGTTGTCCACCGTCGGTGAAGTCAGGTCGGGAGGAATTTCCAGTGGCGGCAGCTTGCCTGCTGACTTGTAGTCAATTTTCTTGCCTTCCAGCAAGGACGTCGAACCGCAACCCGCCATTAGCGCAACCGCTATTATCACCACAAATGAAGGTAAGAACCTATTATTCATAAACACCTTATATAGTTAGTTCATTACGCCGGCTTGGCGCATCGCCTGTTTCAAAACATCGTGATGAATAGCGGAGAGCGAGGTCAACGGCAGGCGGATACCCCCGACTATCAACCCCATCTGCGCCACCACCCATTTCACCGGAATCGGATTGGCTTCGACAAACAGCTTTTGATGCAAGCCCAATAATTTGTTATTGATGGCGCGCGCCGCAGCCAGATCGCCCCTGAACGCCGCCTCACACATTTCATGCATCAAGCGCGGTGCCACGTTGCTGGTCACCGAGATGACGCCATGGCCGCCGAGCAGCATCAAAGCCAGGCAACTGCCATCATCGCCACTGTATACGGCAAAGCCCTGCGGCGCACGCAGCAACAGGTCGCTGCCGCGTTCAATTTTGCCAGTTGCATCCTTGATGCCGACGATATTGGGAATCTGCGCCAACCGCAACACCGTGTCGTTCAGCAGGTCGCAAGCGGTGCGGCCTGGCACGTTATAAAGAATCTGCGGGATGTCCACCGCCTCGGCAATCGCCTTGAAGTGACGGTACAATCCTTCCTGAGTGGGCTTATTGTAGTATGGCGTAACCAACAAACTGTAGTCCGCGCCTGCCGCCTTGGCGCATGTCGTCAGCTCGATCGCTTCGCTGGTTGAGTTGGCGCCGGTTCCAGCAATCACCGGAATGCGCCCAGCCACCTGATCCACCACGGTGCGGATCAACAGGCAATGCTCATCGAAATTCACCGTCGGGGATTCGCCCGTCGTGCCGACGACGACGATGCCGTCGGTCCCTTCTGCCAGGTGAAAATCCACCAGCGCACGCAAACGAACCATATCCAGACTGCCATCGTCGTGCATCGGCGTAACGATCGCGACCAAACTGCCTTTAAGCATGAATTTTTTCCACAAAAAAACTGTAGTCTACCCGAATATCGGGTTACGCGAAATGCTCAATCCGCTTCGCGTTCAATCGAGCAGCACTGCTTCTCGACGGCGCCGCCATCGGCAAGCATAACCTGCCCGGTCACCGGGTTGGGACGAAAAACGGTGCAGCCCTTCAGACCCATGTCATAGGCCTTTTCATAAATCGAGCAAAATGAGTCGAAGTCGAAGTCAATCGGCACGTTGATGGTTTTGGAAATAGCGTTGTCGACATGAGCTTGAAGAACAGCCTGCATCTGGATGTGCGCCTCCGGAGCAATTTCACCGACACGAACGAAGGCTGCGGGCAACGGGGCCTTATCGCCATGTTGCAGGCGAAACTGACGGTAAGCATAATCTTCCACTCGCACCTCACTAAAGCCGCCATCTGCCTCGCGGATGCGCCGCATGTATGCCCAATCGAAAATCGGCTCGAGTCCGCTGGAAACATTGTTCGCCAGCAAGCTGATGGTTCCGGTCGGCGCGATAGCGGTCAGATGGCTGTTGCGCAAGCCGTGACGCTTGATCCCCTGCACGATGTCCTCGGGCAGGGAGCGAATGAATTCGCCCGCCAGGTACGGATCGGCATGGAACGCCGGAAACACGCCTTTCTCACGCGCCAGTTCGATAGATGCCCGGTACGCACTATGGCAGATCGTTTGCATCACCTTCTCGCCCAGCGCAAAAGATTCAGGACTGCCATAGCGGATTCCGAGCATCGCCAAGGCATCGGCCAGACCGGTAAGGCCGAGCCCGACCCGCCGCGATGCGCGCGCGGTGTCCGCCTGCTTTTGCAGCGGAAAATGTGAAAGGTCGTAAACATTGTCGAGCAGACGCACCGCCGTCGCCGCAGTCGCTGCAATTCCTTCCAGATCCAGATCGCCATCAACCCTGAAGGGACGCCGGACGAATTGGGTCAGGTTGATCGCGCCCAGATTGCAGGCGCCATAGTGCGGCAGGGGGATTTCGCCGCAGGGATTGGTGGCGCTGATCTGTTCGCAGTACCACAGGTTGTTCATGCGGTTGACACGGTCGATAAAGATCACGCCGGGCTCAGCGTAATCATGGGCTGCCCGCATGATCTTGTCCCACAGCGCCCGCGCCCCGACATGACGCAGCACCCTGCAACGGCGCGGCGTGCTGCTGCCTGACCACGTCCGTTCCACCACCTCTCCGGTCGATTCACCCCCGGAGAGCGGAAACACCAGCGGCCAGTCGGCGTCCGCCCGCACTGCGCGCATGAAATCATCTGTCACCAGCACCGATAAATTAAAATGCCGCAGCGCTCCGGGATCGCGTTTGGCCGCGATAAAAATCTCGATATCCGGGTGGTCGCAGCGCAGCGTCGCCATCATCGCTCCGCGGCGCGCACCGGTGGAAAGAATGGTGGCGCACATGCTATCCCAGATGTGCATGAACGAGACCGGCCCGGAAGCGATTACGCCGACACCACGGACCGGTTCGCCGCTCGGTCGCAGGGTGGAGAAATCATAGCCCACTCCGCCGCCCTGCTGCATGGTCAGCGCACCTTCCTTGAGCGCCTCGAAAATACCGTCGAGCGCATCCTCTACTTCACCCATGACGAAACAGTTGAACAGCGTGACCCGGTGAGCGGTGCCTGCTCCCGCGAGAATGCGCCCTCCCGGCAGAAAGCGGAACCCCTCCAGAATTGGGTAAAACCGCCGCTCCCAGACTTCCTTATCCTGTCGCTCTATCCCGGCAAGCGCACGGGCAACGCGATGCCACGTATCCTCAACGGTCAGGTCGATGATCTTGCCCGACTCGCGGTAACGATAGCGGATATCCCAGATGCGAGATGAGATATCGAAGATGAAGGGTCCATCACTCATCGAGGACTCCCAAAATGATAAAGGCGAGAGCCGCACTAGCGGTTCTCGCCGATTTTAAAGGACTCAACGACCGCAAACTATCCCTGGGAAGCGTACATCCGCACCAGAAAAGCCTCGGCATCCATAGCCGCCACATCCACCGACATACCGCCCGCGCGCTGGGACTGATAATGGATCAAAATGGGTATCCCCTTGACGCACGTTGCACCTGTGATCCGAAATACCGGGCGCGCTTCCAGAGCCGCGAAGAGCCATTTAGCTGGGCTCGCG
>Ga0210028_1001158_pt1 | contig 22571 bp, 26 predicted proteins | sample CryGeymeta201513_FD_185468 | JGI IMG/M metagenome (GOLD analysis project Ga0210028, IMG submission 185468) | Groundwater microbial communities from Crystal Geyser aquifers in Utah, USA - Crystal Geyser metaG 2015-13 (SPAdes) (version 2) | ecosystem: Environmental > Aquatic > Deep subsurface >...
GATAATTTTAACCATAGGAATACATTGACGTATTTCGAGGATTAAAATTTGAGCCCAACGCCGAAATCGGTGAAAATAGCCATTTCCGGATGGACACTAGCTATAAGTATCCTGCAAGTGACTGTGGCAAGAGCAAAACGCAGCATATAAGCGTTTTTTAACGGCGCGCTGACAGCTTGATGGCCCATATTGGCCTTCTGTTTCCCTAGCCGTTTTCCCGGCGCTTGATCCGTAAAGCCTGTTGAGATAAGATAGGTTTTAAACGGATGCTTTCAGTACGCGCCATGTGGCATCCTAGGAAAATGTCGTATATCTTTTTCCTGTTTTTTTATTTAGCGTGAAAATACACCACGCTGTTCCATCGGGGTCGCAATCGCAGTCGAGAAGCGCGGGCCGGGCTTACTGGTCAGGGACGATACCGATGCCGATCCCGAAAAAGCTTTCGGAAACAGAGAAGAGATTGAAAGAGGATTTTCATCCTCAGCGGGGACGTAAATCGCGTCACGAAGGTTTGGAAAAGCAGCGGCGGATTATGAAAAGTTTCAGGCGTGAGCTTTATTTTGAGATACCTGCCCGGAGAGGCTTCGTGAATATAACCGGCCAGGTAAAAGACTGTGTGAAGGCCAGCGGTATTAAAGAAGGCATTGTTCTTGTAAACGCCATGCACATAACCGCGTCCGTTTTTATTAATGACGATGAACCGGGCCTCCATGAAGACTATGAAAAGTGGCTTGAAAGACTTGCCCCTCACGAACCTGTCTCCCAATATAGACACAACGTGGGTGAAGACAACGCCGACGCCCATCTCAAAAGGCAGATAATGGGAAGGGAGGTTGTTGTCGCTGTTACGGATGGAGCGCTTGACCTTGGAACATGGGAAAGGGTCTTCTACGGCGAATTCGATGGAAGGCGCCGAAAAAGGGTTTTGGTGAAGATAATAGGTGATTGATGCCTTAGATGAAAGTGGGGGTGTTTTGATGAAGAAGGTTGTCGTAGTTGGTTGCGGCGCATATATAGATGGCGGATATGGCTGTCCTGCCGAATGGCGTTGTCTTAAGGCGGCGGCATTGGGAGAAGGGAACTTTGAGGAACCTGTTCAGGTATTGGGTTTTTCGCGCTGTGAGTGCCCTGGAAGAACCATCGCTGCTAATTTGGGGGTAGCAATTAAGATGTCGGGAATAAAACCTGACCTCATATACTTCAGTACATGTCTATCAAAGGCAAAACCCGTCTGTCCCTATGGTACGCCTGAGCAGTTTGCCTCTATCGTAGAGGAAAAAACCGGAGTAAAGGTCGTTCACGGAACTCACGACTATCATTAAGACGGTGAGTGGAGATGATGTCTTCTTGAAAATGATCGTTTTTTTAGAGAGAACACGAAGTGCTTGAAGCAGATAGCCTGATAAAGTCCTATGGTGGCAGGCTTGTTGTTGATCATGTGAGCCTTAATGTATGCCCTGGTGAGGTTGTGGGTCTACTCGGTCCAAACGGGGCGGGCAAGACCACCACCTTCTATATGATAATAGGCCTTATAGCACCTGACCAGGGCAGGGTTATTTTAAACTCAGTAGAGATCGGTAAGATGCCCATGTATGAGAGGGCGCGGAAGGGTATTACCTATCTTCCCCAAGAGCCTTCCATCTTCAGGAAACTAACTGTTGAGGAAAACATCCTTGCCATACTGGAAACCTTGCCGTTAACACGGGGGGAAAGACTTGCAAGGTTGAGGGAACTTCTTAAAGAACTGAATATCTCCCATCTCGCAAAGAATAAGGCCTATTCTCTGAGCGGAGGAGAACGAAGGAGGGTAGAGATAACAAGGGCAATGGTGTTGTCGCCTTCCTTTATCCTGCTTGACGAACCCTTCGCCGGCATTGATCCCCTGGTTGTACAGGACATCCAGAATGTCATAAGGCAACTAAAAGAAAAGGGGATCGGCGTTATCATAACCGATCACAATGTCAGGGAGACTCTTCACGTCTGCGACAGGGCCTATATTCTAAACGAGGGGAAGATTTTGGAGTCGGGAACCCCTGAGGAGATTGCGAGAAGTATCAAGGCAAGGGAGATATACTTAGGGGAGCACTTTTGTCTGGAAACGCAACCATTGCTTCCCCGGCTGGGGTGAGGGATATGGGAAGGAGATATTTTCATTCTTCGTTGCGGCCCATCTGATCTTGAGAGCTGAAATGATCAGAAGTGTTTCCATGGCAGGGTTTGCTGCCCTTTGCCTTCCACTTCAGATAATCTCCATAGGAAATACAGGGGCCAAGATCACAGGTGATTATTCTCTGCGGCCGCTTTTTGCATGAATTGCACCGAGTAGTGCTGCACACCTGGCATTCAAGGCAATCAGGACATTGTTTTCTCGTTTTGCTGCCTCTGTTCAACTAAACAGTCCTCTAATAGGATCATTGAATGAAAATTGTTCTGGTTTTTCCACCATTTTATCTGTCCTCAATGTATAATCTTCCTCCTTTAGGCCTCCTCAATATAGCCGGAGCCATGAGGAAAGAGCCCCATACCGTGGCGGTTCTGGACATGGTACTGGCCCTTAGAAAAGGTGCCCTCAAATTCGGAAGACGGATATATGATGATTGCGCTGAAATGATAGCAGATTACAAGCCCGATGTGGTAGGCTTTTCAGCACAGTGCACTACCTATCCTTCCGTCTTGCATATTGCAGAGAAATTAAAGTCCGCAGTGCCTTCAGTCAAGATCATCCTTGGCGGACACAACGCCTCTTTTGTTGATTCTGAAACGCTCTATCGCTATCACTTCATAGATTTTATTGTGCGCGGGGAAGCTGAGATTACCTTCCCCGATCTGATTCGTGCGGTTTCATCGGATCAAGATCTTGAGCGCGTTAGAGGGATTTCTTTTAGAAGAGGAGAGGATGTTATCCGAAATCAAGATAGGGGACTGGTACAGGATCTGGACTCACTGCCTTTGCCAGACTACAGCCTTGCAGAACCCCTTGTGGTTTATAGAGACGCCTGCGGTCTTCCCCGGTCAATTGCCATTCTGGAAGTAGGCAGGGGGTGTCCGCACAACTGCATATACTGCTCTGAGTCTGTTCTTTGGGGGCGCAAAACAAGAACATTTTCCATTTCAAGGATCGTTTCGGAGATGGAGCATCTCCGAGATCAAGAGGGTGCCGAGTGCTTTGTACTGGCATACGATCAATTCACAGCCCAAAGAAGATTTGTGGAATCATTCTGCAGGAGTGTAATTGACAAGGGTCTGAGCAGTACACCCTGGTATTGTATATCCAGGCTTGATACGGTTGACAGGGAACTGCTGGGGCTGATGAAGGAGGCCGGATGCGAAAGCATGTGCTACGGGATTGACTCCGGCTCCAAGAAAACCCTTTCTTTTATAAGGAAAAAGATTGATCGGGATATCCTTTTTGAGAGGGTCGCAGAGACTACAGAACAGGGAATGATACCTACGCTCAGCTTTGTTATAGGGTTTCCAGAGGAAGAGCGAAGCGACATAGATGAAACCCTTTTCATGGCATTAAGGACGGGCATAGTCGGTAACAGCAATCCCCTTATCCAGATGCCTACCGTTCTTCCCGGAACAGATCTTCATAGAAGATACGGCGGAGAACTTATCCGGAAGGTGGGTACATATTTTTCCCTGGGTCTGGAATTCGATGAGGGAGGAAGACTTTCCGAAGATGAAAAATTGATAAACTCTGATCCTCTTCTATTCAGCTCTTTTTATAATGTTCGGTGCAGGGGGGTTTCCCTGGAGGAGCTTTCCACGCTGGCCGGATACTTTCCTTTGATGGTACAATTTTTCCCAAGATCATTTCTGCTGCTAAGTCTTGAGTACCGATTTTCAGTATCATCCCTGTTCATTGAATGGATAAGTTATGTAGGGAAGATGACCAGCAGGGAAGCTCCTGAGTTCAATGCGCACGACCTCTATCTTCATTTCGCAGGTTTTGTGGAGATATTCAGAAAAAGAAAGGCGCCCTTGAGACTTGATTATCTGGGAGATGTGCTGAAATATGAAAAACTCTGTCTTGAATCCGCAGGGCGAAAGGCCACAATAGGCAGTATTAAGGCATTTGAGGAGGGCGGCATTCTCTATGCAGTCCCGTCTCTTTCCAAGGGGTTAATAATCGAAAGATTTGATTTTGATCTTCCTGTGATTATTTTAGACCTGAAAGCAGGAAAGTTCCTTGAACGATACGAGGCTTCCCCGTCCAATATCTTATTTAGACACGTTGGGGATCAGCTTGAAACAGCGCAGATTGATGACGATACGAAAGATTTCCTTATCCTGTGCGACGGAGTCAGGTCATTAAAGGATATTATTAAACGGATGAAGCGAGAGGGAAAGGAGATTAAGAAAAGGGAACTGGAGAAGATGTACATAGAGGTCTTTCGCACTCTCTGTGACGAAGGGTATCTCAAGTGCAATGATCCTGGTCCCATCCAGTGAAAGGAGGTGATTTTGTTGATGAAGATCAAGAAGGTTGAAAAGAGAGTTTCCTATGCTGCCAGTTGTCATGCTCCATCTTGTCATGCTCCATCTTGTCATGCGCCTTCATGCCACGCACCTGCGTGTCATTCGCCGGCATGCCATTCACCATCATGCCACGCACCGGCCTAGGTTGCACGATAGCGCTCTAACGGGGATATTTTTTGATGCGATGCATCCAAGATGCCCCGTAGAGTGATTTAACGGAAATGAAAGAATCCCTCATACAGTATCTGTCTTGTCCGGCATGTATTCCCCTTGGAGGAGAGCTGTCTCCTATTTTCTTCGATAACGAAGGCAATGATATCATTTCAGGTTTCCTTGAATGCCATCTCTGCCGCAAGAGATATCCTATTGCTGATGGAGTGGCTGTATTGCTCCGTGAAACTCACCGGGCCGGTTCTGAGTCGGTCTATGAAAAACCTGCGGCAGTGTCATCTTACCTGTGGAGTCATTATTCGGACCTCTGGGGTGATCCTGATTCAAGCAACGCTTACGGGCATTGGGCCAAGCTCATTGGCGATTCCGGAGGCATTGCACTGGACGCGGGATGTTCTGTTGGCCGTTTCACCTTCGAGATGGGAAAATGCAGCCGATTGAGCATCGGGGTTGATAATTCCGTGGCCTTTGTTCGAAAGGCAAGGGAACTCGCTGCCAGGGGAAGGCTTAAGTTTATGGAGCCTCTTGAAGGTGAGATCGAAAGAGAAATCGAGATAATTATTCCTGATGAACTGGCTGCATCGTGTGTGGAGTTCATAGTGGCGGATGTCACATCTCTACCCTTTAAAAGAGGCGTCTTCAACAAAGTTGCGTCACTTAACATTATTGATAAGGTACCCTTGCCTCTGATGCATCTTAAGGAGATGGACAGGGTTGCAAACCATGAGGCGGCTCAGTTCCTGTTCTCTGATCCGTTTTCCTGGTCAGAGGCTCACACCCCCAAAGAGTGGTGGATGGGAGGAGTTTCAGAGGGCCTTTTCAGAGGATATGGAATAGACAACGTAAAGTCTGTTCTTGTTTCCCGGATCAACGAGGGCCTCAATCCATGGCTGATAGAAAAGGAGGGAGATGTGTGGTGGAAGATCAAAACGCACAGAAACCATTTCGAACTCATAAGGAGCCTTTTTATTAAGGCGGTCAGGCCGTGAGGCCGACCAGTCGGGCAAGCTCTTTCCCCGCATCATAGGCCTCCTTCAAATATTCAGGATGAGACAAGACGTCTCCTTCAAAATCAAGGCCCCTGTAAAGAAGACTGCGCCAGAGCCTAATGTCAAGGGCGTCAAAAAAGTATTTAACGGTAAGAAGTGGGCCTTCGAACAAGCGTTTTCCCTTAGTCGCCCCAGCCGATATGAATAGTCCCTTTCTGGCTTGATCGGTAGTTCCGAAGGGAGCCTTTTCGATCCAGTATTTTTTTACCCACAGCGACTGGCAGCGATCCATGAGTATCTTGGTATGGGCGCTAACGGTATAAAAGAATATCGGGGACGAAAGAATAATGGCATCACAGGAGATAAGCCTGTCATAAAGAGATTGAAAATCATCTTTAATAACACACCTGCCGGTTTCCTTGCACCCGTATATCTCCAGACATGGCGAAATCTTCAGGTCTCTTAGGATGACATGATCAATATTGCATCCCGCCTCTCTTGCCCCCCGGATGGCGCTATCGAGAAGAGAGGCCGTATTTCCGCTTCTTCGCGGGCTTCCCTGTATTGCGAGAATGGTTTTCATTGTCATAACGCCTCATGAAAAGTAAGATTCAAATCCGAGTTAAAAAAAGGAGGTATCTTATCTTGGTAAATAAATCCGACAGATTAACATCTCTGAAGGCAGAAATAATTGATGTCAAAGGTGAGTGTACCGCAGGCCACAGAAAAGGGGATAGCTTTAATCTAAGCTGTTATACCAGCGGTGGACTTTGCGGCTTTTTCTACCACGATATCTTCCCCGGCCTCAGCGTTATGCAGTTCGGAGGCAGATATCCCTGGAACAAAGGGGATGAGATGGTAGTTGAATGCCCTGACAGGAAAAACGCCGTAACCCTTCGAATAACTCCGGGTAAACCGTAGGCGGTCTCTTTGGACGCGCAAGTCCTTCCTTGTTTATCATGGATAATTATATGAAAATGCCCCTCGCCTTTACTCCTCTTCCTCGACGGGGGAGGGAGGGGTGGGGGTGATTTTCATGCTTCGTTGTGCCCCAAAAGGGCATTACCGTTAGAGCTTAACTAGTGCCCATCCGGAAATGGCTATTTTCACCGATTTCGGCGTTGGGCTTAAATTTTAATCCTCGAAATACGTCAATGTATTTCTGCGGTTAAAATTATCGCCCGCCTTGAACTCGAAGAAACTATCTCATTTCCGGATGGACACTAACTAAGAGGCGGGGCTCCTAAAAAATATTTCAGGAGGCGCCCAGACTCCGCTTATTAGCCCTTTTTTCTGGATTTTCTGGCCTTTTTCAGCATTTCTCCCAGTCCGCTTTCCCTGGCCCTTTTCTTCCTCCTGTTGGTGAGGGTCTTGGCAGCGAGGGATTCCCTCGCAGAAAAACCGTATTTCTTGCGGTATTCTTTGAGGCTCAAACCGTGATCCTTTAGATGTCTGCTTGTAAGCTGTTTGAATTCCTTGCCGCAGATAAGACAGATAACTTTATTTCGCCTTATTGAGCGCCTTGGATCAAGCTTGCCCTGTGATTCAAAAATGTTGTCTGATGCTTGTTCGGAGCTTGCACCTGTGTCTTCCAGCTCCTTAAGAGATTTTAGCGCCCTGAATGTCTTTTTTAGAAATTCACCGATTTCCTCTCCCGACATTGTGGAGTGGCTGGCCTGTGCAGCAGCAATATCGGCAGCCATCTCAGTAAGCAGTTTTGCCATAATAACACACCTCCCTAAGGCTATATTCGATGTTTGTCAATCAATATCACAATCTCTATTCTTTTGCTAGAGCTTTCTTGCAAATGGCCTTAAAATTGTAATTAAGTCAAGAAGACACTCCGGCACTATTATCAACTAACTGATTACCTTGGAATCTTGACACATGAGGCTTCAGGGCCTATTGTTTAATTGTATCAATTTATCTGAAAATGTTTCTAAACAAGTGGGTATTTTCATGCTTCGTTGCGCTCCACCAGGGAATGGGGGTTTGGCAGGATGCATCGCTGACTGGTCTCCCGAAAAGCAGCCGGAAAGTAAGTCTGCGGGTAGAATAGAATACCTTAAAACCAACGATGATTACTTGACTCGAATCTGAAGAAAGGGATTTCTCTTGTGACTTATGGAGAGTTTTTCAAGCCGATAGAGCTTGCGGATAGGGATATATTCAAGAACTTCTTGATTCATGATCATCCGGGCATTTCCGAGTGTTCCTTCACAAATCTATTCGTATGGAAAAGACGCTATAATCCCTTGTGGACGGTGCAGGAAGAATGTCTTCTGCTAGTATGCCTTCCAGGCGATGAAGAACCTTTTGCCCTGCCGCCCGTCGGCACCGGAGACAGGGTAGAAGGGGTTTATTTGCTCATGGAAGCAATGGCTGATTTGGGTGCCAGCCCAAGAATATGCAGGGTCCCGGAGAGCTTCATCAGTGCTTACCTGGATCACGAACGATTTTTCTGGAGTCTTGACAGAGACAACAGCGACTATATCTACTTTACACGGGATTTGATTGAGCTTTCGGGTAACAGGCTACACAAGAAGAAAAACCATCTGAATCACTTCATGCGTCATAACGTCTTCGAATACCGGCCTATGGATCTTGAAATGATAGAATGCGTCCTCGACATGCAGGAGGAATGGTGTCAAGTAAGGGAATGTATTGAGAGCAATGAATTGGTCTCGGAGGACTATGCAATTAGACAGGCCCTTACGCATTTTGAAGAGCTTAATTTAGAGGGAGGAGTGATCGTTATGGGAGGCAAGGTGGAGGCCTTTTCTTTAGGAGAACTTCTAACTTCGGATACCGCCGTCATACATTTTGAAAAGGCTAATCCCTCGATACCAGGTCTTTACGCTGCTATAAACCAGCTATTTTGTTCACATGCCTGGCCTCTGACAACCTATATCAACAGGGAACAGGATCTTGGGAAGGAAGGGTTGAGGAGGGCCAAGGAATCTTATCGTCCACACCACATGCTTCACAAATTTACCGTCTTGCCCTTGACTTAATGAGGAATGTCGGGGATGGGTTTTCTTGGCAATCAGGTAAAAAGTGTTTTACTGAAAGGAGGCTTACATGGCGACAATGCATTCCTACACAAAGTATGAGAACAGGGTGGTGCCCGGGCTGAGGCAGAATCTTAATAAATCAGAATCCCCTGAGGATGTAAGAAACTTTTTTGCCCATGCTGCAAGAGAGCTTCTCGATAGCGTCATGGAAGGCGTTACTCAGATAGGTTATGAGGACATAGCCCTTTTGCCTGGATCCGATCCTCCTTACGTCCTGTCAGACAGACTTACGGGACTGGAGGCTTTCAAGTCTGTCTGGAACAGCTCAGATCTTGCCCAGGTACTGGCGAGAATTGCTGAACCTGCGGTCAGAAGATACAAATACCTTCAGAAGAACCTCGAAAGAACAGAGGCAAAGATTAGAATGTAGGAGGCACGGAATAAAAGCCTATTGAAAATAAAGCGATGGCTGGGTTGAGCAGAAGCACCCGAACCCAAGGGGTTGGCCATTATCGAGGGATTAAAGTGTGTATCGGGGTGTGCCACGGTAACAGTGGATAAGCTAAACGAAGCGGATAGTGCCTTTTCTAAGAAACCGTTTATATGAAAATGCCCCTTGCCTTTACGCCTCCCCCTCGACGGGGGAGGAAGGGGTGGGGATGATTTCCATCTTTTGTTATGCCCTGCCAGGGCATGAGGGTTAGATCATAAGATGTCTAAAGGAATCTATGGGAAGGGCGGTGGCCGTGATAGATCCGGGCCGCCGGCCTCCATTGACGGCAACACTGGCGACAGTCCCTACTGCAGCATCGCTGTATGACAGGGTCATGGATGCAGCGGTGATAATATCCTTAGCTTCAGGCTCTCCGCTGACCAGGGTGGTGGGTCCGGGAAAAAATTCTACGTTCATGATGATATCCTCCTTATCCGCAAGAGCGACTATTTTTTCATTGTCGTAGAGGTTTCTGCCCACGACTGCCTTTGCTTCGGGTGACAGCCTGAAATGGCGCCCGGTCCGTAGAAGTTCTATCTGATTAGGATCAATAGGTTTCCTTTTTAAAAGCATCAAGTCCTTCAGCCTCCTGGAAAAGGTCTTCTCAGTAAGGAGACAACCCCCGGCCGGCGTCTCATATTCAGTGATCCCAAGGTCCTTTGCAAGCCTGATCTGAGGTTTTCTTGACCTTCCCTGCAACCCCAACAGTGCTTCTCGGGTCACCCATCCCTCACGTTCGGGAAGGCTGGGGGAAAGAAGCCTTGCGGAGAGCGGACGCAAAATAAGATCAGCGATTCCGCTTTCTTTGGCTACTATCGCCATTGCTCTTTTATTCTGTGAAAAAGGCCTCTGGCCCAAGACCTCTCCTGTTGCTATAAACGAAGCCCTTCCTTCAGACAGCATCTCACCGGCTATTTTGAACATGAGCGCGTGGCAGTCTATGCATGGATTCATGTTGGCCCCATAGCCATGAGGGGGATTTTCCAGCATCTTGAAGTGTCTTGCGGTTATGTCAACTGATATGAAAGGAATGCCAATCCGTTCGGCGGAAATCCTGGCATTTTCGGACCGGAAAAAGGGCGTTTCAAAAAAGACAGCCTGGACGTCAATTCCCTGATTACGCAGGATAATGGTGGAGATAAGGCTATCCAGGCCCCCTGAAAATATGCACAGGGCTTTCATGGTATTCTTTAATGCTACTTTCTAGAGACCGGCGGCTGCAATGCCTTCGACTGCCAGCCTTTGTTTGTCGGAAAGGATTTCGGGGACCTTGACATTAATCTCAACGTAGGCATCTCCTTTCCCTCCTCCCCTCATGTGAGGAAGGCCGTATCCCTTAAGCCGCAGCCTGGAGTTGGTCTGGGTTCCCGGGGCTATCTTCACCTTGAGGTTGTTTCCATATATGGTAGGAACCTCAAGTTCGCCGCCCAACGCGGCCTCTGAAAATCTTATTTCTTTCTTGACATAAATATCATCATTTTCTCTTCTGAAGAGGCCGTGTTTATTTACTCGTATGACTATGTACAGATCTCCTGCCCGGCTTCCATTAAAACCCCCATGGCCCTTTCCGTGAAGTCTCAATTTTTGACCGTCTGCAATGCCTGCGGGAACCTTGACGCTTATCTTTTCAGTCCGGCCTTCACGATCGTAGCTGATAGTCTTCTGTCTGTCTGCCGTCAGATCTTCAAGATCAAGATGGAGTTCGTAATAAATATCTTTTCTCTTTTCCGTATCATAGGGATCAAACCCCTGGCCCTGACACTTGAAAGGATTAGGCCTGTTGAATGAGTTGAATTGCCCCTTACCTCCTTCTGTCCCGGTGAAGAAGTTGGTGAATATGTTTTGGGAACCAGCTCCAAAGCCGAACTCTCTGAATATGCTTCCCATATCGAACCCACGGAATATGTCCTCCTGACTAAAGCGTCTCTGGAAGCCCTCCGCTCCGAAGGTGTCGTACTGCTTTTTCTTCTCAATATTGCTCAGTACTGCATAGGCCTCGTTAATCTCTTTAAAGCGGCTCTCAGCATCTCTGTTTCCCGGATTTCGATCAGGATGATACTTCAAGGCGAGCTTCCTGTATGACTTCTTTATATCTTCTGCGGAAGCACTCCTCGAAACGCCAAGGATACTATAGTAATCTTTCACAGTCATAGTGAATTGGTAAAGCCCTCGAGTGTGAGTTAGTGCCCATCCGTAAATGGCTATTTGCACCGATTTCGGCGTTAGGCTCAAATTTTAATCCTCGAAATACCTCCATGTATTCCTGCGTTTAAAATTATCGCCCGCCTTGAACTCGACGAAACTATCACATTTACGGATGGACACAAGTTAACGATAAATTCCTTAACATATAAAGGATAAACACAGGGGGTTCTAAGTCAAGTATGCGACGCTCTCCATAAATAAAAGACTTGACACCTTCCTTCAAGATGGGCAACAGTCAAGACGTTCATCAACTCGAAAAGACAATCCATTTAGACAGTTCTAGGTCTGGGTGATGAAATAATTACTTTATCCGGATTAATCTCTGGGGGATTTTTCTGTGGCCTTCGATCTTGCCGGATTTCACCGACGCAATAGATCCGATGTGGTTAGGGAGTGGGTGAGCAAACTTCATTCGGAGGTAGGAGCGCAGTATTCCGGCAGGCCTGTTGAAGAGCTGAGAAAAACCGTCACCAGGGCCTATGATGCGAATCATAAGGCGGTGGTTGACGGGGATTACAGCCGCCTAAACAGATTCATAGAGAAAATTACCCGCCTTCGGCTCGAGGCAGGGTTTCTCCTCAGTGATGTTCAGAAGGCCTTTGAACTCTATCGTACAATCATCCTGCCTCTACTGGCAAAAGAAGCTAATATCGAGGAATATTTCGCTCTAACCAACAAGATTAACGGTTGCCTAGCCTACACCATTCATCGCTTCAGTGACCATTTCCAGCAGATGCATGAGCGCAGGATAATGGAGCAAAATAGGAAGCTGGAGGAGGAGGTAAGGGTCAGGACCTCGGAGCTAAGAGAATCCGAACGTAAGTACAAAACATTGGTTGAAGAGATAAACGACGGCTACTTCGTCATTCAGGATGAAGTGGTAGTTTTTGCAAACCGTGCCTACTGTGATATGCACGGTTGCGAGCTAGCCGATGTAATTGGAGAAAAGTATATCAGCTTCCTGGCCCCTGAAAGCAGGGAAAAGGTTGTTGATATATACAACAGGAGCAGAGAAAGCAGGTCGGCTCCAAGCACGTTTGAATATATGCGCCTCCATAAGGATGGCCGTAGCCTTCCCACGGAGATAACCGCCAAAGTTACAAGATACGAAAATCGCTTTTCTAATATCGGTATCTGCAGGGACATAAGCAGGAGGGTTGAGATGGAGAAGCGAATGAGGGAGGCTGAACGTATGGCCTATGTTGGTCATATAACTACATCCCTGTCGCATGAAATACGCAACCCGCTTTCCGCAGTTAAGATGAACCTTCAGATTCTCTCCAAGAACGCTCAGATGTCGGCTAACGATCGCAGGAGGGCAGACATCTCGGTGAGGGAGGTAATAAGGCTTGAAAGAATACTGGCGGAACTCTTGGACTTTGCAAAGCCTGTCCAGATGGAATTCAGGCAGTGTAATGTCAACCAGCTTATTTCATCTCTGATGGAGCTTATCAGTATTCGTTTGAAGGAGGAAGGATTGCGCGCCTATCTGGCACTCGACCGGAAGATGCCCGACTCTGAGATGGATGGAGAAAAGATAGGGCAGGCCCTCATGAACCTCCTCATAAATGCCATCGAGGCATCGCCGAAGGGAGGGCGTATCCGTATAAAAAGCAAGTACCACAACAATGCCGCGATTAAGAAGATTGAAATAGGGATAATGGATGAAGGGACAGGGGTTCCCGAGGCCCTTTCCAAGGAGATATTTAAACCTTTCTTTACGACCAAGACTAAGGGAACCGGCCTTGGTCTTGCCAACGTGAAACGAATTATAGAAGCTCACAACGGTTGGATTGAAGCGGGTAACCAAAAGCCCAGGGGAGCAGTATTTAGAGTTTTGCTGCCGATTGGAGGAGACAATGGCCAACGTACTTATTATAGATGACGAATGGTCCATACTTGAATCGCTGGAGATGTTTCTGAACGAAAAGGGCCACACCGCCTTCAAGGCTGCTACCGGAGAGGAGGGATATCGCCTTTTCTGCAGCGTGGGGCCTGACATGGTTTTTCTCGATATAAGGCTGCCTGATCTCAATGGCCTCGATGTGCTGGAGCGTATAAAGATAAAGATGCCTACTGCGAAGGTTACCATGATGACAGCCTTCCATGACATGGAGACTACCATTAAGGCAATGAAAATGGGTGCCTACGATTATATCCATAAGCCCCTTGACGTTGATGAGGTGGAGAAATCTTTAGGTCGTGCTTTGCATCTGGCGGAAATAGATAAAGACACACCCCTCATAGAGGAGGCGGGAGAAGCTCCGGAGGCAGGGCTCATAATTGGAAAGAGCCGGAAAATTATGGAAATATTTAAAATGATCGGATTGCTTTGCCAAAACCGTGCTACCGTTCTTATTCAGGGTGAGACGGGTACCGGAAAAGAGCTGATCGCAAGAGTGATTCACCGCAACAGCCTTTATAGAGAAGAACCTCTAATTACAGTTGACTGCGGAGCCCTGGTTGAAACCTTATTGGAAAGCGAGCTGTTCGGGCATGAGAGCGGAGCCTTCACAGGTGCGGTGAGGACCAAAAAAGGCAAAATCGAACTTGCCGGCACAGGGACACTTTTTCTGGATGAGATTGGGGAGCTGCCCATGAGCCTTCAGGGAAAGCTCCTCGGGTTTCTCCAGAGAAGGGAATACATGAGGGTAGGCGGTCAGGAGACCCTGAAATCCCGATGTCGGATCATAGCGGCGACAAACAGGGATCTTCAGGATCAATGCAGAAAGGGACTTTTTAGAGAAGATCTCTATTTCCGCCTGAAGGTGGTTACCATTCACGTTCCACCATTAAGAGAGAGAATCTCGGATATCCCTGATCTTGTCAATCATTTCATCCAGAAAATCAATCTGGAGATGGGCACACGCGTCACAAAACTGGAATCCGGGGTTATTGAGCACCTTATGGCCCAAGATTGGATAGGTAATGTGAGGGAAATGGAAAATGTTCTGGTCGAGGCCCTTGTCAAGGCGAACGGAGAGGTGCTCCTCCTAGAAGATATACTGGGTATTATCTCCAGAAAGCCTTCCGCAAGAGTGCAGCAGAATTCTTCTTGCGCACTCGATGCCATGGAAAGGGAGCATATCCAGACCGCACTTGAGAAGCTCGGTTGGAACCGCACCAGGACAGCGCGCGCTTTGGGAATATCGCTTCCTACCTTAAGGAGCAAGATAAGAAAATACAGCATTCAACCGATGCTCACCGATGGAGTGCGAAAAGCAGGGTGAAACTATTTTGCGGGTGGGGTGAAAAGAATTTTCAGGATTTTACTTATCAGCGCCGGCATTTCAGTATCGTTCAAACCTTTTTTACTTTTTGATGGTAATAAATTATTATGTATTATTGTCGTCTGCTTGGGGCGCCTTTTCTCGCGGAACACTATTTGCTTCCAGGTTGCTTTCGGGTATAAACTGCGCGGAGAAGGGGAGATGGAGATTGCAACCCTTAAGGCTAAGGAGAGGGAGCACATCGCAGGAGTGCTGTCTAGTACTGCTTGGGACATTGAGAGATCCGCGTGTCTCCTGCAGATCAGCCCATCCCAATTGAGAAGAAAAATTAGGGAGCACAGGCTAGAAGATTATGAACAGTATAAAAATGATAAAAATCATCCCGTTTCTTGAAATCTTATCCATGCTGAGGTGTGTAATAGAAACCAACAAGCTTGGCCACAATAAACAACAAAGTTAAGATATGCGGTAAGGTGTTTGTCTTTTTATTAATTGCAATTCAAAACTGAAGGAGGGCAGGAGATGAAAAGAACATGGTTGGGGTTTTTGATGGTTGTGCTTTCGTTGGTTTTAATGGCTTTGCCGGCCAAGGCTGCGGCCGCGGCGGGAGGTGATCCTATAGTAATAGGGTGCCCACTTTCCACTGCGTACCTATATGGTTGGGATGCAGAAAGGGCTATCCGGCTGGCTGTTGAAGAAATAAACGCCAAGGGAGGTGTCAATGTTGGAGGCAGTTTCAGACCGCTCAAGGTTGAGGTCATGGATACGAGAGACCTTGAACCGGGTGTGCCCGTAAGTGAGGCCCTCCTTGCAGTTGAGAAGCTCATACTTGAAAAGAAAGCCGATTTCATTCTGGGTGGGCCGGTACGCTCGGAGGCTGCCCTGGCTGCTATGCCTCTTCTTTCAAAACACAAGAAGGTCTCAATCCTCTCGACTGGGGTACTTACCCCCAAGTACCACGCCCTTATCGAGGAGCAGTATGACAAGTATAAATATTGCTTTCGAATTCACGGGGAGGCCAAGTGGCTGGTTAAGGAAATTTTGACTTGCCTCGGCGAAATCAAGGCCGCCTACGGCCTCGATAAACTAATGATCATGGTTCAGGATGTCGCCCATGCGCGTGCTGCTGGAAAGATACTAGGCGACCTCGCTGCCAAGAGCGGATGGACAGTGACAGGCACCGAGATATATCCGACCGGTACAACGGATTTCTCCATGGGACTTATAAAGGCTATTAAAACAGAATCTCAGGTTCTGAGCCTCTGGATGGACATGCCCGAGAGTTCTATCTTGCTGAAGCAGTGGTATGATATGAAGGTCCCGGCCCTTCCATTCGGTTCGACCCTCAGCGCCGCGGAACAGCCCGGATTCTGGAAAGCCACCGAAGGAAAAGGAGAGTTCTGCCTCGCTAACGTGGTGAATGCAGGAAATGCGCCGAGTGATGCTACAGAATGGACCATGAAGTTCTATAACGCATATACAGCCAGATGGAATATAGAACCAGAGGGACTGGGATCCTCAAGCAGCTACACAGCCGTTTATGCACTAAAGGAAGCCATTGAAAGGGCTAAGTCTCTGGATTCTGATGCCGTTGTTATCGCACTGGAGCAGACCGATATGGTAAGTCCCTATGGTCGGATTCGTTTTACTCCCAAAGGTCATCAGGTTATTCCCAGCCTGACTCCGGAAGAAGGTGCTGTGGGAAGCATTTTTCAGTGGCAGGCTGAAAAACGTGTCGTTGTCTTTCCTAAATCCATAGCTAAAGGCACTATTCAGTTGCCTCCCTGGATGAAAAAGAAATAATCAGTCTCAACGACTCTACGGCCTTTCTTCAAAGGCGATCCTCGTGACGGGAGGATCGCCGAGGGCCTTGGATTATTTGTGAAATCCCTTAGGCCTTTTCGGCTTTGGATAGCTCAAACGGTATTTTGGAATTTTGGAATATCAAAATGGATATTATAATTTACGGCATAATAAACAGTGTTGCCTTGGCAATTATGGCCCTGGGCTTTGCCCTGGTGTACGGCATCAGCCGGGTGCCCAACTTTGCCCATGGCTCCATATATGTCCTCGCCGGTTTCATCACGTGGAGCTTTCTTCGCACCCTGGGTTTTCCCTATTTCTGGAGCGTCATCATCACCATGCTGATAGTAGGGGTAATCGGAGCCCTGCTTTACCGGTTCATACTAATACGGGTAAGAGGCATGGCAATATCCGAGATCATTGCTTCCTATGCCGTGGGACTTGCGATCCTGGAGGGGCTCAGATGGGGTGGATTCAGGGGCATGAGTTACACCCTTCCGGTCTTTGCGGAGGGAAGCGTAATCATCGGGGGTGTTCCGGTTGATTTTCAGCGGATTATCATGGTGTTTGCAGGGGTGGGGATTTTCATCGGGCTGTATATCTTCACCCACTACACCAGGATAGGGCTCGCATTGAGGGGCATGGCACAGGATGAGAGGGCTGCTCTTATGCTTGGAATTGACTCGGACCTGATGGCAGTGGTCTCCATGATCTTAGGGGCGATGCTTGCCGGGCTGGCCGGAATACTTTTGCTCCCGCTGGGTAATATCGTGGTGGAGGCAGGGTACAATGTATTGATACTGGCCATTGCGGTATGCATAGTCGGAGGGCTTGGAAGCTGGGCCGGGGCCGTACTTGCAGCCTTTCTCATCGGATTTGCGCAGATATTGACTGTTGTTTATCTGGGCTCCCATTACCAGATGGTAGTGGCTCTCCTTGCTATAATTCTTACTCTTATCCTTAAGCCGTCAGGACTCTTCGGCATGCAGAAACAACTGGAAGAAAGGGTTTGATCCCGTGAGCAGTACACATCGCAGGAAGGAAAGAATTGATAGAGGTATAAAGGTTAGAACCGATGGGCTCTACGCCCTTATGTCTTGGCGTGAACTGTCCTATTTGACCGTGCCCAGACTTGTACTCATATTGGGGATACTCGCCCTTCCTATTGTCATGCCCGGTATGTACTGGCAGAAGGTCATAACCATAGTGTGCATCTACGCGATGCTTGCAATAGGATTCGATTTCCTTGCGCACTATGTGGGGTTGGTATCTCTAGGGGGAGCCTTTTTCATAGGTACGGGAGGCTACATTGCTGCGATACTGAACAGCTCCTACGGACTGCCTCCTTTACTGACCATTCCCATTGCTACGATTCTGGGGGCGGCTATCTGCACTCTGCTTCTATTGCCGTGTCTTCCGCTGAGAGGCGTCTATTTCGCCATAGTGACCCTCATGTACCCGCTTGTGCTGGCCCGCATAATAGAGGCGCTTGACGTGCTGGGAGGAACAGACGGAATCATGGGGGTGGACAGTTTTGCCAGTTCCTGGGTGGAACAATACCTCGCAGTTACTATGGTACTGATCTTTCTTTTCGGTTTGCGCAGGCTCGTAAATACAGATATTGGACTTGTATTCAGGGCTGTGAAAGACAATGACCAGGCGGTGAGGGCGTCAGGCATGAATATATCCTACTATAAAGCAGTAGCGGTATTTATTGCCTCGGCAATGGGTTGTCTTGCGGGAGCATGTCTTGTGCACATTTATATGTGGGCGGGGATCTCCCTATTCGCATTGGATTTTTCCATCATTCCCATCGCGGCTACCGTTATTGGAGGTGGCGGCACTATCGTAGGACCTGTGCTGGGATGCCTTATACTTGTCCCAATCTCAGAATTATTACGGGAGTTCGGCACGCTGAGGATTGTTTTTTATTCGCTGATACTGGTGGGGTTTATTGTTTTCAGGAGCGAAGGCATCATGGTCTTCGGCGAACGCAAGTATCACCAGTTTCAAAGGTGGGTACGCGTATGACATCAGAAATAATCTTAGAGGCGCGGGAACTTACAAAGAATTTTGGAGGGATCACCGCGCTCAGCAGGGTAAGTTTTTCTGTCAACCGCGGTGAAGTACTGGGAATAATAGGCCCCAACGGTTCCGGCAAGACAACGTTAATAAACTGCCTGACCGGATTTGTCCGCATGTCATCCGGCGAGGTCTTTTTCAAGGGGAAAAACATCTCAAACAAGCCTGCCCACAGGATTGCCGATATGGGCCTTACCCGAACATTTCAGATTATGAGACCCTATTTCAGCCTGCCGGCCTACAAAAATCTGGTCATACCCCTTTTTGCGCCACGAGCAAGGCGAACGGGCGGATGGAGAGGCGGAGGCAAGCTGGGAGACAGGAAGACCGTAAGTATTGATATACTTGAGGAGATTGGATTTGAAAGAGATTCCTTTGTCCCCTATAAGATCGCATCAACTCTTCCCACAGGCTATCTGAAGCGTCTGGAACTCGCCAGATGCCTGGCCCTCAAGCCTGAAATCATACTTTGTGATGAGGTCTTTTCAGGTCTCAGCATGAGCGAGATCGCAAGTATGGTGCCTCTAATGGAAAGACTCCAGATGGAGGGCATAACACTCGTAATGATAGAGCACAGACTTCGCGAACTCTTTCAGGTGGCAAATCGGATCATGGTGATGAATTTTGGTGTGAAGCTCTTCGAGGGTACGCCTCAGGAGGTAATGGCCAACGAACAGGTCAAAAAGGCGTATTTCGGCTCTGAGGAGGTGGAGGAGGTCATGCATTATGCTTGAGGCTAATGGGCTGATGGTGTTTTACGAGAATATGCTCGCCCTGAACAATGTCCACCTGCGCTGCAAGAAGGAAGAGATTGTAGGGGTGTTCGGAGCCAACAGCGCAGGCAAATCCACGCTGATGTACACTCTCTCAGGCATAATGGATGATATCAGGAAGAAAGAGGCCATGGCAGGCGGAGAGCGTATTACGGTGCTGGGTGAGATCAAGTATCTCGGGCGGGAAATAGGGGCGCTCAAGCCCAGCAAGCGGGCCAGGGAAGGAATAATCCTTTGTCCTGAGAGAAGACGTATCTTTAGGGAAAGCAGCGTGATGGAGAACCTTAGAATCGGTGGGTATCTATCCACCGCTGCGCAGGCAAGTGAGACCATTGACTACGTGTTTTCTCTTTTCCCTGCACTCAAGAATCTTCGAAAAAGGATAGGAGGGTTTCTCAGCGGAGGCGAGCAGCAGATGCTTGCTATTGGGCGGGCGCTGATGGCACAGCCTAAACTGTTGCTGCTTGATGAGCCGCTCCTTGGCCTCAGCCCGCTTATGCAGGCGACTCTTGTTAGGTCAACAAGGGTGATACGTGATCAGAGGAAGATATCCCTCATAGTTACCGAACAGTATGCAAGACCGGTTCTTCCTATTGTTGATTACGCCTTCATCCTTGAAAACGGAACCGCTGTCCTGGAGGGAAACCGTGAGGAATTGATGGGCAATCCCGATGTCCGTGCTGCCTATTTTGGAGTTAACTGAGGTTATTTTGACAGGCTGCCAGGGAGAATTGTGTGTTTATCTGGCATTCCATTAGGATTTTACTGGAGTGTTGTGGCCACCGAAAAGTGGAAGGTAAGAATATCCCCGCTTGGTTTCGTGACCGGAAGAATAGGTCATTTTCGTTTGATTTGATCAAGGGTTTGTGAGGAGATTATGAATTCGGATAAGCCTTCGTGGGAAAACGATTTGACCTTTACCCGCTTTGACCGAATGGCTCAAAAATATCCCGGACATTATGCGATCATTTATCTTGGAGAGGGTTTTACCTATTCCCTTGTCAAGGATCTGAGCGAGAGATTCGCTGGTGCTTTGCAGGAGCTGGGTGTGGGGAAGGGCGATAGGGTCATGGTCTACCTGGCTAACTGCATACAGTGGCTCATCGCTTTTCTGGGTATTCAGAAAATGGGGGCGGTCATAGTCCCTGTCTCCCCCATCTACACATCACATGAACTTAAGTACATGGCCAATGACTCCGGGGCCGAGACGATTGTTTGCCTGGATACCAACTTCTGCTATGTGCAGGACGCATTACCAGGCACGAGCCTCAAACGTGTTATCGTAACAAATTTGATTGACATGCTTCCAGCGTGGAAAAAAGCCCTGGGCTTTCTCTTTGACAAGGTTCCCAACGGAAAGGTCGAAAAGGGGAAAAATGTATATTCTTTCCCTTCTCTGCTCCGGCATCCGCCAATACTGCAGTCTCCTCAGCTCGATCCCTGGAAGGACCTCTCATATATCCTGTACACAGGGGGAACAACCGGATTTCCAAAGGGAGTTCCGGGCAATCACATCGGGATGACTTCATACGTCAATGACGTCACAGAGGACGTGGCGGGAACGCATCTCAAGGAGGGTAAGGATAGATATATCGCCGTTAATCCGCTCTTTCACATTATGGCACTGGGCCTTCTGATGGCTATAGGCCTTAATCGGGGTAATACAACAATCCTTATGCCGGTCCCGCAGGTGGATGCCATACTGGAGAGCATAGAGAGATATAGAGTGCGCTGGATGCTTGGGGTTCCCGCCCTTTATCGGATGATACTGGATAATGACAGGCTTGAGCATTATGACCTGAGTTCTCTCATATACTGTATATGCGGAGGGGATGTTCTTGCTTCTGAGATCTATAATCGCTGGAAGGAGCGATTCGGTGTTCCCATTTACCAGGTATATGGTTCCACCGAGGCAGGGCACGTATGTTACAGCCAGATAGGTACCGAGCCCAAGCAGGGCACAATAGGACTTCCCCTCAAGAGCAGGGAATGCATTGTGGTTAATCCTGAAACTCTGGAGCCGGTTGGTCCTTCAGAAAGCGGTGAATTATTGGTAAGTTCTCCGTATTCCCTGAAGCAATACTGGAATAAACCTGATGAAACACGCAGGTCTTACGTAGAAATAAACGGAAAGATATACTACCGCATGGGGGACTTCTTAAGGCAGGATGAAGCCGGGCAGCTTATTTATGTTGAAAGGTCTGCCGATATAATCAAACACAAAGGATACAGGGTGTCAGCCTCAGAGGTTGAAGCCATTCTCCAGGATCATCCGACTGTCATTGGCGCTTGTGTGGTGGGTGTCCCTGACGAAAAGGTCGGGGAGAGGATCAAGGCTATTGTTGTCTTGAAGGAGGATGCGAGGGGTGTAGGCGGCACCGAACTGATCAAATGGTGCAGGGAGAGGCTCGCTTCCTACAAGGTGCCAGGCTATATCGAGTTCAGGGATATGCTTCCAAAATCAAAGGTTGGTAAACTCCTGAGACGAGAGATTAGGGATGAGGAAAAGCGCCGTATGGGAAAGGGCAAGAAACGTTCTTAGCCTTTAAGGTATAGGGAAAGGGAGATGAGGACATGGATGTTTTGGATGCTATAAAAGGAAGAAGAAGCTGCAGGGCCTTTCTGACAGAAGAGGTCGAAAGAGGACAAATAGAAAAACTATTGGAGGCGGCGGTCCGTGCTCCCTCACCACTTAACAGCCAGCCATGGGAGTTCATCGTTATCTTGCGAAAAGATATTAAGGAAAAAATCCATGCAGAGGCTACCAGGTGCAAACAATGGGCGCTCGAGAAAAGCGGATGGAAGTGGCTTGCCAAATACGATGCGGAGTTTCTTAAGACAGTCCCGGCCATAATCGCGGTTGTAGGCGATCCAAAAGGAACAGGGGTTGACATGTTCCTTGAGGAGGGAAGCACAGGTTATCAGCATGCCTGCGCTGCGGCCATTCAAAATATCCTGCTTGCTGCTCACGCGATGGGGCTCGCCGGACTGTGGTTTACATTCTTTGATAAGAAGGCCATGAGGGGCATCCTGGGTGTGGATGACAAAAAGATGCCGATCGGCCTTGTATGTATCGGGAAACCCGCTGGAGAGACATCTCCGATGCCAAGGAAATCTTTTTTAGACAAAACGACCTGGCTCTGATTGATCCTTATATTTTAATGCCCTGTCGGTTTTCATAGAGATGTGATATTCCCGCTAAGGATTATGCTGCTGTTTCAGGATTGATCGTTTTATCAGAGAGGTTGTTCAATTCTGACTGTTCCCGTTCCAGGTAATAAAGGGTCCCTCCAACAGGAGCAAAACAGAGAAAAGCGATATTGAGAATA
>Ga0210028_1001184_pt1 | contig 22412 bp, 16 predicted proteins | sample CryGeymeta201513_FD_185468 | JGI IMG/M metagenome (GOLD analysis project Ga0210028, IMG submission 185468) | Groundwater microbial communities from Crystal Geyser aquifers in Utah, USA - Crystal Geyser metaG 2015-13 (SPAdes) (version 2) | ecosystem: Environmental > Aquatic > Deep subsurface >...
GCCGCAGCATGCGACGCAAGCCCAAGATAGCTGGAGTCGCATGCGGCGGCGGCGGCTACCTCCGCCGCTACATAGTAACTGAAAGGGCAGTTTGAGAGTTAGCCCCTCGAACCCCGGGGGTTCGAGGGGCTACTCTCATTTGGTCCTTTCAGGACCCGAATCTGCCCGGCACAATCTCATGCGATTGCCCTGGCCGTTCCGGCAAGCGACGGCCCGCGTGAACGCGGAACTACGAACCGACGGGCATCACGGGCGCACCTCCATAGCCGTCAACGAATGCTTCGGCAACATGACCTGCCAGCCGTTGCTTGACTTGCGCACCGGCGTCTCGACGAGCGTGACCTCCCGCTCCGCGCCGGCGTTCGTCGCCCACGCTGTTGGGCTGACGAGGCTCCAGGCTACCGCTTGGGCACCGGCGCCCGGCGTCCGTCCCGGCACGACGACTTCGGTGTCGAGGTCTTCGTCGAGGTTCGTGTTGACGACCATCAGGGTGACTGTCCCGTCGGGCCGCTTGGCAGCGTTGACGGAGAGGTCGGGGACGCCGCCGGAGTTCTCCGGTCGGAACTGGTGCACACTCTTCAGCCGGTAATGGGCTGTGCCGCTGATCGGGTCCGCGCCGCCGTCGTCGCCGAGGCGGCGCGTCTGGATGGCCAGACCCTCCGTGTCGGGGAGCGTGGTGTAGTCGATCACCACCTGTGTCCAGCCGTTGTCGCCACGCAGGTCGCCGCCGAGGGCGCAGGACTTGGTGACTGTCCACCCGCGGGCGTCGCCCACCTGGAAGCCCGCTCCGGTTGCAGTATTGAGCCCGACCGTCTTGATCTCGCCCGTAATCCGGTACCCGGTGTTTGGCTTTGCCGGGAGCGCTACGGTGCCGTGGTAGTAGTTGGTGTCGCTGCCGTTGAACTCGGCGACGAGGGTCTGGTCCTCCAAGTGCTGCTTCACAAGCGGGTTCTGCGAGACCTGCCACTGGTGGTCGGCAGGGAGCAGGTTCTCCTCGAATAGCTTATACTCCGCCGGCTCCCCGGATCGCGCCGGCAGCCAGGCGCCGCCGGGGAAGTCCCAGCGGCCGCAGGTCACCTTCGCGCCGATGAGCGTGTCGCCGAAATGCTCGTGGTAGAGCTGGTAGACGTAGTAGTTGGCCTGTTTGACGAGGGGCTCGCCCTTGTGGACGTAGCCCTGCACCATCCCCCAGTACTCGTTGCTGAACTGCCAGAAGTTGGCGAGGGCGATGCGGTTGCCCGGCTGCATCATGACGCGGACGTGCTCGGCGTTGCGCAGCGCGTTGCCGAGCGTCTGGCGGTACGGCAGCGGCTTCGACTGGACGAAGTGGCCGTTGTACTCGGTGATCGCCCACGGTAGATCGGTGCGGCCGGTCTCGTCTTCGACGAGCTTGTTGAGCCCGTCGTAGATCCGCTGGATCCGGTCGCCGGAAGCGGTGCACGCCTGCATGAAGAGCCGGTTGTTGTCCGCCGTGGTATCGCCGTGGTGTCCGGGGGTGTACGTGTGCTCGATGCCGAAGTCCAGCTCCTTGCCTGCGACCCGCAGCACCGCCCGGTTCCAGTCGTCCATGCCGTTCTGCAGGAGCCCACCCAGCTTGATCAGCGGATCGACAGCCTTCATGGCGGCGCGGTAGACGAGGTAGCGCTGGCCGTATTCTTCTGCCGAGTACTTGCGCTTCTCCGCGCGCCCCTCCGTCGGCTGGTGCTCGCCGTGGTACGACTCGTTGCCGTACTCGAACCACACGACGTCGTACGGCGCCGGGTGACCGTCGCCTGCGCGCACCCCTGCCCAGTCGGTGCCGCCGTTGGGATTGCTGCCGTCGTTGGGTGTATTGAGGTACTCAACCAAGTCGGCACCGTCAGCCGCATCTCCCCAGTAGACGGCGACCGTCAGAATCGGCACGGAGTCAGTCTCCTCGCAGAACTTGAGGAACTCGGGTAAGCCAAACTGCTGGGTTGGGCGCTTGTCCAGCGGCCCAACGGTGAGCTTCCAGTTGTAGTTGTGCGCGCCGCACCCGCCGGGCCAGCGGGAGACACTAAGCCCTGCCTGCTTGGCCAGCGCGACGTACCCCGGCACCGGCCGTCGCTGCCCCGGGTCCCACAGGCCGGCGCCCCGGTTGCCGTACTCCTCGCGCCGGTCCTGGTAGGCCAGCATGTTGTTGCCCAGAACCAGCCGGTTGACGGGGCCGATCACCTGATCGGGCAGGATTTCCACGCGCGCCTGCTCAGCCGCGTGGAGCGCTGAAGCGAACCACGCGAGCATGGCGAAGAACACCAACCGTGAGAGTGAGCTGTTGGACATCATGTGAGGCTCCTTCGGGAATGCGTCTGCCCCTGTCCGGCTCGTCCGGCAGGTGAATCAGTTTCTCCGGGGGGGGGACCACACGGTCCCTGTTACGCCCGGACCGGTTCACCTGCCGGACGAGCCGGACAAGAGTCTCTGCCGCGGCAATGCCGACTCCAGAATGCAGCGCCCTCAGCCGCGCTCCACCCGCGTGAAGTTGGAGCACGGGACGACGTCCAGCGGCGACTCGCGGTTCAGGTCATCGAGCAGCAGGTTGATACCGAGGCTGTCAAAGGGGTAGTGCGGGAACCGCACGAGGTTCATGTGGTGGTCTCTGGCAAGCTGCTCGTGCTCGCCGGTTGCCGAGACCATCACCACGGTGCCGACGCCCGCTTCGGCGATCTTCTTCAGAGCGGTCGGCGTCGGGTTCCAGCCGCCGGTGAGGCAGTAGTAGAGCCGGTCGCCCAGCGAGTCCTTCGGTGCGCCCACCAGCGCCTTGGGCGGAATGCCTTTGCGGAGGCTGTCTTTGCACTCGGGCAACTCAGCAAGCAGCTCGGTGAGGTCCTTTACCTTCGCCGGCTGTTGCTCCGCCACGAGGGCGCGGGTGAAGCACAGGCCGTAGTTATCCGTCGGCGTGTGGACGCCGAGGATGGAGACGCCAAGCAGCTCCGCCAAAGCCGCGTGCCGGTAGTTCTCCCCCGGCTCCCGGTTGCCCGCGTCGGCATTGATCACCTTCTCCGCAACGTGCAGAGGCACGCCCACCTCAGTCATCATGTGGACCTGCACGCACACGGTGTCGTACACGCTGGCCAGCGGCCGGCCCAGCGCGGTCGCGTGGTGGGCGAGGATGGCGTCCACGCGTGTCCCTTGGTCGGACAGCATCTTCGCGGCCAGGATCTCCTGTCCCTCGATGTCGATGCCGACCATCGCGCGCCGGACTTCCGTCGTCGTGTCGCCGCACACGATTCTCGTGTCGCCGAAGGGGTTCGACAGGCGTTCGAGGTCGAAGGATGCTCTGTCCTTCTCCGATAGCTCCTCGTACTCCTCCCGCACGTCGCGGAGCCTCTCTTGCAGCGACTCCCGACCGCGCGGATCGACTTCCATCCCCTTCTGGATGGCGAACTCGTAGAGCTGCTGCAAGTTCATGGCGAGTCTCCTTCGAAAATGCGTTGCCGTGCGCGGGAAGATAGGCGGTAGCCGGTTGCGCCCTCGCCTCGTCGGCGGAGGACGACCGGCTACCGCCTACCTTCCCGAAGGCGCGGCGCTTTCCTGCTGCGGGGGGACCAAGCAGTCATGGACGATTCCAGGTCAAGCGCCATCGGTGCGCTCTCCTTCGGGCAGTGGTACCGGATTATGCTCCACCACTCCCCCTCTCGGCAATCCATGACCGTCGTCGTGTCAGCCGCGCCGGGCGCCGACTCGGTGCGCAACGAAGGAGGCGCGGCAATCGCGGCGAAGCGTACCCGTCTCACCCACCTCGCTTGGCCACGGTGGGCACGGCGGGAAGGGGTGCTGGCTCTTCCCCGACGGACTTGTGGAGAGTGCGGTCAAACTCTGTGAGTTTGCGCGGACTGACTCATGAACATGCGCTTCCTCGGTACCGGCGCGGCAGACATCGGTGTGCCCGACACTTGCCCGTGCGCCAACTGCGCAGCAGTCCGCGCAGCAGGCGGCCGGTCGCGCCGGACGTACTCGTCGTTGTTGCTGGACCACTCGACCCTGATCGACTGCGGCCCGACCGTCCCTGAGCAGTTGACGCGGCTGGGGAACGAGGGAACCACGGTCGTCCATCTGCTGATGACACACCTGCACGAGGACCACGCCGGCTCTGCGGCGATCACCGAGTTGTGCCGCCGCGCGCAGCAAAGGGGGCGCACTCTCACGCTCTGGGGAGGGCGGGAGGCCGGCCGTCATGTGCGCGACGCCGTTGACGCCTCGATCCCGCTGTCGCTGGGCGCGCTGCAGCCGTTCGAGAACGTGACCGTGGGCGATTGGCAGGTGACGCCGTTGCCGGCGCGTCACATGGACGACCATCCGGAGGCGTTTGTGTACCTGCTGTCCAGGAACGGCCGCTTGCTGCTGTACGCCTGCGACACCGGGCCGCTGCTCGACGCCACCGTGGCTCATCTGAGGCACTGCCGGCTCGCGGCCGTGGTCATGGAGGCAACCTTCGGGCTAAAGAGCGAGTCCGACGGCATCGCGGACCTGCGGAAGAACCACCTCAACTTCCCGTTGGCGGTTGCGGAACGCGGGCGACTGATGGACCAGGGCACGGTGGGGCCGGACACGCCGTGGTACGCAACCCACCTCAGCCTGCACCACTGCCCGCCTCACGACGAGTCCGCAGCGTGGCTGGCCCGGCACGGCCTCCGATTGGCGTGGGACGGGCTGAGGTGGTCGCAGCAGGCGGCCGCGCCACCTGACCCACGCTCCTCGCTCGGGGCGGAAACCGTCGACACCGCTGCCAGCCCGGGGTAGAATCTAACCCCCGACCACAATGGGCCTCGTCTCGCGATGAGGCGTCTGGCGTCCGATAGTCGACAGGAACACGATGCTGGGCAGAAGATCCAGGAGGGGCTACACCCTCAGGTTCAGCCTTGGCACCGCCTTCGTGGGGATCGGGGTCGTCACTTCCGGTCTGCTTGGGCTCGTCACCTACCGGAGCGTCCACTCGTTCGCCCGCCAGGCCATTCGGGAGCGGTTGCGCGACGGGGTCGCCACCGGTGCTCTCCTGATCGACGCCGAGACCCACCGCACCCTGAAGACGCGCGCGGATGAACGAAGCCCCGCCTACCGGAGGATCAAACGGTGCCTGCAGGAGATCCGCAAGCAGGATGCCGAGGTCCGGTTTGTCTACACGATGAGGCAGCACGCGAAGGGGCAGGTCGTCTTCGTGGTCGATGCCGAGGAGAGCCTTCCCGACATGGCGCGGCTGGGCGAGGTCTGCGTGTCTCCCAGCCCGTTCTGCCTCGACGCCTTCAAGAAGCCGTACCGAGCCCACACGGAGGACCGGTTCTACAGCGATAAGTGGGGCTCCTGGCTCTCAGGGTATGCGCCCTTCTTTGGCAAGGACGGCCGGCCTGAGGGGGTCTTGGGCATGGACATCTCCGCGGCCCGGGTGACCAGCTACGAGCGCCGGCACCTCCTCGTCGTCCTCCGCGAGGAACGGTGGACAAGTTCATCGGCGACTGCGTCATGGCTTTCTGGGGCGCCCCGCACTACCTGGAGCACCATGCCGTGCTCGCCTGCCAGTCCGCGCTGCAGTGCCAGAGGCAACTCGATGCCCTCGCCGCCGAATGGAGGAAACGAGGGCTGCCCGTCTTCGAGACGCGGATCGGTGTGAACTCAGGAGACGCGATCGTCGGCAACCTGGGGTACGACGAACGACTCAGCTACACCGCCATCGGCGACAGCGTGAACCTCGCCAGCAGGCTCGAGGGGCTGAACAAGCACTACGGCACCCGGATCCTTATCAGCGACTCGACCTATGCTCTCGCGAAGGACCAAATCGTGGCGCGACTCGTCGACGTGGTGGCTGTCCTGGGGAGGACCCAAGGCACTTCGGTCTACGAACTGGTGGCGGAGAAGGGCAACGTGGAACGAGCGGAGCACGACTTCGCGCGGCTGTTCGACGAAGGCATGCAGCTCTACCTGAGCCGCCAGTGGGAGCAAGCGATCAGCGTGTTCGAGGAGACCTCCAGGCGCAGGCCCGCAGACAGACCGTCGCAGCTTCTCCTGGAGCGCTGCCGCGCGTACTTGGAGAGCCCTCCGGGTGAGGACTGGTCGGGGGTCTGGGTGATGGACCGGAAGTGAGCTGCGACCCACCCCAGTGACAGACCGACTCGGAGGCACCAATCCCGCGGCGCTGACTGCCCTGAAGCGCTGTCTGGAGACAGTCCCACAAGCCGACCCGGGCGCCCCCCGCGGAACGAGGCGCTCTACTCGGCCAGCCTGTACACGTGCTCCGCCAACCCCTCGAACTGGTCCGTGAAGACGGCGTCTCCGGCCGTGAGGCTGCGGCCTTCGTCGACCTCCTCAATCTTCGCCCCTGCCTTCAGTCCGTCCACCCGGAACGTCGCCGTCCCTGTCCGCTTCTGCATGTCCATGTTCTGGGCGAAGATCCACAGCGCGCCCTCGTGGCTGGTGGCTTTGAAGTGACAGGGCAGGTCGTCGCTCAGCTTCATCTCGATCCGGGTCGCGGCGGGGGCGGCGAGGAGGGCGGGGGCGAGGCGGGTGAGTTGGTCGTTGAGCCGCTTCAGCGCCGCCACCATCTCGCCTTCGGGTGCGAACTGCTTGTAGTCGGGCTTCCACCGATGGGTGAAGTAGCCAATTGCGGTGGCGCCGCGGATGAGTGCCATCCACACCTCGGCGCGGGTGTCCTTGGGCGTCACGTCGAGCTGCCTGTCCGGTGCGACCCACTGGCTGCCCTTGTTGGTCTCGATCCAGGCGTACACCGGGCGCTTGGGACCGGCGAGGGCGCGCAGCTCGGACACGCCGTCCGCGACGCGGTATAGCCACTCCGGCTTGTTCCAGCCGAAGATCGGGTAGATGTCGTAGCCGGCGACGTCGCACGAGTTCATGAACTCCGGGTACAGCTTCTCCTGGGTCGCCTGGTCGTACTTGTCGGTGAATTCCTTCATGAAGTGGGCCGTGAAGGTGACCAGCACGGGGCGCGTGGGGTCGGCCTGCTTGATCTTCCGGTACTCGGCTGACACCTCCTCGGGGGCGGACCGAGGCACCCACCGCGGCGGCGACAGCAGCACGTTGTCGCCGGCCTCGTCGTAGCCGGAAAGCTCGCTCAGCGATCCCCAGACCTGCTCGCCCGGATAAGTCGAACGGACCCGGAAGGTGAGCGAGCTGAACGTCGCCGGCTTCTCCAGGTCGAAGTGCTGCTCGCCCTTCTCGTTCTTCAGCGTCGCGTTCAGGATCCCCTGACCCTCGGCGGTGAACGACACGTCCTTCGCCACCGCGAGTCCCGCCGAGACCGTCAGCCACACGCCCAGGCTCTTCACCGTGACCGGCTTCGCCAGCTTCACGGTAACCTCGGCGTCCTGCAGCGGGTCAAGGACCGTCCAACTGTGCGCCACGCCGTCGACGATCCGGAACAGCGGCGTGCTGGAGTTCAGCCGCAAGCCGGCCCCCGGCAACACCTCGGCATCGCTGACCTGCTTCGCCAAGTCCGGCTCATCGCCGTGGATCCAGCCCAGCAGGTGCGACTGCCCGCCGGCCTCCGGGTCGAAGTCGACGATCCCATACAGCCCGTTGTCCGCCAGGGCCTTCAGGTACTCCCTGTTGCCCAGCTTGCCGCCGTTCCCGGTGAACGTGTTGGCGCCGATGGCCAGCCCGTCCGGGATCCGTGCCTCGCTCTGCAGCCAGAGCATCAACGGCAGGAACGGTTGCCCGTTCACGCGGAACTCGGCGTTCTTGCCGATCTCGACTTGCTGGATCGGTGGCAGGGGCGCGGCGGCAATTGCCGACAGCACCGACAGACCTGCCAGTACGAAGCTTGCGGTCGGCACCAGGAACTTGCTCATCTCTGCGGACCTCCTCGGGGGCGGTGGTGGTGGGAGTCGTCGCCAGGTATTCGCCATCCGGTGCCGGACTCCTCGCCTGTTTGCCACAAACGGCAGCGGGCCGCTGCGTCGCTCTCGTCGGCGAAGGTGGGCAGTGGCAATGGAGGATATGCTGCAGCGCGACGGGCTGGAGACACCTCTCGTGTCTGGCAGTCGTTCCAGAAGGGAAGATGCGCAATCGGTAGGAAGACATTCGACCTCAAGTCCCAGTATGAGTCCATCCCGGCGCGCTACCCCGAACTGAAGGGCCAAGTCGCCCTCGTCACTGGTTCCACCAAGCACATCGGCAAAGGCATCGCCGCCCGCCTGGCCAGAGAGGGCATGAAGGTCGTCATCACCAGCCGCACGGCGGAGGCCGTAGACGAAACCGTGGCGGAGCTGATCGCAGTCGGCGCCGAGGCGGTGGGTGTGCCGGCGGACATTGGCTGCATGGAAGACATCGAGCGGCTGTTCGGAGAGACCCTGAGCGCCTTCGGCACCGTGCACCTCTTGGTCAACAACGCCGCGGATCTCCGGCGCGACCACATGTTCAAGGTGCCCGAGACGCTGGTAGACAGCCAACTCGCCAGCAACATCAAGGGGCCGTACATGTGCTCCCTGCGCGCGGCGCAACTCATGCGCGACCACGGGCACGGCGGCAACCTGGTGAACATCAGCACCGTCGGCGCGCTGCGCGCGCACTGGCCCGGGCTGCCGTATGACATGACCAAAGGCGCCCTCGACGTGATGACCAAGTGCATGGCGCTCGATTTGGCCGACTTTGGCATCCGCGTCAACTGCCTCGGTCCCGGCCCCATCCACCGAGGGCGTACGTCCGACCACCCGCACGCGCAGCCGTTGCTGGAGCGCGTGCCACTGCGCACGTTCGGCACGCCGCTGGACATCGCCGCCGCCGTCGCTTTTCTGGCGTCGCCGGACGCCGAGTTCATCACCGGGCAGATCCTCTACGTGGACGGCGGGCTGACGGTGCAGCTTACGCCGAGGGGGCAGCCGATCTGAGCTGCCCCGCTCTACGGTGTGTTCGAAGGAGACAGCCATTGGCTACCACCATCCAAGACGTCCAGACCATCCTCACCCAACCCGCCGGCTGCCGACTGGTGGTGGTGAAGGTCATCACCTCCGAGCCCGGGCTGTACGGGCTGGGGTGCGCCACCTTCACGCAGAGGTTCCGTGCCGTCCACGCGGCGATCGAGCACCATCTGAAGCCGTTCGTCCTCGGGCGCGACGTATCGCGCATCGAGGAACTCTGGCAGATGGCCATGGTCAACGGCTACTGGCGGAACGGACCGGTGCTCAACAACGCCCTCTCGGGGATCGACATGGCGCTGTGGGACCTCAAGGGCAAGCAGGCGGGGATGCCCGTCTATCAACTCCTGGGCGGCAAGTGCCGGGAGGCTGCGGCCGTCTACCGGCACGCGGGCGGCGACGACCCAAGGGCTGTGGAAGACAGCGTGCGCCAGTTCATGGAGCAGGGGTACCGGTACATCCGAGTCCAACAGGGCGGGTACGGCGGGAAGCCGGGGGAGTTGGCGAAACCGGAGGGCGCGCCGGAGGGAGCCTACTTCGACCCGCGCGACTACATGCGCACCCAGCTTCGGATGATCGAGCATGTGCGCTCCGCAGTCGGCCCAGAAGTCGAGTTGCTTCACGATGTCCACGAACGCTTGCAGCCCATCGACGCGGTGCAGTTTGCGAAAGACCTGGAGCCGTCCAAGCTCTTCTTCCTGGAAGATCTCCTCGCGCCGGAGGACCTGGAGTGGTTCGCCCGCGTCCGCGAGCAGTGCGCCACGCCGCTGGCCATGGGCGAGCTGTTCAACCACCCGCGCGAATGGCAACCACTGATTGCCGGGAAGCTCATCGACTTTGTTCGTATGCATGTAAGCCAGATGGGCGGTCTCACCTTGGCGCGCAACGTCGCCCTCCACGCCGACCTGTACGGCCTCCGCACCGCTTGGCACGGCCCCGGCGATGTCTCGCCTGTCGGCCACGCGGCCAACCTGCATCTCGACGTGTGGGCGCCCAACTTCGGCATCCAGGAGTGGTGCGGCTTCCCACCCCTTGTCTACGACATGTTCCCCGGCCTGCCCGAAGAGCGGAACGGCTACCTCTATCCCAACGACCAGCCCGGACTGGGCATCGATGTCGACGAAGGTCTCGCCGCCAGGTACCCGTGCACGGACATTGTCGAGGAGTGGACGCAGACGCGCCTGCCGGATGGGAGCCCGGCGAGGCCGTGAATGCTGTTGTGGATGTTTCCTTTCCAGATGGAAACATCTGCGCCTGTCTTTCCTTCCCGGAAGGGAGGATTGATCCCAGCCTATGACGCTGACCCACGCCCAGGTCCGCCGCCTCGCGCTCACCTGCCAGGGGCTCGACGGCCGGTGGGGGCTCCCCGCAGGCAAGGAAGGCGCCGCCCAAGTCGTCGAGCGTCTCGGCTACGTTCAGATCGACACCATTGCCGTCGTCGAGCGGGCACACCCTCACACGTTGTGGACGCGGTGCCCCGGCTACGCGCCCGCAATGCTGGAGGAGTTGCTGGCGCACGACCGCCGCGTGTTCGAGTATTGGGGACACGCGGCGTCGTACCTGCCGATGCGCGACTACCGGTTCTACCTGCCGCGGATGAACGGGTACGCCGCGTCGGAGGGGGCGCGTGCATGGGTGAAGCAGAACAAGAAGCTCGTGAAGCACGTGGTTGACCGCATTCGCGACGAGGGCCCGTTGCGCGCCGCCGACTTCGAGGCGCCGAAGGGCCGGCGCGGCTCGTGGTGGGACTGGAAGCCAGCGAAGCGCGCGTTGGAGACGCTGTTCAACTCGGGCGAGCTGATGGTGACGGAACGGCGCAACTTCCAGCGGGTGTACGAGCTGCGGGAGCGGGTACTGCCGGCAGAGGTGGACACGACGCTGCCGGGGCCCGAGGAGCGGACACGCTCTGCATTGCACAAGGCGCTCGCCCCCGGAGGGCTGCTCCTGGACCTGAGCAACTGGCGGCTGGGCACCGGGTCGGATCCGGCGAGGGATGCGCTCGGCAGAATGGTGGCAGCAGGTGAAGTCACCCAGTTCCGCGTCCAAGGCCGGGACGAGCCTGGCTTCGTGCTCACCGAATCTCTGGCCGCCACCAGCCGCCGCTCAAAGCAACTCCACCTCCTGTCGCCCTTCGACAACCTGATCATCGACCGGCGGCGAACTCAGCGGTTGTTCGGCTTCGACTTCAAACTGGAGTGCTACACGCCGGAGGCAAAGCGCCGTTGGGGCTACTTCTGCCTGCCGCTGCTGTGGGGCAGCGACCTCCTCGGCCGACTGGACCCGAAGGCCGACCGGAAGGCGAAGACACTGATCGTGAGGAAGCTGCTGTTCGAGCCGGACTTCACCGACTTCGACCGCGTGTTGCCGGCACTGGCGAAGAAGCTGAAGGAGTTTGCAGCGTTCAATGCGTGTGAGTCGGTTGTCCTGGAGAAGAGCGAACCCAAGCAGGTCAAAGCGCCGCTGAAACGGGAACTGAAGACATGACGCCCACGCGCCTCTCCGCGATGGTCTTCGACGTCGACGGCACGTTGCTCAACTCGCAGGGGCGGATGACGCAGCGCACTTTCAACGCCCTGCGCGCTTGCCACGAGGAGGGCCTCGTGCTCTACGTCGCCACCGCCCGGCCGAAGCGGCTCGTGCTGCGCGACTGGGAAGCGCCCGGCGACGTGCGCTTCCTCACGAACAGGGGCGCCTTCTACAATGGCGCCGCGGCACTCGACTTGGAGCACAGGTTCGAGCGGCACTGGATGCTGTCGCCAAGCCTCGTTTGTGCATTGACCGACTTCGTGGTCGATGCCGCTCCCGGCGTCGACGTCGCCCTACAGCACAAGGAGCTGCGGCACAGTTTCCGCTTGCCCCAGCGAGACGAGCACACAGAATGGGGCTTCGGTGATGAGGCACGCCTCCCCTTCGAGATCGCGCGTCAGCAAGAGTGCTCGAAGACCGTGGCATGGCACGGGTCCCGCAGGCTCGAGGCGCTCCACGCCGGCGTCGCCGAACGGTTTGGCTCACGCGTGAACGCGTTTCTGACCGACTCGCACCTGTGGCTCCTGATGGTCGCGCCCGAAGCATCGAAGGAGAACGCGATCCTCGAGCTGCTCCGACTGCGGAGCCTCCCGCCCGACGAGGTGGTCGTGTTCGGCGAGGACACGCCTGATCTCGGTCTGTTCGAGGCGTTCCCGTACTCCGTCGCTATGGGCCATGGGTCGCAGGCGTTGAAGGACGCGGCGACGTTCGTGACAAAGAGCTGTGACGAGGACGGCGTTGCGTACGCCCTCGAAGAACTGCTCCACGTCCTCAAGTAGCCGAGGATTCCCGCCTCCGCGTGCCCCGCCACCTGCGAGTGACCAAGAGAGCGTGAGCAGCCGACGACCCGGGCGGCCTGCAGGACCCTACGTCCGCTCGAACTTCTTGTCCAGCTCATGGTGGGAGATGCCCACAATAATGGGTTGCCCGTGGGGGCAGATGTAAGGGTTGTCGGTGCGCTGGAGGTCGGTCAGCAGCCGGTCGATCTCCTGAGGCGCCAGTCGGTCGCCGGCTTTGATGGCGCCGCGACAGGAGAGCATGGCCCGGAGGGCGTCTTCGCGCCGGTTCAGCGAGCCCGTGTTCGTGGTGGAGAGCAGCTCGTCCAGGAAGTCGCGCAGGGCTTCTTCGTAGCGCTGGCTGGCAAACATTAGCGGCACTGCCCGGATAAGGAATGTGTCGCGGCCGAAGGGCTCGAGGTCGAATCCCAACTGCCCCAGGAGCGCCAAGTTCTCCGTCAAACAGGCGGCTTCGCGATGGCTCAGGTTCAGCGTGAACGGCACGACAAGCTGTTGGCTTGCCATCGGTGTGCCGTCCCGCTGTTCTTGTTCGCGCTGCATCAGCACGCGCTCGTGCGCTCGGTGTTGGTTGACGATCAGCAAGCCGTCTTCGCTCTCGCAGAGGATGTAGGTGTTGCGGATCGTGCCGACTGGGCGGAGGTTCAACGCCGAGGCCGGCCGCTCGGGCATGAGTTCCGGCGGCGCAGCGGGCACTGGCGACTCCGGCGGCCGCAGCCCTGCCTTCTCTTCGAACGCCCGGCGGAACAGGTCGGGGGAGGCGGTAGACGGCTGGAAGCCGGCAGCTGTGCTCACGTCGAGGGCGTGCTGAAACGGCGCGGAATGGTGGCCCGCTGACGGCGGCGGTGGTTGCTGCGGCACGCCCATCGCCGGCACCAACTGCGAGGCAGACAGCGTGTCGCGGACTGCCCGCAGCGCCAAGGCGTGGATCTCCGACTCCCGGGTGAAGCGCACTTCGGACTTGGTGGGGTGGACGTTGACATCCACCACTTCGGGGTCCAGCTCCAGAGTCAGCACGACCAGCGGGAACCGGTCGCCGCCCATCAGCCCGCGGTAGGCTTCGGCGACGGCGTGCGACAGCGACCGATTCCGCACGTGCCGCTTGTTGACGAAGAAGTTCTGCTGGTTGCGGTTGGCGCGTGTCAGCGCCGGTTTGGAGACGAACCCGGTGATGGTCAGCGCGGGGTTGCGGGAGTCCACCGGCAGCATCTGCTGGGCGGCGTCTTTGCCGTAGACGCTGACCAGCGCGGAGAGCGGGTCACTGTCGGCCGTGTGGCGGAGCAGTTCCTGGTCGTTGTGCCGGAGCGTGAACGACACATGGCTGTGCGAGAGGGTGAACCGCGCGATCAGCGCCGAAATGTGCCCCAATTCCGTGGCGTCGGTGCGGAGGAACTTGAGTCGCGCAGGGGTGTTGAAGAAGAGGTTCTGGACAACGAAGGTGGTGCCGGGCGGGCAACCGATTTCGGACACGTCGGTCACTTCGCCGCCCTCGAGGGTGATCCGCGTGCCTTCGGGTACCCCCGCCTCGCGCGTCGTGACCTGCACCTGTGACACCGAAGCGATGCTGGGAAGCGCCTCGCCGCGGAACCCCAGCGTCGTCACCCGGAAGAGGTCGTCCAGGCACCGGAGTTTGCTGGTGGCATGTCGTTGGAAGGCGACCACTGCGTCGCGCTGGCTCATCCCGCAGCCGTCGTCCTGAATCCGGAGCAGCCGCTTGCCCCCCGCCTCCACGTCGACCTCAATGTTCTGCGCCCCGGCGTCAAGGGCGTTCTCGACCAGTTCCTTGACCACCGAAGCCGGCCGCTCGATCACCTCGCCGGCGGCGATCTTGTTGGCGATGCTGGCATCGAGGACGTTGACGCGGTCAGGCATTGGCTGATTGCAGATCTCAGATGTCGGATTTCAGATTGCAGAGGGACGGCAGGCTTGACTCGGCAGCAGCGGCGAGAACTGGGGGCGCCCAGATCTGAAATCTGCAATCTCAGATCTGCAATTCCCTAAGCGGTCTCTGTTGCTCTGCTCTTCAGTTCGCTCAGCTTGGCGAGGGCTTCGATAGGGGTGAGCTGGTTCACGTCGAGGTCGCCCAAGAGCGCAATCACGGGGTGGGGCGTCAGCTCGAACAGCTTCAACTGGACCGGGGTCTCAACCTTCTTCACCTGCCTGGCCGCCGGAGCGACCTGGCCGATGTTCTTCTCTTCTTCCAGCGTCCAAAGCACTTGCTTGGCGCGCTCGATGACTTCGTGGGGCAAGCCGGCCAGGCGAGCGACCTGGATGCCGTAGCTGCGGTCGGTGCCGCCGGGGACAATGCGCCGGAGGAAGACGATGTCGTCGCCCTTTTCCTTCACTTCCACGCGGTAGTTCCGGGCGCGCGGAAGTTGCTCGCCCAGTTCGTTCAGGTGATGGTAATGTGTCGCAAACAGCGTCTTCGCGCCCAGGTCGTGCAGGTACTCGCTGACCGCCCAGGCGAGGCTCAAGCCGTCGAAGGTGCTGGTGCCGCGGCCGATCTCGTCGAGGATGACCAGGCTGCGGTGGGTGGCGTTGTGCAGGATGTTCGCCGTTTCGTGCATCTCCACCATGAAGGTGCTCTGGCCGGTGGAGAGATCGTCGCGCGCGCCGACGCGGGTGAACAGCCGGTCCACCACGCCGATCTTCGCTTCGCTGGCGGGCACGAAGGAGCCGATCTGCGCCATCAGCACGATGAGCGCCGTCTGCCGGAGATAGGTGGACTTGCCCGCCATGTTGGGCCCGGTGATGATGAGAAGCTGGTTCTCCGTGTCGTCCAGCCGAACGTCGTTGGGGACGAACGCTTCTTCCTGGGTGTGCTCGACCACCGGGTGGCGGCCGTCTTTGAGCAGGATGCCGGCGCTGTCGTCCACCTCCGGGCGGACGTAGCGGTTGCGGGCTGCCAGGTCGGCGAAGCAGGTGAGCACGTCCAGCTCCGCCAGCGCGGCGGCCGTGGTGAGAATGCGCGACGCCTCCCGAGCAACCTGGTCCCGCACCTCGCAGAATAGGTCGTACTCCAGCTCCACCGCCTTCTCGTCGGCGCCGAGCACCCGGGCTTCGTACTCCTTCAGGTCGGGCGTGATGAACCGCTCGCCGTTCGCGAGGGTCTGCTTGCGAATGTAGTTCTCCGGCACCTGGGACAGGTTGGGCTTGGTGACCTCGATATAGTAGCCGAACACCGAGTTAAAGCCTACCTTGAGCGACTTGATCCCCGTCCGGTCCCGCTCCGTGCTCTCCAGTTCGGCGATCCACGTCTTGCCCTCGCCGCTGGAGGAGCGGAGTTGGTCGAGCTGCGGGTTGTAGCCGTCCCGGATCAGCCCGCCCTCGCGGACGCCCACCGGCGGCTCGTCCGACAGCGCCCGACACAGCAGGTCGTGCAGCTCGGGGCAGGCGTCGGTCCGGTCGCGACAGCTCGCCAACGCCTCGCAGCGCTCGCCTGTCAGCAGCTCAGCGACGCCGGGCAGTTGACCCAGCGAACTCCGCAGGGCGACCAAGTCGCGGGCGTTCGCCGTCCCCGTCGCCGCTTTGCCCACCAGCCGCTGCAAGTCGCGCACCTGGCCGAGCTTCTCTTGCAGCTCTTCGCGGCGCAGGCGGCTCTGGTGCAGCTCCCCAACGGCCTCGAGCCGTCGCCGGATGGGTGTCACGTCCACCAACGGCTGCAGGAGCCACTGTCGCAGCAGGCGCGCCCCCATGGAGGTGCACGTCCGGTCGAGCAGCCAGAGCAGCGTGCCATACGTGCCGCCGTCGCGCAGCGACCGCACCAATTCGAGGTTGGTCCGCGAGGCGGAGTCCAGCAGCATGAACGCCTCGGTGGAGTAGACCGTCAGGCTCCGCATGTGCTGCGCCGCGGCCACTTGATGCTGCTGCAGGTAGTCCAGCACCGTCGCCGCCGCCTCGATGGCGGCCGGCATCTCCTCGCAGCCGAAGCCGCGGAGCGAGGTGGTGCCGAAGTGGCGCGTCAGGCGTTCCGTGGGCGAGTGGAGCGACAACGGGTCCAGGTGGAACTCCGTGAGGGGCGCCGACACCGACCGCTGCAGCGCGGGCCTGAGCCCGTCCCGCTCCAGCAACGCCGCCGAGAGCAGGCACTCCGCCGGCTGCAGTCGGGCGAGTTCCTCGACTACCGGCTCGACACCGCCGTTGGCCGCCAGCTCCGTGACGAAGAACTGCCCCGTGGACACGTCCGCCACGGCCAGCCCGTAGGTGCGCTCTTGCGCCGTAAGCGCGCACAGGAAGTTGTTGGCACCCGGTTCCAGCATCTCATCTTCGAGGAGCGTGCCTGCCGACAGCACCCGGGTGACCTCCCGCTTGACCAACCCCTTCGCCTTCTTGGGGTCTTCCATCTGGTCGCAGAGCGCGACCTTGTAGCCCCTCTCGATAAGCTGGGCGACATACCGCTGCACGGCATGGTGGGGCATCCCGCACATCGGGATGGGGTTGTCCTTGCTGGAGGCTCGCGCCGTCAGCGTCAGCTCCAACTCCCGCGAGGCGACCACGGCGTCCTCGCCAAACAACTCGTAGAAGTCACCCATGCGGAACAGCAGAATCGCCTCGGGGTGCTGTTCTTTGGCTGCCCTCCACTGCTGGAACATGGGGGTGAGCTTGTCGCTCATTGACTGGTCATGCCACCGTTCCAACCGGTTCTCGGCTCGTGCTTGGGATGCTCTGCATTGTACGTGACGATAGAGATCCGTTCAACGAACGTGCCCCCCGGCCGCGCCTGCCCTTCCGGCACCCCTACTCCTCACTGGGCTGTTCCTGGACCCGGGCCAGCGTGTCGAAGATCGTCTCCATCCGGCCGCGACCCGTGGCGGACGCCTGCAACTCCGCCTCTGAGTAGTGCTCCTGCAGGAACGCCTCAACCGCGACGCGACCGTGCCAGCACTGCTCCAGCCGGGCGCACGGCAGCTCGTCGTTCATCGTGCGGCAGTAGCGGAACGGTACTTCGCCCCCCAACTGGGGGCAGCGGAGCTCAAGTGCGTCCTGGCAGTCCAAGGGGGCAGGCATGGTGAGTAATCCTCCGGGCTCAAGCCCAACACGCAGCGCGGCCTTGGCACGCGCCGGCCGGTTGGGCCGGTCACCTCTTGTCTTCGCCGAGACCCCCTGATAAACCCTCCGCGTGGCAACCTTCCCTCGCAGCCGGGCAAGCCCGCACTCTGCCGCTCCGAACACCGTGCGGGAGTCGCCGCAGCTCGCCTCAGCTCGCCTCGGGCGAAGCGGCGGCTCTCTCCCGGGCCAGCGCCACCGCCGCGCACAAGTCCTGAACAGTCACCGGCTTGTGGAGCACGCAGACGACGCCCCACTGGGCGAGGAGCGCCTCGCCGAAGGCGTCGTCCAGACCCGTCATCAGTATAGTCGGCGTGTTCGGGGACTGCTCGTGGATATGCTGGGCTACAGTGTCCCCGGTGCCTTCCGGCAGCCTCATATCCGTGATCACCAAGTCGAACGAGCCGGCTGCAAAGCGCTCGAGGGCCGCCTTCCCGGTGCCGACGCTCTCCACTTGCAGGCCCAGGTACTCGAGCATCAGAGAGACTACGTGCTGCACGCTGGGGTCGTCCTCGGCAAGGAGCACCCGCAGCGGCGCTCCCGACGCCGGCCCAGCCACGGCGGGCACTTCCTGCGGCGCCTCGGCACCCGGGTCTTCGCGGAGTGGCAGCCGCAAGGTGAACACAGACCCTCTGCCCGCCTCGCTGGCGGCCTCCAGCTCCCCGCCGTGCGCGCGGACAAGCTCCCGACTGATGCTCAGACCGACCCCGGAGCCGCTGTCGCCTTTGGTGGTGAAATGCGGGTCAAACACCCGGGACAGCGTTTCCGGGTCCATCCCCACGCCGGTGTCGCTGAGGCTAAGGCAGGCCCAGTTTCCGTCGCGAAAGGTGCGCAGCCCAAGGGTGCCTCCCGCACGCATGGCGTCCACGGCGTTCACGATCAGGTTCGTCACCACTTCCCGGAGTTCGTTGGGCTTGCCCCAGACCGGGGCGTAGTCCTCAAACCGGGTCTCCGTCTCGATGCGGCGTCCCTGCATCAGCGCGAGGTTGTGCCACTTGTAGCGGGTGAGCATGAGCGTGCCCTCGGCGAGCTGACCCAAGTCCGTCGCCACGCGAGCCTCCTCACCAGACCGTTGACGACCGAAGAGATTGATGCGCTCGACGGTCTCCGCCGCGTCGAGGGCGGCCTGCTGGAGCCTCGCCAGCAGGTCTGCGCGGGACTCCTCGTCGGGCTGTGCCGCGGCCAGTTCGGCAAGACCGAGGATCCCGCCCAGGGAGTTCCTCAACTGGTGCGCGATGCCGGCGGCCACCTCGCCCAGTTCGCGCTGCTTCTCGGTCCGGACCAACTGATGTTGCGTGGCACGCAGCTTCTGTAACGCCTCCTGCGACTCCCGGTACAACCTGGCGTTCCGGAGCGCGATGGCGAGGTACAGGGCCAAAGACTCCAGGAGTTTCCTCTCCTCCGGGACGAAGGCCCCCGGGTCGCTTCCGCCCAGACCCAGGGCGCCAAGGCAGTGGCCCTCGCCGGTGATTGGCAGAAAGACCCACCACTGCGGGCCGCCGCTTCCCTGAATCAATGGCCAGGCAGAGCCGCTGGAGGAAGCCTCTTCCTCGTACACCGGGCTGCGGAAGTCCTCCGGCGCACGCAGCCCGTATTGCGGCGGCCGCAGTTCGGACCCAGCCGCCAACGGTTGGCCTCCCTCCTGCGCAGCGGTATGCTCGATGATGTAGGCTCCGCGCTCCTCGCTGTACAGCGCGAGGCAAAGGTGTGAGTGCTCTACCAGTTGCGGCAGGCGTTGTGCCAGCACTCTGAAGATCGCCTCGGTCTCCAGAGTCGCGCACAGAGCCCTTGCCAGACCTTCCACTAAGTCCAGTCGGGCCAGGCTCTCGGCCGCCGGAAGCCGGCGGAAGAGCCGCGCCTTGAGTCGCGGGCTGGGCGGTGGGGGTGGTAGGGGATGATCGCGGGGGGCGGCCCGGCCAGGTCCGGCCGCCTGCTGAGCCGTCGCCAACGGAGCCCCTTGAAGCGCGTACCAAGGGACCGGTTCGAGGCTCCGATATCGGTTCGGTTGAGAACGCTCTGGAACCGCCATGAGTTGCGCCTTCCTCAGTAACAGGAGTGAAAGCCGGCAGCAGCGCTGTTGTTGCGATACCTGTAGTTACGTTTGGAAACCGCAAAAACCGTATGCCTGACGAAAAAAGAAGGTCAACTTTTTTCGGGAGGCATACGGTTTTTGGGATTTTGAAACGTAACTATAGGAAGGAGGCTGAGTCACTGCCGTGTTCTCACGAGTGCTCTTCGCCATCGAAAGCCCCGGACAACCGACCGGCTACGGGCGCATTGCCCGCGAGTTGCTGCCGCGTCTGGCGGAGCGGAACGGCCACGAGTACGCGCTGCTCGCCTGGTCGCACCCGGGAAGCGGCGCCTGCGCATTCGACTCCGAAGGCTACGAACTGATCGCGCCGAAGTCCCGCGACGGCGGGCCCGTCTCCCGCTCGTGGAACAGCGAGGACCTCGAAGCGGCCGTCCAGAGCTTCCAGCCCGACATGGTGGTCACCGTCGGCAATTTGCGGATGCTGGAGTCCGTCCAGTCCGTCCCGAGCCGCCCGTTCTTCGACTGGATCGGCTATTTCCCGGTGGAGGGTGTTCCGCTCCCTTCCTGGCGGCTCCATACCATCACCCAGATGGATAGCGCCGTTACCTTCACCGACCACGGCCGGCAGGCTGTCACGGGGGCGCTGCCGGGCGTCTCCTGCTCGACCGTCGGATTGGGCGTGGACGCGATGCGATTCCGGCCCCTGCGCAACCGCGAGCGACTCCGGCGCGAGGCGGGGCTGGGCGGGGCATTCGTCGTCGGGTGCGTCGCCCGGAATCAGCCGCGCAAGCAATTCCCGGTCTTGATGGAAGCCTTCGCCCGGTTGGCATCCCGCTGTCGCGAAGCCGCGCTCTACCTGCACGCCGATCCGTTCGACCTGGGGTGGGACCTCACCGCCCTGGCCGACCACTTCGGGATCGCGGACCGGACGTTCTTCTCCTCGGCGCTGACCAAGGGAGGGAGCGTTGGCGATGCGGACCTGAACGAGACGTACAACCTGTTCGACGTCTTCGTGTTGCCGACGGCGGCCGAGGGGTTCGGTCTGCCGATCCTGGAGAGCATGGCCGCCGGCGTCCCCGTGGTCGTCACGAATCACGGCGGCGCGGCGGAACTCGTCGAGGGGCGGGGCTTCCTCGTCGAACCCAAGGCCCTGCTGACCGACGAGACCAGCCACACCGACTTGGCGCTGTTGGACAGCGAGGACCTGGCCCAAGTCCTCGCCGGCCTGCGGCCGAACGGCGTCCGTTCGCGCCGGCAATCGGACGCGCGCCTGCGGTGCAGCCAGGCGGGGCGGCGGTTTGCAAAGTGTTGCTCGTGGGACGGCTGTGCCGACCGTTGGGTCGAGTTCCTTGGGCAAGCAGGACGACAAAGAGACAGGCTGGCCGGCGCGGGCGCATTGGGGCAGGATTGCAGGGAGGCCGTGGACCCCACGTAGCAGAGTGCCCGTCGCCCGTGTGCACGCGGACAGTAGTCCGCGCGCGAACTGTGGTGAACCCGTGTGCGGACAGCAGTCCGCGAAGGAGAATGAGGACGATGTCATCCAAGGTAGTTAGAGTTGACCAGCTCGACGCGGAAACAAAGGCGACCGGGCGGTCCCGGCGGCGGTTCGTGGCAGACGTGCTCAAAGGCGCCACCGTAGCCACCGCCCTCGCCGGCACCGTCGCCCTGGCGGATCCGAATCCGTTCATCATCATCGATGACAGTGCCGATTGATGGAACCGGAACTGGCAATCCTCTGTGAACCCGAAGCCCCAGGGAGGCGAACGGCCACCGTGCTTCAGACCGCATTCGACGCAACCGCGGTTCGGGAAGAGCGCACTCAGGAGGTCGCTCAGCCGCAGTGGGACTACGGCCAACTGATCGAGCGCGCCGAGGGCGGGGACCGCGCGGCGTCCGACCTGTTGGCGGACCGGCTGTACTCCAGGATCTGGGGGTTGGCTGGCGCCTATGCCACGGAACCCAGCTTGGTTGAGGATCTCGTGCAGGAGGCCATGTTGGCCGTCTATGGTGGTCTCCACCACTACGACCACGCTCGGCCGTTCCTGCCCTGGGCCGTCTCGGTCGCCGAGAACCGGTTTAGAGACGTTCTGCGGGAGCGGGGGCTCTTCGCCCGCCGCCACGGGTTCGTGTCCCGCGCGGGAGACGATACGAGCACGCTTGGCCCATTGGAGAGCGCCACGGACGACCGACCGGGCCCCGAGGAGAACCTCGTGCGTGCGGATGAAGGCCGACGCGTCCGCGAAGCCTTGACGCGCCTCTCTTCTCGGCAACGGCAGGTCATCGCCCTGCACTGGTTCGGCGGGCTCTCGTTCGAGGAGATCGCTCTGGAATTCCGGCTGGACCTTGGCAGCGTTCATGACGCCTCCCACCAGGCCCGCAAGCGGTTGGCCAAGATTCTGGGTCGCTGGGAGGAACGCCCATCGTGAAGCAGCGAAGCCGCAGGAATGTTCGGGGGCGGACAAGAGATCACCTTGGGGCGCCGCTGTCGCCGGCGCAAGCTGCCGCGCCGGCAGCGGCGCCGCCGGCCCTGAAGGACCGGTTGTTCGCTCAGGTGCAACGCGGTGAGGCGGCGTTCGTCAGTGCCGCGCTGCACCAGGCGGCCGAGGAGCTGGCGCGACCGGGTTCCCGCACCCTCGCTCGGCGGAGGTCTCCTGACCCCGCCGCACCGCCGACCGAAGGTCTCTACCACGGTCTGGAGACCTCCGGTCAGCGCGTTCCGGGGCGGTCGGAGACCTGCCCCGAGCAAAGCCCAGCGGAGGCCTCGGCGGCCCTCAAAGACAGGCTGTTCCGCCGGGTCGCCGCGTCGGCCCTTGCAGACGCGCAGGTGACAGGCGCCCTCCAGGAGGCAAGCCGGCGGCAGCCTCCCGCCGTTCCACCGTCCCTCAAGCGGGAGCTGTTCGCGCGTCTGCAAACCGCTCCTCGGAGAGGGCTCCAGATCGCGCTCAACCGGCCTGTCCCCCGGGCGCTTGCGCTGGCTGGGGTGACGGCGGCGCTGCTGCTGGCCGGCACCACCCACTGGCAGACGGAGTTCCTCTGGGCGCCACGGGAGACCGGGTCGCCGGTTCGGCTGGGGCCCAGCGACTCGGGCGAAGCGGCAGGACCCGTCCTTCCACCCGGCCGATCGTTGCGGGG
>Ga0210028_1001197_pt1 | contig 22226 bp, 21 predicted proteins | sample CryGeymeta201513_FD_185468 | JGI IMG/M metagenome (GOLD analysis project Ga0210028, IMG submission 185468) | Groundwater microbial communities from Crystal Geyser aquifers in Utah, USA - Crystal Geyser metaG 2015-13 (SPAdes) (version 2) | ecosystem: Environmental > Aquatic > Deep subsurface >...
GTCTATAAGGATATTGAAGAAACAAAAAAAGCCTTTAAGAAGTTTTTTGGTGATAAAAAAATAATTGCTAATATTAATGATCCAAATTTACTTCGATGTATCGATACATCGAAGTCTATAGCATATGGAGAGTCGGAAAAAGCAAATTACCAAATAATTAATTGCAAGATAACCGAAGATGAGAGTACCTTTGAAATAAAAAATGTGGGTGAGTTTAAGATATCTCTTTTTGGTAAGCATAATGTTTCAAATGCGACCGCAGTCATAGTCCAACTATTGGAGCTTGGTTTTAAAGCCGATGAAATAGCAAAATCATTGGTCGGTTTTACTGGTGCTGAAAGAAGATTTGAACTGGTTTATAAAAATAATGATATTTATCTGTTTGATGACTATGCCCATCATCCGGCTGAAATTGCTGCCACAATCAATGCTGCCAAAGCGAGATTTAAAAACAGAAGAATTATTGTGATCTTTCAACCTCATACCTATTCGAGAACTCAAAATTTATTAAAAGAGTTTGGTGAGAGTTTATCGTTAGCCGATATTAGTTTGGTTCTTCCTATTTTTGCTTCTGCTAGGGAAAATGCAAGTAATTTTAATGTCTCTTCCAAAGACATTGTAGCCAAAATTAAGGACACTCTTAAAGAAGACAGTCTTAATAAAGACTGTCTTTATTTTGAGTCAGATGACCAGTTAATTAATCAACTAGACAGGATATTAAAAGAGGGAGACGTTGTTTTTACGATGGGGGCAGGGGACGTGTATAAATTGCGAAAGCAAATCATAAAGACAATAGATCAAAAATCAAAGATCAAAGATCAAAAAGAAAATGAATTATTAATTAATTATAAAATTGAGAAAAACAAAGATTTAACTTTTTTTAATACATTGAGGACAAAAACAACTTCGGAATATTTTTTGGAAGCAAAGACGAGGGAAGATTTAATTAAAGGTAAAAAGTTTGCTTTGGAAAATAAGCTGGACCTATTTATTTTGGCTGGAGGTTCTAACCTGGCAATCGTTCAGGATAAGATCAACGGATTAGTTATTAAAAATAATTATAAGGAATTAAAAATAGTTGGAAAAACAAATAAAGATGTTCTTTTATCTATTTCCTCCGGTTATCCAGTTTCAATATTAGTCAATGAAACAGTCAATAAAGGATATCAAGGTTTTGAATATCACAAGGGTTTGCCGGGAACAGTTGGTGGAGCTATTTATATGAATTCAAAATGGACGAAGCCGATTTCATATTTTGGTGACAGCTTGGTTACGAGTTACTTGGTTACTGAATTAGGAGAAGTAAAACAGGTTGACAGAGATTATTTTAAGTTCGACTACGACTATAGCATTTTACAAAAAACAAAAGAAATTTTACTTGAAGCTGTTTTTAAATTAAAAAAAGTTGATCCGGCGATTTTGAAAGAAAAATCGGATAGAGCTTTTGAATACAGAAAAAAAACACAGCCGATGGGTACTAAGACTTCGGGCTGTTTTTTCAAAAATGTTGATGGAAAATCAGTCGGTCAAATGATTGATCAGGTTGGGTTAAAGGGATTTTCAGTCGGAGATTTTTTTATCTCACCAGTTCATGCAAACTTTATTATTAATCGAGGTAATGGACAGGCAAAAGACTTGATAAAACTTGTTAAGATTATTAAAGAGAGAGTAAAAGAAAAGTTCAGAGTAGAATTAGAGGAAGAGGTTATTATTGTTTAAGTAATTTCAAATTTCTAATTACTAATTTCTAATCAATTTTTAAAATTTAATTTTTAAACATTTAAAATTGAATAAAAATTTAAAATTTAGAATTAAAAATTAATGTATGTCTGACTCTTATTTAATCAAAGGTGGTAAGCCACTTAAGGGAGAAGTCATCTTGTCCGGTGCAAAAAACGTTGCTTTAAAAACAATTATTGCTGCTTTAATGTTTAAAGGTGACGTGATTTTAAAAAATATTCCTAAAATTAATGACGTTTTGGATTTAGTTAAGTTGATAAAATCTCTTGGTGTAAAGGCTGATTTTACGGAAAAAAACACATTGGTAATTAATAGCAGTAATTTAAAAAGTAATCGGGTTGATTTGCAATATGGATCAAAAATAAGAGTTTCTTTCATGCTTTTTGCTCCGTTACTTCATCGTTTCGGTGAGTGTTTTGTTCCCAACCCCGGGGGTTGCCGAATCGGCGCTCGTCCAATTGACAGAATTATCAAAGGCTTAGTCGCCCTTGGAATTATCATTGATTATGATACGGAAACAGGTTACTATCACGCAAAAATTGTCGATAAACCAAAAGGAGCCTATCGTTTTGAGAAGCCCAGTCATACGGGGACAGAATTATTAATGATGATTGGACTGATGACTGAAGAAAAAGTTGAAATTGAGAATATTGCTAACGAACCGGAAATAGACGATCTGATCTTGTATTTAAATTCGGCTGGAGCCAATATAAGGGAGGAAAAAAATAAGATAATTATCACCAAAAGCTCTGAGTTAAAACAAAAGGAAGCTTTTACAATTATGTCTGATCGAAATGAATTAGTTACCTATGCCACCTTGGCAGTTGCAAGTGAAGGAGATGTTATTATTAGCCCTATTGATAAAAACTTGATCGCTTCATTTTTAAAAATTATGAGAGAGGCAGGTGCGGGTATTGAAGAAATATCAAACTATAAGTATAGATTTTTTTATAAGGGAGAGATCAATTCAATAAATATAGAAACTTCGCCGCATCCTGGATTTATGACCGACTGGCAACCAAGTTGGGCGATTTTAATGCTTAAGGCAAAGGGATCATCGGTTATTCACGAAAGAGTTTTTGAAAATAGGTTTTCATACGTTGAAGAATTAAAAAAATTAGGTGCTAAGATCGACTTTGTGGATGTATTAATTGAGAATCCCGAATTTTTTTATCATTTTAATTTTGAGAAAGAAAGATTATATAGGCAAACTATAAAGATTCAAGGTGGGGAAGAGCTTCATAATGCAATTCTCGACATTTCCGATCTACGAGCCGGAGCAGCTTTAGCTTGCGGGGCATTACTTGCTGATGGCGAATCTATAGTCAACGGCGCATCAATCTTGGAACGAGGCTATGAGAACTTCGTGGAGAAAGTGAGGAAGTTGGGTGGAGAGATAAAAAAGGTTTAATTTGATAAAATATACTTATGAGAAAGATAAAAAACATATTGCTGTTAGCAGGAGGAGATAGCACGAGATTTTGGCCCTTGGAAAATAAACTTTTCTTAAGTTTTTTGGGTAAACCACTGATTCTTTATCAGATAGAGGAGTTGCTCAAATATGGAGAATTAGTGACGGTAGTTGCCAACAAATCAAATGCCACAACCGTTAAACGATTAGTTGACAATAACAATATTGAATCGGTTCAAATCATTATTCAAAAAGATGATTATTCTGGAATGGCTGGAGCAGTTTTTTCTATCAAAAATCATATAAAAGGTGAAGTTCTAATCATTAATGGAAGTGACTTAATTGATTATTCAATAATCTTAAAGTTGATGCCACTAATTGATCAAGAAAATAAATTAATAATGGTTGGTAAGCAGTTCAATGAATATTTTTCCGGAGGATATTTTAAATTTGATGATGAGAAAAAAATTATTGGAATTACCGAAAAACCAGACAAGGATAAAAGACCATCATCAACTGTCAAATTAGTTTTTGATTATTTTGCTGATATTAAAGACTTATTAAAATATTTTTCTCAGGCAAAAACACAAAAAGATGATTTGTATGAAGCCATAATTAACAAAATGTTATTAGATGATTTAAAACATACTCATTTAATTTATGATTCATATTGGTACGGATTAAAATATCCTTGGCAGGTTTTACCAATGATGCGAAATTTCTTAATATTATTAAAAGGACAAAAAATTTCAACAAGTGCAGAGATATCCGAAAAAGCATTAATCATCGGCCCAGTCGTCATTGGGGAAAATGTCAAGGTAGGTGCTTTTTGCAAGATAGTTGGACCGACTTTTATTGGAGATAATACAATAGTCGGTGATTATTCAATGATTCGTGAAAGTCAAATAGGCGAAGATAGTTTGGTTGGCTCTTTTTCTGAAGTGGCCAGATCTTATGTTGGTAATAATGTTTTTTTACACCGTAATTATATAGGTGACTCAGTTTTAGATAATGACGTTATGTTTGGAGCCCAAGCGGTAACTGGAAATTTGAAATTCGATGGGGAAAAAATTTTATCTGAAGTCAACGAAAAAAGAATTGATACTAATATGAATAAACTAGGAGCGATCGTTGGTAAACTATCAAAAATTGGAGTAAATGCAACTATTTTTCCAGGGGTTAAGGTTGGTAAAAAGAGTTGGGTGGGCCCTGGAGAAAAAGTAAAATATGATGTTGAGGATAAAACTTATTTAGCTGACGGAGAAGAGAAGGGCAATATTAAAGTATGAAAAAAATAACTGTAATTGGTGGAGGAACAGGAACTTTTGTCGTCCTTTCTGGTTTAAAAAAATACCCTTTGGATTTATCAGTGGTTGTGACAATGATGGATTCTGGTGGCTCGACTGGACGTTTAAGAGATCAACTAGGTATTTTGCCACCGGGTGATTTGCGTCAATGTTTGGTTGCGCTCTCCGACGCACCTTTACTTTGGAGAAAACTATTTTTATATCGTTTTGAAAAAGGAGATTTGGAAGGTCATAATTTCGGTAATATTTTTTTGGCGGCACTGGAAAAAGTCAGCAGTAACTATGACGAAGCAATTGAGACAGTTTCATATGTTTTGAAGACAATGGGTAAGGTCATTCCTGTCACATTAAACAAGCTTCATTTAGTGGCAGAATATGAGAATGGAAAAAAAGTTACTGGTGAAGGTTTGATAGATGAAAACCATTCGGAAAAATCAAGAATTAAAAATGCCTACCTAGAGCCACAGGGAAAAGCTAATCCTAAAGCAATTAAAAGCATAGAAGAGTCAGACTATATTGTAATTGGTCCTGGTGATTTATATACGAGTATTATCCCGGTACTTTTAGTGAAAGATATAAAAGAGGCAATGAAAAAAAGTAAAGCCAAAATTATTTATATTATGAATATGATGACAAAATCAGGGCAGACTACAAGCTACAAAGCTTCTGATCACGTTGCCGATTTAGTCAAATACTTAGGAAGGGAACCTGAAGTTGTACTGATAAATAATGGAGAAATTTCTTCAGATATATTATCAACTTATGAGCATTATAATGAAGTTAAAGTTGTAAATGATTTAAACAAAAACGGTTATCAGATAATTGAAAAAGATTTAGTTGACATAACAAAAGTTGAGAAAAATTCGTCAGATATTTTATATCGAAGTATTTTACGTCATGATTCGGAAAAAGTTGCTGATGTACTAGTTAGTATATTCAGTAAGGTCTGACCCTAAAGGGTCAGACCTTCACTTATGTTTAAAACACACACAATTTCTTTTAAAAATGCTTTTAACGGTTTAGTATGGTCCTTGAGGACCCAGCCAAACTATCGAATTCATTTATTTTTGTCTTTGATATCTATTATTTTTGGCTTCTACTTAAAAATTTCATCTTTTGAATTTCTTTTAATTGTTTTTCTAATTACCGTGGGATTAGCTATTGAAACAATTAATACTGCAATTGAAGAAACAACCGATGCTATTGACACTAAAATAAGAGAAGATATTAAAATTGCTAAAGATGTTGCAGCTGCCGCTATGCTTATATACGCTATTGGGACAACGGTTATTGCCTTGATGATATTTGTACCAAAAATTTTCTAATAAAATATGTCAACTTATTTATTTGCTGTATTTGCGTCATTTCTTTTAAATTTTATACTAATTGTTCCATTTATTAATTTTCTTTATCAACTGAAATTTCAAAGGCAACAACAAAAAACTAAAGATTTTTTAAACAAGCCAACTCCAATTTTTGACCGTTTTAATAAGCACAAACATGGAACGCCAATAGGTGGAGGCGTTTTAATTCTTTTAACAACGGTTTTTGTCTTTTTCTTTTTTATTTTTATGTACTCGATTTTTAAAAAGAACATTTTTAGTAATTATCCTTCCGCTTCTTCAGAGATAATTATTATTATATTTACTTTTTTATCGTTTGGAATTTTAGGATTTTTAGATGATTTTAAAAAAATATTTTCTTGGAAGGAAAGTAATTTTTTTGGTTTGAGGTTTAGACATAAGCTGATTATCCAATTAATTTTGTCTTTAATAATTTCTTACATGCTTTTTTTTAGTTTGAAAATCAATATTATTTACATTCCTTTTTTTGGTGTTTTCAATATTTCTTATTTCTATATCATATTTTCGTCCTTTGTTATCGTTGCTTTTGCAAATGCCGTAAATGTTTCAGATGGCTTAGATGGATTAGCCAGTGGAATTTTACTTTTCACATTAGTTGGTTTTTGGGTAATTTCCCGTTCAATTCTTGATGTTCCGACATCATTATTTATTGCAGCTTGGCTTGGCGGATTAATGGCTTTTTTATATTTTAATATTTATCCGGCCAGAATTTTCTTAGGGGACACGGGATCTCTATCATTTGGGGCAACATTCGCCGTCATTGGACTAATTTTAGGAAAAGCTTTTGCCCTTCCAATTATTGGAGGAGTTTTTATTATTGAAATAGGTTCGTCACTTATTCAAATTGTGGGAAAAAAATATTTTCACAGAAAAATTTTACCGGTTGCCCCATTTCATCTTTATTTGCAAAAAAAAGGTTGGGAAGAGCCAAAAATTGTTATGCGCTTATGGTTAATCTCAATTATCTTTGTCATCTTCGGCCTGATGATCGCGTTTATGAAGTAATAAATCGCACCACTACTCTATAATAGACTAATAATGTTTAAAAAATTATTTATCAGAAATAAATTCTTTCTGCCTTTAATAACTATTCCCATAATTTTATCTCTAGTTGGGTTAGTATTTATTTTTGAAGCATCAGCCGTCAATAGTGCTAGACAGTTTGGAGATAGTTTGCATTACTTAAAATCTCAGGCGGTCTGGATTTTTCTTGGCCTCATTGTGATGACTATTTTTTCATTTCTTGACTATAAAAAACTGTATTTTCTCTCCTTCGTTTCGTTAATTTTTACGGTTATTTTATTAGTTGTTGTTCTAATTCCCGGAGTAGGCTCTAAAATCGGCGGTGCAAGGAGATGGATTGATTTTGGTTTTTTTAGTTTACAACCAACAGAACTGGCAAAATTTTCGGTAATAATTTATTTATCCTCATGGTTTTCAAGTAAAGAAAAAAAACGATTCTTACCTTTTATTACCTTAATTAGTTTTTTAGTTTTTTTAATTATTTTACAACCTGATATGGGGACAGCCATAATAATTTTTTTGATTAGCTTAATAATTTATTATTTTTCTGGAGCTCATTTTATGGATTTTGTTTATATTTTTGGCGGTTCGGTTATTAGCCTTTATTTTTTAATAAAACTGTCTCCATACCGACTTAACCGTTTATTAGCTTTTTTAAATCCATCGATTGACCCATTAGGAATTTCTTACCATATTAATCAAATCTTTATTTCTTTATCTTCCGGAGGATTTTTTGGAAGAGGATTTGGAGCATCACGTCAAAAATATTTATTTTTGCCTGAGGCTCATACCGATTCAATTTATGCAATAATCGGAGAAGAGTATGGTTTTATTGGAGGTATAATTCTAATGAGCCTATATTTTGTTTTTGTTTATAAGATATATCATCTAATACGATTAGTTCCGGATAGACTTTCCAAGTTAATAGTAATCGGCATTTTTGCCTTTTTTAATTTGCAATTTATTATTAATCTAGCTGGAATGACAGGGCTTTTTCCAATCGTTGGAGTCCCGCTTCCGTTTTTATCATATGGTGGGAGTAATTTGTTAATATCGTTTGCATTGATAGGAATTATGTTGAATATTGAGAGGCGGGTGAAGGTATAATAAGACAAGTTAAAAGATCAAAAATCAAAGTGCAAAAACAAGTTTAAAGTCCAAAGTTTTGAGATTTAAGCTTGGCTTTGATATTTGAGATTTAAGTTTTGATCTAATTATGAAGTTACTTATAACCGGTGGCCATTTGGCTCCGGCTTTGGCCTTAATTGAAGAAATAAAAAAAATAAAAAAAGAAGTCGATATAATTTTCGTCGGACGTAAATATCCGACTAACCAGGAAAGAACTCTATCTTTAGAATATAAAGAGATCAGTAAAAAAAATCTTACATTTATTTCACTAGAGGCGGGAAGATTAACCAGAGTAATGTCAGTCTCTTCATTAATAGGAATATTAAAAATTCCCATTGGTTTTTTGCAAGCTTTTTTTATAATTAATAAATATCGACCAAATTATATTATGTCGTTTGGCGGTTATCTTGCGCTACCAATTGTATTTTGGGGTTATATATTTCGAATTCCAGTTTTTACCCATGAACAGACAATTAAACCTGGTTTAGCAAATAAGTTTATTGGTTTTTTTTCAAAAAAAATATTTGTTTCTTTTGACGAAGTAAAAAATAATTTTCCAGCTAATAAAACATATGTTTCCGGTAATCCAATTAAGCAATCTATCTTCAAGATCGAAAAAAAACCATTTGAATTAAAAAAAAACCTGCCAGTCATTTATATTACCGGAGGTTCGTTGGGAAGTCACAGTATTAATGAGCACATCAAAAAGATAATTGTTAAATTATTAAATTGTTATATTGTTATTCACCAAGTTGGAGATACTAAGGAATATCATGATTATGAGGATCTGTTGTTTTTGAAAAATAAATTACCCAAAGAGCTGCAAGTAAGGTATTTTTTAGCAAAACATTTTTTTGATGACCAAATAGGTTATATTTATGACAAAGCTGACTTAGTTATAGGAAGATCTGGAGCGAATACTTTTTTCGAGCTTTTGGCCCTAAAAAAACCAGCTTTGTTTATACCGTTACCGTGGTCATCGGGCAGGGAACAACAACATCATGCTGAAATTTTTGCTAAAGCCGGTTGCGGAGAAATTTTTCACCAAATTACACCAAGCGAAAAATTATTGCGACTGATTAATCAGATGATTGATGGAATTGATTATTATAAAAATAATTTTAAAAATTTATCAAAATTTTATAAAAAAAATGTTTCAAAATATCTTCTTGATGAAATTTTTAAACAAGATTAAATTTTTTTTGATTTTTATTCTTCTTTGTTTAATATCTTTTTCAATCATATTTTTTGCTTATCAATTTTTTTTAATAAAAGATATTCAACTCGTTTCTGAACAAAAATTCTCACTAGCGAATAAAGACGAATTAATTAACAAAAACTTATTATTTGTAAATAAAGATCAAATTGCCAAAAAAATAATTAAGGAAAATTTTTTGATAAAAACAGCAATTGTAGACAAAGTTTGGCCAAATACTTTAAAAATATCAGTAACTTTTTATGAACCTTGCGCTTCATTAATCGTAAGTAACGGTTTTTTTAATTTGTCATGCGATGGAAGAATTTTACAAAAATTAAAAAATAGTCAACTATTTTTGCCAATAATAAATTATTATCAAAAATTAAATAGCAATTCTTTTCAAACAGGTGACTGGATTGACTACAAAGATATTAAACAGACTTTATTTTTTATCGACAAGTTAAAACAAATTAATTTAATACCATTAACTATTGATATCAAAGGACAAGATATGTTAGTATTTAATTTGAACGATAGTAAGATAATAGTATTTAGTAACAACAAGGATAAGGACGTCCAAGATTATCAGTTGGAATTAATTATTAGACAATTTAAGATTGAGGGAAAAGAATTTAAAAAGATTGATTTAAGATTTAATAAACCGATTATTCAGTTTTAATATGACAGATAATTTAATTTGTGGAATCGATATAGGTAGTTCCAAGATTGCGACTGTCGTGGGAGTGAACTCGGTTGAGACGGATGAATTAAAAATAATCGGCTTTAATACAACTACGGCACGCGGAGTAAGAAAAGGTTTAGTTGTAGATATAAAAGAAGCGACTGGTGCAGTAGAAGACAGTGTTGAAAAAGCAGAGAGAATGGCTGGTCATAAAATTAATAAAGCTTTTGTTGCCGTCGGCGGACCTCATATCTCTTCTTTAAATTCTCATGGAATTGTGGCAGTTTCCAATCCCCAGGGAGAAATAAATGAAGAAGATGTCCAGAGAGTTGTTGAAGCGGCCAAAGCAATTTCTCTTTCTTCAACTCGTAGAATAATTGAGGTAATACCCCGCGATTATATTGTTGATGGTCAATCTGGAATAAAAAATCCAATTGGTATGAGTGGAGTACGATTGGAAGTTGAGACTCATATTATCACTGCGTCCTCGACCAATTTAAAAAATCAGGAAAGAATTTTAAGTGATTTAGGAATCGAAAACCAAGGTTTTGTTTTTTCCGGAATGGCATCATCCGAAGCCGTATTAACCAATACAGAAAAAGAATTAGGAATAGTCTTAGTTGATATTGGTGCCGGAAAAATCGACCTGTCAATTTATGTTGATGGAGCGTTATCATATTCTTCATCAATTCCAATTGGAGCCCGTCATATATCGAACGACATAGCAGTTGGTTTGAGAGTTTCTCTTGATTCAGCTGAAAAGATAAAGATTTTTTTAAGTAAAAGTTTTGATGGAAAGAAAAAAACTTCACAAATAAATTTAAAAGAACTTGATTTGCCGGAAAATCTAACGGAAGTTTCTTTGAAAACTTTGGTTGATGGTATTGTTGCTCCTCGACTTGAAGAGATTTTTAAATTAATATTTGAAGAAATTGAAAAGAGCGGATTCGGCCAGCAAATTCCATCGGGGTTAGTAATTACCGGGGGTGGAGCTTTGACAATTGGAATGTTGGAAACAGGAAAAAGAGTGGTCGGCCTACCAATTAGGATCGGTTTTCCTGAAAAAATTTCCGGTTTGGTTGATGAAATACTGGATCCTCAATATTCAACAACGGTTGGATTACTTCTATATGGAATAAATAATGATTTTAACGATAAAGATAACTTTAAAAACTTTGGTAAAATATTAAAAGACTTTAAACTAGGCAGTTCGATTAATAATTTAAAAAATTTTATTAAACAGTTTATACCATAATATGTTAATCAAACCCCGGGCGGGACAGGCGGCCAGGATAAAGGTAGTTGGCATCGGAGGCGGTGGTGGGAATGCCTTGTCTTTTATGGTGAGTGAAGGCGGAATTAATGGCGTTGAGTTTGTAGCTGTTAATACGGACGCTCAAGCACTCCTCAACAATAAAGCCACAGTAAAAATTCAAATAGGTGAAAATTTGACCAAAGGACTAGGATCGGGGGGCGATCCAGAAGTTGGTAGGCAAGCAGCTGAAGAATCGAGAGAAAGATTAAAAGAAGAACTGTCTGGGGCTGATATGATTTTTCTTGCCTGTGGAGAAGGAGGAGGAACAGGAACAGGGTCAACGCCAATAATTGCTGAAATTGCCAAGGAAAGCGGAGCTTTGACGATTGCCGTTGTCACAAAACCATTTGAATTTGAGGGTAGTAAAAGAAAATTCTCGGCAGATGACGGGATTATGCGTCTTAAGGAAAAAGTTGATACCTTAATAGTTGTACCTAATCAAAGAATCTTGAATCTTATTGATAAGAAAACACCGATTCTTGATGCGTTTAAAAAAATAGATGCCGTTCTTCACCAAGGAGTAAAGGGAATTGCTGAATTAATTACAACGCCCGGATTAATTAATGTAGACTTTGCTGACATCCGAACCATTATGCAAGGATCGGGAACGGCTTTAATGGGAGTGGGAGTAGGTAGCGGTGATAAAAGGGCAATAGCAGCCATTAAACAAGCAATTTCTTCTCCACTTTTGGATATTTCAATCGAAGGAGCAAAGGGAGTGCTGTTTAACGTAGTTGGTGGTCCGGATATGACAATGGCTGAAGTTGACGAAGCGGCCTCAATCATTGCTAAATCAGTTGATCCTGACGCCGATATTATTTTCGGAGCCGTCATTGATGAAAAGATGATGGATCAAATCAAAGTAACAATTATTGCTACAAAGTTTGATGATAATCGTTTAAAACTTTTTCGATTCAAAAAATCAGAAGACATTGAGCAGGAATCGGTTTCTATAAAAACAATGGCGGATAAGGAAAAAAAATTAGATCAAGATATAGATAAGGAAGAAATAAATAGTGATGATGAATTTATCGATGACGACTCTTCAGAGTTTGACATACCTGCTTTCCTAAGGAAAAAGTGAGCTTAACTTCTTAAATATTAGATCTTGCTTAAACTACTTTAAAGGTACACTTTACCATTGACAATTTTTATTGTAAGCAAAGTTAATAACCATTGTCAAGCGGTATTTTTGAGGTTATGATTTTAGTTAATAGTTTTCTTACAATTATTTATTAATTGTACGGAGCATTACAAACGGCTATAGGTCGTTCCAAAATTATGAATGACCAAGATTTTGAGCGATACATATCTACTAAAACTCCCTTATCAAAAAATAGTATAAGGCATTGTCTTAGTCGTCATAAAATATTTTTACTTTGGCTTAAAAGTCACAATAAGGAATTAAACAAAGAGTCGGCAGAAGAATTTTTTTATGACTTAAAACAGCAAGGAAGAAATAATAATACACTCAATACGTATGTTTTTGCTCTCAGGCAATATCATAATTATCTTAAAGATAGGGGAGTCGTAAATGATTTTTTCGATGGGTTCAAATCATTCAAAAAATATCGACCACCTATTTTTATACTTACACAAGAAGAAGTAGAAAAAATTATAAATACCAATACTTTGAAGAAGAGCCATAGTGATCGTTTGGAATGGCATCAATTTGTCCTGAAAACCTTTCGGATGTTTCTTGCATATACCGGTTGCCGGTATGAGGAAGCAGCTTCCTTACCGGTAAAAAATCTTGATATCACCAATGGAAAAGTAGTTTTGGACCATACAAAAAATGGTACAAGTAGAAACCTATATATTACAACTCCCCTAACGACTCGACTTCAAAAGCTAATAGAAGGAAAAGAAAAAACAGACTTTGTTTTTACTAATCTTCGGGGAAAGAAACTTTACGCTCAAGATTTCAGCAAAGATTTACGTTACGCAGCTCAATTGGCCGGCGTTACAAAAAGGGTTCATCCTCATCTTTTCCGTCACACGTATGGAACGAATTTATATTTAGCAACAAAAGATCTTGGACTGGTTCAGCTGGTCTTGGGTCATAAGGATATAAAATCAACGATGATTTATATTCATATGGCTGATGAATTTGTGAAGAAAGGAATGTTAAGACATCCCTTTATTCGTAGCCAGGTAGATCCGAAAGTATTTATTAACGCAGTTGAAGAGGCAATCAAGAATTTTAAGTTGGACGAAGATCCTCGTTTTGACTATTTAACCGTAAAAAATGCCATTAACGAATTTAGTTCAAAATTATATGAATCGTTAAAACCTCAAACACAAAGATATTATCAGGAAATAAATAATGACTTAGCCGAACTGAAAAGCTTAAACTCAATAAATGGAAGTTTGAATTCATTTGTGGAATTTAAGAAAATATTTAGTAGAATAGTAGCTCATCTTGTGGATTGTGACAGTAAGACCGTGAAGCTAAAGAATTTTATAGTAAACAATAAGAGAGTGCTGATTGATATTATTAATTTAAATGATTAGATTTCTTGTGATAGACGTTTTAATTACATCGGTATTAACAAGTGCTATTGTAGCTGCAATAGTTTTTTTTATGCTTTCCCATAGGTATAACGAAACTTACAAAAAAAGACTAGATGAAATAATGAATAAGATTAATAATCAGAGTAATTCATTCTCTTCTCAAGTAAATAGTCTTAAAAAGAATTTAACGGAAATCATGAAAGCGCTTAATATACTTAAAAAAAAGAAATAATTGTAATAAGTCATTTTAGATTTTTCAAAAACTCCTTTAACCTTTCTGAATCTTTTTCAAAATCAACATACTTATTAAAAAGTGCTCGAGCATTTTGGCTCATTGACAAAAGTTGGTTTGGCCGGGAGTAATATCTTATTTTCTCAATTGCTTTTTCCGGCGATAAATCATCAATATCAATACACGAATACCCATCAGTTAAGAATCTCTCAGCCATTTTTCCTTGATAATATCTTTTAATTGTAATGACCGGACGACCAACCGCATAGGCATTATGGATAACATGGCCAAAACCCTCGCCGTGACTTTTTACATGAAAAATAAAGCTTGATTTCCTCATTTCCTCCCCTAATTTTTGAATATCCTGGATAAATCCATCGTCCCCATTTATTCCAAACATCTTAAATTCAAAATCAGGCATTCTTGCTTTTAACTCTCTAAAAATAGAGACTTGCGGACTATCAGGTAGACAATTCATAAAGTTACTTATTTTATTAAATACCTTCGGTTCTTCCGGGCAAAAATATTGGAGGTCAAATTCCTGATTGATATTCAGATAATTAACTGACTCCGGTGGGGAATATAATTTAGTCGTATCAATAACATTTTTAATCGTTTCCCAATCTTCCAACTCCCCGGAATTGCCAATAACCCGAATTAATTTTGCCTGTGGTTGATATTCATCCCGAAGTCGTTTATAAACTGCTACATGTTCTTGAAGCGAGGCAACAATCAAATCAAATTTTGTCTTCTTAAATTGGTCTAAAGTAATACATCTTTGAGTAGCTCTTTCCGAATTATCATAATAGTAAAAATAACCTTCGGGTCCTAATTTAACACTGACTGGATCAAGATATTGTTTAATAGTGTCCGGATTTTTGGAATAAATCCAATAGCCTTGCTCTGCCCAATCTAACCCAATTGGGCGAAAGACCATTCCGTTAAATCTTTTTTCCCACCACCGGACTTGAGCTTGAAATAAACCTCCGTGATGCCATTCTGTAAATACTTTCATGGGGATAAGAATCGACCAAATTTTGTTAAAAGATTTTCGGCATAATAAGTAAAAGCAATCCACCGAGCGTCTTGTATTACTCTTCTTGTCCGGGATAAATAATTATAAACCAGAAATTCTGACAGTTCATGAAATTCCCGAATATCCCCATCTTTAATTCTTGCTAAATTCCAGGTTAAAGATGAGAAATGGTACCAGTCGACACCCTCAAAAAGACCTAAATCCCTAATATCTAAAAATGTTCCGGCTTTTAACAACTCGGTTGAGAATAACCAAAAATGGTCTTTATCCTGTCCCTGCGGGTCAAAGTTTTTACTGGTCTTCTCTATTAGCTCCTTTCTTGTTAAAAGAAAGCAAGGATGAAGCCTGCCACCTTGTTTGATACCTACAATATCAACGTCCTTAATACTTTTAAAAACCTGGTCTAAAAAATATTCCCCTTTCCAAAAGAAATCTTGTTCGGTAAATAAAACCGTTTCGCTTTTACTTTTTTCCAGGGCGGCTCGGGTACAAACATTCCTCCAATTTTCAGTCAAACTTCCTTTATCTATAATGGTAGCTTTCTTAAAGGATGATTTTATAAACGCTCTAAAATCCGGTTCTCCATGTTCATATATTGAAATAATTATTTGATCAAAATAACTTTTGTATTCGGTTAATTGCCACCGGCAAAGCGGGTAATCAAACCCCGACGGCCACGTCAATATCACATCCGGCTTTATTTTTGTATCTGGATTAAGCATATTGCTTTTTCTTTTGAGTATGGGTCACTGTAAAAAGTATCAGCTACTTTTTGGGGAACCTCTTCCCAACTATTAACTTTTTCCGTATTTCCACTGGCTATGAACTGAACGTCTAAACCTTTTTTTGGAGTTATTTTTAACATTTTATCTAACATTTCCCGATGAATAACATTGTATGTATTTTTATATAAATTTGGCTGGCCGTAAATAAAAGAGACAAAAAATCCCTTCTTAAAAAGATCAAGCATTTTTTGGTAATATTCCAATTGATAAAATTCAAAGAGATGATTTTCCGCTTCAACTACTCCGACCTTGTTTAAATATGAAAGGGATATCAAAAAATCTGCCGGTTCAGGATCCAAAAGAAATAAACTTTCATTGTAATATTCATCAAGATATTTTTTGTCTTCTTCCGAGACAATTTGAGAAATTCCTATAACCCTTTTTGATAAGTCTTTTAATCTTTTTAAATATGTGGCGTCTTCCAAACCAATAACCAATGTTGAATTAATCTTTTCGGGATAGCTTGTTAAATATGAAAAGAGTAATGGAATTTCGATATCTTTTTGATTATATTTAAATTGGTCCATATTTTTTTGTTATATACCAAAATATTTTTTCCATTCGGCTTTTATTTTATCTTTACCGAAAAACTCAATCGCTCCGGCTCGTCCTTTTTCCGATATATTTTTTCTTAACGTTTCCGTCCGCAATAAAAACTTTATCATTTCTTTGAGATTATAAATATCATCCGAGACAAACCCTCCTCCTGTTCGAGTAATTAAATCCGGCACTTCATAAGTTTGTTGACCCATTTCATACGGACTATTTCCTAATTTTGGGCCTAAAGCCACTATGGGGATTCCTGTCATCCACGCCTCTATAAAACTGAGAGTGTAACCGGCCGGGTAAGTACCGGTATAAAAGAAAACTCTGCTTTCTCGAAGTACCTTTTTTAATTGTTCATAATCTGTATTTCCACCCCAAAGCCCCCCTAATAATTGGTTCATTCCACCATAAACCTTTCTCGGATAATCTCTAGTTACTTCATCAAAAATTTTATAATTACAAAAGTTTTCCCTTTCCTTAAAAGATTGACCCAAAGTAATTACTAAATTATTTTCACCGGTATAACCCCCAAACTCTTTTTCATCTTTATAAAAACGAATCATCGCGTCTTCACCGGCAAAGCCGGGGATAGTGCTTTCGCGCGGGGAGTACCGGACAATTTCCAATCCATCCGGTAAAAGTGGTCGGAGTAAATTTTCAACGTTTAAAGTCGACTGGCCAATCGACCGCCAAATTATCCTTTTTCCTTTCATCTTCGCCCAATTTAAAGTTAACCAATCAACTATATGGGCGCAGTAAATTACATCAGCCCAATCAATTAATCTTTGATCAATATCTTCTTTGGCGTCCTTTAATCCTTTTTTGCCGGCCGATAGTTGATTCTCTCGATGAATCTGTTCTAATTCCGGATGAACTAAAATATTAAGAGGTGGCCTTTTTGGATCTTCGTTTTTTAACGGATTACTGTAATAACCCATGGAAAAAACCTCAATTCCAAGCTCGGAAAAAAGTTTAATTTCATCGTACTCTAAAATGCTGTGACAGGATAAATATAATAGTTTCATTTTTCTACCTCCATAACACAAATTGTTTGATTACCGGCACTATCAACGTATTGGTGAGAATAACATTTTTCTTTAGTTGACGACTCCCAGGGATAACCGGCCTGTGGTCCGTTAGAATAAAAAAATCCAACTTCGTGTTTATATCCCTTAATTAAATTTAACCACCTCTCGCACTGGTCCTGTGGAATAATAGACATCTCACCGGGGATTTCATACGGTTGGCCAACCGGAAAAGAAAACCATAAATATTTTTTAGTTAAAGACAATAATTTATTGAAAAATAAATCTCGGACTGTTACTCGATCAGGGTAAACGTAAGGGTACATTCCTACATGTTCAATCGTAGACAAACAAAGCATAAAATCATACGGCTCTAAATTTACTTTCAGAAAGTCACCTGTAAAATATGTATCGGCAATCAATTTTACCGCCTCATCCGGGCTGGGATCAAGAGCATGATATATTTTAGCGTACTGACGGATAGCGTGTGCGTAATAATTAGCGGAGTAATGAGCTCCTACATCCAAAAAACTTTCAAAAGTATTCTTTTTTTCTTGAAGAAATGCTAAAAAGTTTGGAATTTCCAGATCACGATCCGTTTTACGGTCTATGGAATAAGTTTTTAATTTTAACATAGTTTTGTCTTCAAGGTTTATATTCAAACCTTTTTTTATAAATTTCTTCTAATCTATTAATTATTTTTTTAGTTGAGACAGACCAGGCAAAATCTTTACGAATAATAGCTGAAGTTTCCAATGCCTTTTCTTGATAATCTTGATAGTTCTCAAAAACTTTTCTCATCTTCTTTCTTAAATCATCAACCGATGGTTCAAACCAATTAAACCCTCTGTAATACAAGGAATCACCACCCGGGTATGGGGCGACTTTTCCGTCAACTAATTCAACACCGGGTCTAGGTTTTCCATTTTCTGTTAGAAATTCTAAATGAGCTGAATAATTTGAAGCAATAACCGGCAGACCACAAGCTAACGCTTCCAAAGGCGGCAATCCAAAACCCTCACCCCGGGACGGCCAAACAAAAGCGGAAGCCGAAGTATAAAGCCGTCCTAATTCCCATTTTTCCAATTCGATATCGTATAGATAAACCGGCGCCGCTCCCTCTCTGTCATATAAAAGTTTCATTTCATCTTTTATCTTGTGCCCCCAATATGCCGGTAATACTTTTAGCATTAAACTTACATCCTCTTTATCAGAAAATTCTTTTTTAAAAGCTTCAAACAAAATATCGACTCCTTTTCTTCTTCCCCAAGCAAAATTAGAAAGAAAGCGGAATTTTTGTTTTGGAGTATTTGTAAATGGAGCAATTCCCGGATGAAAATAATTTGGGTCAACGCCCTCGCCAATATTATACATCGGAACCTTTACGCCGCTTCTTTTAAACGATTCTAAAGCAAACTGGGACGTTAACCAAACTTCATCCATTTCATTCATACATTGAACCCAATCCAAAGGGACACCGTCAACTTCAGTTGTTGTAAAAGCTATTTTATAAGCTCCGGAATTTTTGAAATTATTGACTCCGTGACAGATTGTTATTTGTGGTAATTTATTTGATCCATAAAGCGTTTTTGCGTCATCTATAAAAGGACAATCAGACGGTCCTTCATCTTCGTTAGTGCCCCCGATAAATTGATAAAAAACCCTTATTCTCGCTTCAAATAATGATTTCAGTACATTGTATGAATGAAGATTATACCCGCCTCCATAAGAAACAATCGAATGAACAACGACCGGCAATCTATACTGGCGGTCTAAATCTTTTCCAAACTCTTTTTCAAATATATCAAGGTGGGCTGAAACGTCTTTAACAAATTTATCTGTGCCAACAACCGGTTTATAAGCGTGTGGATATATGATATTGATGTTTGGAGTAACAAAAAGTTTAGCTCCTGTTTTTTTTGCTTTAATAATAACTTCGGCGTGATCTAAAATATCATCGCCGTAATATTCTTTTAAATTTAACTTTTGATAAAGTTCTTCTGGCATTAAAGCAGAATAAAGAGGGACAAAACCAACTTCCCTGACTTCCGGATGTTGACCTAACCAAGGTTGATTATCGGCCCACGGCATAGGCATATGGGTAAAAGGTAGAAAATCACCCCCTGAAAAATATATTTTTTTATCGGGCGAAAAAAGAATTGGGGAAATAATAAAATTATTGACACCATCAGGTATATCTTCGGCTAATGAATCGGCCATTAAATTAGGATTATCAACTATATCCGGGTGTTGAATATATACTAAGTTACCACGACATCTTATGTGATTTTTAGGTAAAGTACTCATGGGTTTATTTTAGCTAGGATTTGGAATCACCTGTGGCGTCACTTTCGCTGTCCCATCAAAGTTTCCTTTAATGTACGCTCTCATGAATCTGTTGAATCCAGACTCGCTCAATCCCTTAGCATAGGTATTCCAATAATTCTGATGAAGACTTGAAATTTTTCCAAATCTCCACTTGGAAACACCATCGGTCAGAACCGATCGAACAGCCAATTGCTGTACGCTTTTAGGATTGTGAGGAATGACTCTAGTTCTAATGTAATTAACTCCCCTCCAAAACGAGCCGGTTAACACATCCCCTAAAGTCCCTCGAGCATCCAACGAAAAGAACGGACCTGTTGCACGAACCATATTTATTTTTCACCTCCTTTCATAACACAGAGTATAAAACACAATGTTCTACTTTGTCAATATACTATAGGGTTATTAACTGTGTTAGGATAAGCTGTGAGCGATGTATTATAGGGTTATTAATTGTTCTATTATTATTTGCTTTATTTACTTTCTTAATATAAATTTATGTTCATGATAATAAAGTTTGCTCCCTTTATGATTATTCGGAACGAAAGAGAATATATTGAATGGCCAATAAAATTTCTTTGGGAAAAGATTGATAAATTCTATGTTTTTGATACTGGTTCAACGGACGGCACCCCCGATTTTCTTCGCTCGATGTTTGGCTCGAAGATTGTTTATGAAAAAATTAGAGATATCCCCGATCATTTTTATTACAAAGAGGGTGGGATAGATAAAAATTGGGATGAAGTTGCTATCAGAAATGAAGTAATGGAAAAAATGGAAAAAGTTGAAGCAGACTATCTAATTAATCTTGACGGGGACGATATAATCGTTCCCGAGCTTTTGAATTTAATTAATGATAATTACCCAGACTATGATCTCTATTCAACCGAGGGTTTTGATATTGCTAATCCGACTACATTTTATCATCATCGGGATAAAGTTCAAATTGAAAACCTGGGTGAATGTAACGGAATGGTCCCCCGGATTTGGAAAAGAGAACTCGGGGTCCGCTGGAAAATAAATCCTTGGCAAGTTGATCGGGTAATTAAAAAAATACAACCTAATCCTACCCTGCATTGTATTTTGGATATCAATAGTAAAACAACTCAAATACCAATTAAAGGACAGTACCGGTTTCATCTTCACTATACCTATGGATGGAAAAGAAATAAAGACAGGGAATACTTTAAAAAAAGCGTTTGGCGGGGAGACACCGGTAAAATAACCTATCATTTTCCTCCTTGGTTTACCGATCCTTTGTTAAAAATTCTTGAAAAAGAAATAGACTTACCATGGAAAATAAAATAACCACTTTAGAAAAAATCTCTTTTCTTATTCCGGTTTATCATGGGGTATCTGATTTTTTAGTTCTTCTTCACTCAATCGAGGATTTTACTCAATATCGTTCGGAAATACTTGTCTCTTTTGACGATCCAAAAGACTGGGATGAAATCGAGGAGAAAAAAGAAAAAATTAACTTTGTCCCAATTATTAATAAAAAACGAAAATATTTCTCGAAGAATATAAATCAATTAGCCCGAAAGGCCTCCGGAGATTATTTAATTATTTCAAATCAAGATATTTTTTTTCAGTCGGTATCAACTTATTTTTTTGTCACCGATTGCATCGCAGCAAAAATTCCTTTTGCTTCCCCTCTAATTATGAATAAGGAAGGAAAATTATCTTCGGCCGGGTTAAGATGGAATCTTAAAAATCGAGACTGGTTTCAAACAAATACTAAAATTACTCTCAAAGAAGAAAAAAGTAGTTGGCCTTTTTTACCTCGGCCAATTTTGCCTATGACTTTTACATTAATTGAAAGAAAGCTTTTTTTGGAAATGGGAGGACTGGATGAAAATATCTTCTTCTCTTTTGAAGATGTTGATTTTTCTTTACGATTATTAAAAAAGGGGATAACACCTAAAATTTATAAATTGGCTAAAGTTTTTCACAAGGGCGGGGAGACTACAAAAAACGCCGATAAAAAAGATTTTATCTTGGCCAGTCAAAAAGCTTTTTGGGAAAAATGGACTAAAGAGGAAGTGTCTAACATTCTTTTAAAAAATTACTATGAATAAAATTCTTTGGATAACCGATTATATTTTGTCCGAAAGATTGGGCGGGGCTGAAATTGATGATAATAAATTGATTACTTATTTGATATTAAACAAAATAAATGTCGAGATTTTGTCTTTGAAAGAAATAAAAGCTATGCCATCGTCTTCGAGATTGAAAGTGAATACCTGGGATGGAAAAGTAATACTTTCTAATATCAGTCAAATTTATAAAATAAATCCCTCTTTAATTTCTAAGATATTAATCTCTAAAGATTATATTAAAGTTGAACACGGTCACGCGTGGCTTGATAATATTATTCCGGACAATGTTATTATTGATATTTTTGCTCGAGCAAAAGGGATAGTTTTCTTTTCTCCGGGGCAATTAGTTAATCATTCTAAAAAAGGAATCAATGCCAGAAATGCTATTATTGCTCCGCCACCCTTTGATCGGGATCAATTTTACAATACAAACACTCCGGCTCTTTTTGGATCCGGCATATACGCCGGTTTTATTTCTAAAAAAAAGGGTATCTTA
>Ga0210028_1001222_pt1 | contig 21961 bp, 31 predicted proteins | sample CryGeymeta201513_FD_185468 | JGI IMG/M metagenome (GOLD analysis project Ga0210028, IMG submission 185468) | Groundwater microbial communities from Crystal Geyser aquifers in Utah, USA - Crystal Geyser metaG 2015-13 (SPAdes) (version 2) | ecosystem: Environmental > Aquatic > Deep subsurface >...
AAACCTTTCAAACCTTTGTTACTCCTAATCCCTTTGACGGCGAATCAATTGCCAGAGTTACCGCTAGCGATAATGATTTCACTGATGATTTCCGCTATGGCACTTTTACCACTGCTGTCAATATTACCAATGCCCTGTGCCAAAATCCCTGGCCATCACTTGAAGGTTATCCTTATACAGACAGCGCCGGTAACTGTAATCTTGGCGGTTCCTGTACAGACAGCGCCGGCAACTGTAATCTTGGCGGTTCCTGTTTTGACTTTACTTTTTCCACTTATTATTGCCGCGATTACGGCGATGACTCAACTACTGCTGATGACCTGCCAGCCCTTGATTATACTGATTATACAATCAGAGGCGTGGCAGGCGGTTATTGCGTCGGCGGCGCCAAAAATGGCCAAGCCTGTTCAGATACCACAGATATCAATGTTAACTCTTGCGGCTCTGGCAGTTATTGTTATAATGTGCTTAAAGATTTTCTGTTTACTTTTCCAGAGAAGTTTTGTGAGGGCACAAATAATGCCTGCAAATTTGATACGGACTGTTCTTTGGGCATAAAATGTCTCGCCGCTAACAATGTTCACTGGTGTGGCGGGGCTAATAAAATTTGTACCACGGATGACGATTGCCTTGGCGATGATCAGTGTGAAAAAAATATAGACTCCATCGGCGTTAGGGTTTACAACAACAATGAGCATTTATCGCCGCCTGCTTGGTATGAAAAATACGCCCACAACCCCGGTTCTTACTCGCGCAAAGAAATAGATAGTTACGAAGCCATTGTTTCTGGCCGGACTAACTATGTTGGCTTTGCCACAGACAAGGGTAGCGGTATTTATACTGATATGTTTTTAATCTCCCATTCTGACAATTACCAAGCCGTAACTTTAAATATTTATGATCAATTAATTAAAAATCTAAAATTCAATGCTGGTTATGTTGATAATGTCCGAGCTTGCACTAATGGCAAGTATTGCACTAAAGATTCTGACTGCCCACAAGGGGAGACCTGTAATGCCGAAAAAGATAAACTTGCCCGCGATGTTATTCGCTTTGGTCATCTTAATGAAATGAAATATCAGTTGGAAAAATATCGCGGCAGCTGCACCGGCCACCCAGAACTGGCTTGCCAAAAAGATTCTGACTGTCCCAACGATGAACAGGGCGCGCCGTTTGTTTGTCTGGTTAAAAATAATACTTACCCATTATTATCAGCAGGCACTTATCTTCAGGGTTCCAGTGTTTCTGTTTGGGATTCATGGCATGATACTTTTGCCAAGCTTTTAGGTGCCAGTCCTTTACTTGACCCAATTAATGAAGTTTTCTGCGATGATTCTACTGCCTATAATGATGAATGCTGGGATAAAGACCAGAAAAAATTTCAGTGCGATGCAGGCTCACATTTTTATCATTACGAAGCAATTTCTGGTGGTCAAAAGTATAAGCTCTCCACTAATATGGAATACGCCCAATCAGGCTGGCAGCCTGGGAATATTACCATTGACAGCGTTGACAAATCAGAATTTTGTTCAAATTAAATTTTCCCTCTCCCTGGCCCTCCCCCGCTTACGCGGGGGAGGGCCAGGGAGAGGGCTCAAATATGCAATCACCAGAAAAAATCCATTTAGCTAGACAATTCAGGAGAGAGCCTACAAAATCAGAAAAAATATTATGGCAGGCATTGCGCAGAAAAAACTTTTTAGGATTTAAATTCCGTCGCCAACATGTTGTTGAAGGTTATATTATTGATCTCTATTGCCATAAATTAAAACTAGCCGTTGAAATTGATGGCCAAGTCCACATTCAGACGGCCGAGGACGATCAATATAGGCCACAGATTCTTGAAAGAAAAGGCCTTATCTTTTTTAGAATTTCAGTTCAGGAAGTTGAAGAAAAATTAGATGAAGTTTTAAAAAATTTAGAGAGTTTTATAAAAAATTTAAGCTAAAATCTATGTTTGAAGACAACCAAACACAACCAAATACACCACCAACCGGAGAAGAAAAACCAATTACTCCGCGTACTGTCATACCACCGCTAGTTTCACCAACTGGCAAAGACAGCAGTCAGGAGTCAGCAAGAGAACCAGAGGATATTTTCAGTCAAAACGAGCCAAGCTTAAAAGCAGCTCCTTCGTCTTTTGTTAAAAAGGATGGCGGGCAGACAGCCATACCAGACCAGCTGCCGGTTATGCCGGAAGTTTTACCGCCTATTGCCGAAACTGGCCTTGATAAAAAAAATTTAATCATCTTTATTCTTATTGTTGCCGCGATTATCGGCTTAGTCGCCGCAGTCGTTTGGTGGTTTCTGCGTCAAAAAAATAATAATGACTCAAATATCAACCCAGCAGTTTTAGATTTATTTACTAATACTAATACTAACCAAGAACCATCTAAACCCGCGGAAAAAACAAACGAAACACCTGCCGCCAGCCAGCCAGAAAATTCTGCTGACGTTGATGGCGATGGGCTGACTGACCAAGAAGAAGCCGCTCTGGGCACCAGCATTAATTCTCCTGATACTGACAATGACGGCCTTTATGACCGCGAAGAAGTCAAAGTCTATCAGACCGACCCGCTTAAGAGCGACACTGATAATGATGGCTGGAAAGACGGGGAAGAGGTGCAGAAAAACCAAGACCCTTTAAGCTCTGACCCAGCGCCTTTGCCGGAAAATTATTTTCAATCCAAAGAATATCATTTCAGTTTTATTTATCCTCAAGAAATGGTGCTTGAATCATCTCAAGGCAATGTCGTTCAATTTAATGACAATATTAATCAAATCAAACTCTACATCTATATTAATGGCAGTCAGCCTTCATTGCCAGCTTCTGATGTGAGCTATACCATTGGGCAAGCGGCCGGCAAATTAATTATCAAAAATTATACTCAAAACCCAACGGATGCCACTCCCTATGCCACTCAATTTACCACCCAACATTATACTAGCGAGAATGGTTTGGGCTATCTTATTTACTATTTAGCCACCAAACGGGCTGATAATCATCAAGAAAAATTTGAAAATATTTTACAAACTTTTGAATTTAATTAATCAAACATATGCACCAACCAGGCGAACAATCATCAGCTAGCCCATTCCAATCGGCAAAAAATTTAGCAGAAAATTTTGAGGTGCGCACTATGCCCCTAAAGTTTTTGAGTATGCGGCCAAATTTTAAAATAGGCAAAACGGGTGAGCCGGGCAAACCGCTTGGCCTTAAGAAAAATTTGATTATTGGTATCGTCGTGATTATCGTTTTAGGCGCTTTAATGGTGCTGGCTGCCTGGCTTTTTTTAAGAACCGTTGGCCCTCAACCCGCCTCGCCAACAACCGTTCTACCGGATGTTGCGCTGCCAGCGGCTGTTAACCCGGCCGCTGAAGCAACCCAGCCTGAAAAAAATCAGGAGAGCGAGCAACTGCTTAATTTTGACTCATGGTTAACTTATGATGCTCCTGATTTCAACTTCAATTTAAAATATCCAGCAGAGTGGCCAAGCGCACAATTGGAAAATCGCGCTAATATTAGCCACTCAATAGCTTTTAAAAGCAAGGATTTAGAGCAATTTAAAATCACCGTTTTTAATAATAACCAAAATCAAAATTTACTCGCCTGGGTTGAGTCGCTGGCCATCTTGCCGGAGAGCCTTGAATCATATACTTTAAGTAATCAGCCTGGCTATATCTACCGCGGAGGCTTTGAAAAACTTTTTAATATCTATGCTGCCTATGGCAATAATTTATACTCATTGGAGTTCCAAACTAGCGAGGATCCAATAGTCAGCCAGATTTATAATCAAATACTGGCCACCTTCCAATTTACTGGTGAGCCGGAGTCTCTTAACCCAGAGGAAAATCAGCCGCAATTTATGCCAGCCAAAGATTCCGATCTTGACGGCCTGACCGACAGGGAAGAAGAAATATATGGCTCTGATAAATTACTGCCTGACAGTGATGGCGATTCCTATACCGACGGCGATGAGATCGCCAACCTTTATAATCCCACCATTGCTGGTAGCGCCCGCCTTTACGAATCATCTCTGGTCGCCACTTATGTTAATCCCAAGTATAACTATAATATTGTTTACCCTATGGGTTGGCAGGTTAAAGGGGGAGATGATTCGGTCTTGTTCCAAGATCCCCAAGGCGAATTTGTCCAAGTTTTAATTCAACCCAATAACGGCTATCTGGCTATTAGAGACTGGTATGGCGACAATCTGGGAGACAACATTGACGGGCTGCCAGACTTAAAAGTCGCCGACCAGCTGGCTGTCCGTAGTCCCGATGCCCTGCGAGTTTATTTTATTTTTGGTGATAATATTTATAGTCTTATCTACAATATCGGTTTGCGCAATGATGCTAATTTCATGGCTACTTTTAATATGATGATCAAGAGTTTTAAGTTAATGAGCAGCTGATATGATCACCATCGCCAACCATACTTGTTATCAAGTTTCCCAAAAATTAGTTAGAACTGTCTTAAATAAATCCTGCCGAGCTTTAAAAATAAAAGCAACAGAATTATCCGTTGCTTTTGTCACATCAGCCGAAATTAGCAAGCTCAATCAAACATACCGCCGGCAGGCTAGGCCAACAGATGTTTTAAGTTTTGCTTATGGGTATGATAGAAAAGAATTGAATGGCGAAATCATTATTTGCTATCAACTTGCCAGGCAGAATGCCCGGGAGTATCATCACTCGGTCAAGCAAGAAATCAGCCGGCTTTTAATCCATAGCCTTTTGCATTTAATTGGCTATGACCATAGAAAAGCTGGCGCTGCTAAAAAAATGGAGGCGCTGGAAAATAAAATTATTAACTTATGATAAAACTTAATCAGCTTATCCGCAGTTTCAGCTATGCTCTTCGCGGTTTTAAATTTGTTTGGCAAGAGCAGAATTTTAAAATTCAAATATTGATCGCTCTGATTGTAGTTATTCTGATGTATCTCTACAACTTGACGCGCCTGGAGCGAGTTGCTCTGATTATTGTAATTTCTGCCGTTTTAATCCTTGAATCATTGAATACAATTTTTGAACACCTAGCCGATATTTTAAAACCGCGCTTGCATGATTATATTATGATTATCAAGGACATTATGGCCGCTATTGTCCTAATGGCCTCAATTGGCGCTGTAATTATCGGTCTTTTAATCTTTTGGCCGTATTTTTTTGGCTAAACGCCAGAAATTTAGCCCCGTATAATATTTGTATACAAGTCCGCGGATTGCCGAATAAAATGTTTAAGGGCGGTGGATAACTTTTTGTATAAAGTTTATTTTTGTTTTATAATAATGATAATGATCAGGATAAGGAATTTATCCTAAAAAAATTATGAAGGAGCGTTTTATTACCGGTTTAGATATCGGTACAGCATATATCCGGGTAGTTACTGGCCAGTATAATCCACAGGACGGCAATTTTTATATTGTTGGTTGCGGTGAAGTGCCGTCAGCCGGGATATCTAAAGGTGTTATTGTCAGCATTGAGGATGCCGTTTCCGCCATTACAGCCGTTCTTGAACAGACCGAGCGGATGATTGGTTCGCCGATTGAACGGGTCTTCGCTGGCATTTCTGGGGTGCATATCGTCACCCAAGAGTCAAAAGGCGTCATCACGGTTTCACGGGCTAATGGTGAAATAAGGGAAGATGATGTTGAGCGGGTTATTGCCGCCGCCCAATCCGTGGCCACTCCGCCCAACTATGACATTGTTCATGTGATTCCTAAAGATTTTTCCATTGACAATCAGACGGGCATTAAAGATCCGGTGGCGATGACCGGCATTCGCCTGGAAGTTAATACTCAAATTATCCTTGGCCTTTCTTCACAAATAAAAAATATCACTAAAGCGGTTTACCGTACCGGCGTAGAAATTGATGATTTAGTTCTGGCCGTTCTAGCTAACGCTGAAAGTGTCCTTTCAAAAAGGCAAAAAGAGTTGGGCGTGGCACTGATTAATATCGGCGAATCAACCACTTCCGTCGCAGTTTTTGAAGAAGGTGATTTACTGACCACTTCGGTTTTGCCGCTTGGCTCAAATCATGTCACCGCTGATATTGCCATTGGCCTACGCACCTCGCTTGATGTTGCCGAAGATATTAAATTGGAATATGGCCACGCTGTGCCAGAGGCTGTCAGCAAGCGCGAAGAAATAAATTTATCTGATTTTTCCGAGACTGAAAAGGAAACAGTTTCTCTGAAATACATTTCAGAAATTATTGAAGCCCGTATGGAAGAAATATTTGATATGGTTGACAAAGAGCTGATCGCCGTTGATCGCTCTGGCCTGCTGCCGGCTGGTGTAGTGATTACCGGCGGCGGCGCTCAACTGCCGGGTATTGTTGAAGTTGCCAAAAACAGATTCCGCCTGCCAGCCTCGCTTGGTTATCCTTTAAATATCAATACCGCCATTGATAAGGTTAATAATTTGTCTTTTACCACCGCCATTGGACTTGCCTATTGGGGCGCGGAAATTATGGGCAACCAGTCTAAAAGCATCTTAAGTAAATTGAAATTGCCTTCTTTCAGAATAAAATCAATTGCCGAGCTAGCTGCCAAAGGTAAAAAATGGATAAAATCGTTAATGCCTTAATAGCAGGCGTTAACGGCTTAATTAAGCCGTTAACTGCCTTAGAATTTTGGTTGCCTTGACTAATTCCCAAAACTATATAAGATAAAAATTATTATCAATCAATATTATTCCCAATTAATTTTATTAGGCTATGGCTACTAAAAAAGCTGACAATATAAGTAAAAAGAAAACTATTGAAGTCAAGCCGGACATTGAGACTTTCGCCAAAATCAAAGTCGTGGGCGTCGGCGGTGGTGGCGGATCAGCCATTAATCGCATGGTTGCTAGCAATATCGCTGGTGTTGATTTTATTTCTATTAATACTGATGCCCAGGCTCTCCACCAAAATTTATCTAAAAATAAATTGCACATTGGCCGGACTGTCACCCGCGGCCTAGGCGCTGGTATGAATCCGGAACTGGGCACCAAATCAGCTGAAGAGTCTTCTAGCGAAATCCGGGAGGTTCTTAAAGGCTCTGATATGATTTTTATTACTTGCGGCCTTGGCGGCGGCACAGGCACGGGAGCCGCGCCGGTTATTGCCGCCGTTGCCCGTGATGTCGGCGCTTTGACCGTGGCTGTTGTGACTCGGCCTTTTTCATTTGAAGGCGCCCAGCGCCGCACGATTGCTGACAAGGGGCTGGAAGAATTGGCCGGCAAAGTTGACACCATTATCAGTATTCCTAATGACAGAATTTTGCAAATTATTGATAAAAAAACATCACTCCTTGACGCCTTTGCGGTGGTTGATGACGTTTTGCTCCAAGGTGTCAAAGGTATTTCAGAATTGATCACTAAGCCCGGTCTGATAAATGTTGATTTTGCCGATGTCAAGGCCATTATGAAGGAGTCTGGCTCGGCTTTGATGGGTATTGGTCAGGCAGGCGGTGAAAACCGCGCTGTTGACGCTGCCAAAATTGCTATTGATTCGCCCCTTTTAGAACTGTCAATTGAGGGAGCTAAGGGCGTGCTATTCACTATTACCGGCCCAAGCGACCTGTCCATGAATGAAGTCAATGAAGCGGCTCGGCTAATTACCGCTTCGGTTGACTCTGGCGCTAAAATTATTTTTGGCACCATTATTGACGACAGCCTTAAGGGTGAGGTGGCTATTACCGTCATTGCCACTGGCTTTGCTGAAGACAAAGCCAAACGCGATTCAAAATTTGACGGGCTGGGCGGCGGTTCGTTTTCCATCCGTGGTTCCAGCCCAACTTTTATGCCGACCATTAAAAAGGATTCAGATCAACAATTAACGTCTGATAACAGAGATAAGCCCGGTAAGAAAATTAGAGTGCCGGTTAAAGACGAGTCTGTTTTCTCCCAAGGCAGGGAAGACGACGAGCAAGACACCCAGGGCGAACTAGAAATCCCCGCCTTTATCAGGCGCAAAATGAAATAATCTGCCAATCTGATAGATAGCAAAAGCACTTTTCAAACGGGTGCTTTTTTAAATTTAGTACACAGAATACAATACCTATAATTTATACTCTTGCCAATAATTAGCCAATCTGCTAAATTAATAATGTCCTTTCTTTATTCTCTAAACATAATTTTATGGACAGCCAGCTTGATAAAATTTTAAGTATTGTCAAACGTCTCGGCGGCCGAGTCGTAGTTTTAAAAGATGAGGCGGAATTTGTTGTCGCCGGCCTTGACGAATATTTGCGGCTGATTGAAGGAGGAGAAAAGCTTAGTCAGCTTTCTGAATCTGAAATGCTTGATAAAATCAACCGTGATATTGCCGCCTGGCGCGCCACGCAAGATGACTTAAACCAGGAACAAAACGAACTTAACTTTTTAGATGAGCCGCCGACGTCGAGCTATCAGCAGTTAGATAATCTTACTGTCCAAGACGAAATTGATACATTGGCTGATGATTTTGATTCTGGTGATAATGACGGCAACCAAGCCATCTTGGAGCAAGAGGACAAAGATAAAACAGCTGATGAAGATTTAGACTGGGATGATTCATTTGATTTTGAGGATGATGAGACTGATCATATTAATGATAATGATAAGGCAGAGGATATTCTGCTAAAGAAACTAAGAAAAAATAATTTTGGCTATCTTGACCCAGCTGAATCAAACTCTGCTGTTCATAATAACCTTGATGATAATCCTTGGCTAACATTAGATAATAATGATCAAAACACTGTTGATTTTAGGCATATTCCATCCCCGCCTGATATTAATAAATAGTCACATATTTGACATATTTTTTAAACTTGGTATACTGTAATTATCATAAAAAAACAACATAAATATTTATTTTTACCAGAAAATTTAGAAAGTTCTGGGTTAGGGCACACCCTGAATTTTTGTAAACACAAAACATTATTAGACTAACCTTAGCGGCTGGATCGCAACCCCGATTTTACATCGGGGGTCGCTAAACATATTTAATATATATGGTTAAAAAATTTGAACGTACAAAACCTCATATCAACATAGGCACTATTGGCCACGTTGATCACGGCAAGACTACCTTGACTGCCGCCATTTTGAAGTATTTGCAAATTACTGGCGGTAAAGCTCAAGATAAATCAGTTGATCAGATAGATAACGCTCCTGAAGAGAGAGAGCGCGGCATTACCATTGCCACATCCCATGTGGAATATGAAACTGATAAGCGCCATTATGCCCACATTGACTGTCCCGGGCATGCTGATTATGTCAAGAATATGATTACTGGCGCTGCGCAGATGGACGGTGCCATCCTTGTTGTTTCAGCTGCTGACGGTCCGATGCCACAGACTAGAGAGCATATTGTGCTTGCCAAACAGGTTGGCGTGCCATACATTGTCGTTTTCTTAAACAAAGTTGATCAAGTTGACGACAAAGAACTTATTGACTTAGTGGAAGAAGAAGTCAAGGATTTGCTCAAAAAATATGAATTCCCAGGCGATGTAACTCCAATTATTCGCGGTTCAGCTCTTAAGGCGCTTGAAGCGGCAAATGCCGGCAATAAAGATGATGAAAATTTAAAATCCATTAAAGAACTTTTGGACAAGCTTGATGAATATATTCCAGAACCAGCGCGTGATATAACCAAACCATTTCTGATGCCCATTGAGGATATCTTTTCCATTGAAGGCCGTGGCACGGTTGTGACTGGCAGAATTGAAAGAGGCTTGGTTAAGTTAAATGAAGAGGTTGAAATTATTGGCATTAAAGATACGGCTAAAACTGTTGTGACTGGCATTGAGATGTTTAATAAACAGCTTGACGAGGGCCGCGCCGGGGACAATGCCGGCGTATTGCTGCGCGGCACTAAAAAAGAAGATGTTTATCGCGGCCAAGTCTTGGCCAAGCCAGGCACGGTTACTCCTCATACGGAATTTGAAGCCGAAGTTTATATCTTAAGCAAAGAAGAAGGCGGCCGTCATACCCCGTTCTTCAATGGTTATAAGCCGCAATTCTATATCAGAACCACGGACGTTACCGGCGATGTAACCTTAGCCGCGGGAACAGAAATGGTCATGCCAGGCGATACTGTTAATTTAAAGATTACATTAATTCAGCCAGTGGCTTTGGAAGAACAGCAAAAATTTGCCATTCGTGAAGGCGGCCGCACCGTTGGTGCTGGCGTGGTTACTAAGATTAGTAAATAAACTCAGACTCGTTCCCTAATCATTCCGGGAGCGAGTTTAGTTTGTTTAATAATAACAATTGAAAGTCATTTGAAAATTATGACCGATAAACCAATCATTAAAAATAATAATCGCCAAGAAGGCAAAGAGGATGACAAGCCCAGAATCAGAATCAAAGTAAAAGCCTTTGATCATAAGATTATTGACCGGGCCACTAAAACTATTATTGATGCCGCTAAACGTACGCAAGCACAGGTCAAGGGCCCCATTCCTTTACCCACTGAAATCAGCAAATATACTGTCAATCGTTCAACCTTTGTCCACAAAGATGCACGGGAACAGTTTGAAATGCGAGTCCATAAAAGATTAATTGATATTTACGACCCCAAACCAACGACGATCAATGATTTAATGAATTTAGCCTTGCCTAGCGGGGTTGATGTTCAAATTAAAATGTAATATAAAAATATTCACTTAATAATCATTAAGAATCCGGATAAGATCCCCGACCTAGCGTCGGGAAAACCATCCGTTTATTCTTAACTTTGATTAAACCATTATAATTCGGATAAAAGCATAAAAAATGAAGAATAATTTGATTTCTATGTTTATATCTGGTTTATAATGACCGGATTTTTTTTAAAAAAACCATGAAGTTCATCCTTGGCATAAAAAAACAAATGACCCAAATTTTTAATCCTGAAAGCGGTGACGTAATTCCAGTCACTGTTATTAATGCTGGCCCCTGCCGGGTGGTAAGAATTAAGACTAGTGATTCAAAAGATGGCTACAGTTCTGTTATTCTTGGCCTCGGCGGCAAAAAAAAGCTAAGCAAACGCGAGCTTGGCCCAATTAAAGATTTAGGCAATCTGTCATATATCAAAGAATTTAGGAGCGATGAACTAAAAGATTTGAAACGCGGTGACACAATTACTGTTGATGCTTTTGAAGTCGGCGACAAAGTCAAGGTAGTCGGCATTTCAAAGGGCAAAGGTTTCCAAGGCGTAGTCAAACGTTATGGTTTTCACGGGCATCCAGGCACTCACGGTACCAAAGACCAGGAACGTTCCCCGGGTTCAATCGGCCCAACTGCTCCGGCTCGCGTTTTCCCAGGCATGAGAATGGCCGGTCATATGGGCGCTGAGCGCGTGACTGTTAAAAATTTAGCCATAGCAAAAATTGATCATGAAAAAAATGAACTTTACATCAAAGGCGCCATACCCGGAGCGAAAAGCGGCTTGCTGTTGCTTAGTTGTGCTGGCGCGTTAAAAATCCAAAAATCATGAAATATCAAATTTACCAAGCCAGTGGAGAAAAAGACAAGCAAGTTGATTTAAACCCAGCTATTTTTAACGTTGAAGCCAATCAAGGCCTAATTCATCAGGCAGTCGTCGCCCAAATGTCAGCCAAGAGAAAAGTATTAGCTGATACCAAAGATAAAGGCGAAGTGCGCGGCGGCGGCCGAAAACCTTGGCGGCAAAAAGGCACTGGCCGAGCCAGACACGGTTCAAGCAGATCGCCCATTTGGATTGGCGGCGGTGTCACTTTTGGTCCGACCAAGGACAGAAATTTTAAGAAAAAAATTAATAAAAAAATGAAAAGAAAAGCGCTTTTTATGTGTTTAACTGACCGCGCTAAAAGCAAGGATATGGTCATTGTAGACAAGCTGGATTTCAAAGAGAATAAGACCAAAGAATTTGTGGCGGTTGTTAAGAACCTAAAAGATGTTTTAAAACTTAAAAAATTATCCAAGAGAAAGGTTGCAGAAGACGAAAAGAAAAAAGAAGAAAAAAATGCTGGCGAGGATAAAAAACAGAAAAAATTTGATTTGAAAAAGTACCAAACATCGATTTTGGTTGTCACTGGTCAGGACACTGCCCGCATTTCGCGCCTAGCCGGTAATATTCCAGGGATTAAAGTCTTGGGCGCTAATTCCTTAAATGTAGTGGATATTTTAGCGCATAAGAATATTTTAATCACAGAGGACAGTTTAAAAGTAATAACAGCAGTATATTTAAAACAAGATAGTCAGCTGCCATAAAAAATTTGAAATTATAAGTTTATGTCTTTATTCAGCAGAAAGAAAAAAGAACCAGCAACTAAAAATGAAGAGCAGGCTAAAACGGCCGGAACTGTTAAAGCTGTCCAGCCAAAACAAAAATCGGGAAAAGCCGTAAAAAAAAGTGGCAGCCAAGTGTCGTATAAAGTGCTTGTCCATCCCCTAGTCACAGAAAAATCAACTCTTCAGAATAGTTTCAATCAATATGCTTTTATTGTGAACAGTCGGGCAAATAAAGTAGAAATTAAACTGGCCATCCAGGAAACTTACGGTGTCATGCCATTAAAAGTAAAAACCATCAGTCAAATGGGCAAACTAGTCAGATCAGGCCGCGGACGGTTGTCAAGGCAAAAAAATTGGAAAAAAGCAATCATCACCTTGCCCCAAGATAAAAAAATTGATGTTTACGAAGCCGTATAGAAAAGTAAAGTTTTATAAAAACTATGGCAATTAAGATTTACAAACCAACCACTCCAGCCAGACGCAAAACCTCCATTGTGTCATTTTCTGATATTACTAAAAGTAAACCGGAAAAAAAATTAACCGTCACTCGCAAAACGTTTGCCGGCAGAAACAAGAGCGGTAAAATTACAGTCCGTCACCGCGGCGGCGGCGCCAAGCGCCGTATCAGGCTGGTGGATTTTAAACGTTTGAAATTTAATCAACCGGCCAGTGTTGCGGCTATTGAATATGATCCAAACCGCTCTGCAAGAATTGCCCTGGTCCAGTATGAGGATGGCCAGCTTTCATATATTTTAGCCGCTGATGGCATTAAAGTTGGTGATAAAATAGTTTCTTCAGACGAAAAAGTCGCCATAAAAGTAGGCAATCGTATGCCCCTTGAATTTATTCCAGCTGGTATTAATGTTTATAATGTAGAGTTAAATCCAGGTCAAGGCGGAGTAATGGCCAGATCGGCCGGTTCTTCTGCCGTGGTTCAGGCGATTGAAGGCAAGTTCGTTCAGCTTAAAATGCCATCCGGAGAAATCCGTTTAGTCAAAAAAGAATGTCTGGCGACAATCGGCCAAGTTTCTAATCCCGACCATCGGTTAGTCCGTCTTGGCAAAGCCGGCCGCCAGCGCCACCGGGGCATTCGTCCCAGTGTCCGTGGCAAAGCCATGAATCCTTGCGACCATCCCCATGGCGGCGGTGAAGGCAGGCACCCCATTGGCATGAGATATCCCAAAACTAAATGGGGTAAACATGCCATGGGGGTTAAAACAAGAAATAATAAAAGATGGTCAAATAGAATGATTATCCAAAGAAGTAGAAAAGAAAGTAATTAATTAACAAAAAATTATGAGTAGAAGTTTAAAAAAAGGCCCATACATTGACGAAAAGCTGTTGAAGAAAGTCAGCAATCTTAAAATTGGCGATAAGACAGTCATTAAAACATGGTCAAGAGACTGCACGATTACTCCTCAAATGGTCGGTTTTACTTTTGGCGTCCATAATGGCAAAACGCATCTTCCAGTTTTTGTTGTTGAAAACATGGTCGGCCATAAGTTGGGTGAATTTGCGTTCACCCGTAAGTTCATCAAACATGGCGGCAAAAAACAAAGAGACACGGAACGTTCCGCCGCAGAAACTGCCAACAAACAATAATCAAAAGAATAATTTATTAATAAGGCTCAAGCTATGGAAACTACGGCCAAACTTAGATACTTAAGAATGTCACCTAGAAAAGTTAGACTAGTCGTGGATGCTATCCGCGGCGTGAGTGTTGAACAGGCTTTAGCTCGCTTGAAATTTTCAGACAAACGCGCCGCTCAGCCTGTTGCCAAATTGTTAAATTCAGCCATTGCTAACGCCGAGCACAATCAGGATTTGAAACGTGACAATTTATTAATTAAAGAGATTAAAGTTGATGAAGGGCCAGTTTTAAAAAGATGGCGTTCCAGAGCGTTTGGCCGTGCCGCTGGCATTCAAAAGAGAACCTCGCACATCTCCATTGTTTTATCAGAAATTAAGCCCAGTAAAGAAAAGGCAGATAAGAAGAAAGGGGCTGCCAAGAGCCAAGAGGTAAAAATTGTCAGGTCATTGGATGAGATTAAAGATGTCAGCCAAGGCAAAACTAAAGGAGAAAAAGAGGCTGGTTCCGATTTAAAAGATGGTTTAGTCCAGCAAGAAAAATTTCATTCGGAAAAACCAAAAGGTCCCCAGTCAGCTAAAAGACGATTTTTCAGCAGAAAATCAGGCTAAAATATAAAAAAATGGGTCATAAAGTCAATCCAAAAATATTTCGTATCAAAGTCAGCAAGACTTGGAATTCAAAATGGTTCCGGGATAAGTTTTATGCTGTCTCATTGCAGACAGATGTGGTTATTCGTAAATATTTGGAAAGCAAACTGCGTGAAGCCAGTTTGGAAAAAGTAATTATTGACCGCACTGCCGATACCATAGAAATTACCATTTATACTGCCCGCCCCGGTGTGATTATTGGCAGAGGCGGGGCTGGGGTAGACGAGCTGAAAAATCACATCATAAAAAATATTATTAAAAGCAAAAAGACAAAGGTCAACATTAATATTAAAGAAGTGAGCAAGCCAAATTTATCAGCCAACATCGTGGCGATAAATATCGCCCTAGACTTGGAAAAAAGGATGCCCTTTCGGCGCGTCATGAAAAAATATATTGAAAATATTATTAAAACAGGCGCTCAAGGGGTAAAAATTGTCGTTTCCGGCCGTTTGGGCGGAGCAGAAATTGCCAGAACGGAGAAGTTGACTGCGGGCAAGATTCCGCTTAATACCATTCGCGCGGACATTGATTATGCGCGGACTGCGGCCAGAACCACTTACGGCGCGATTGGCGTTAAAGTCTGGATTTATAAAGGCGAATTTTTCGGCGACAACCATGAAGATACGGAGAAATAATAAATAATCCACAAATTATGTTAGCCCCCAAAAAAATAAAACACAGAAAATGGCATAAAAGCGCCGGCACGTCCGGCAGCATTGCTTCCCGCATGACCAAGATTAGTTATGGTGATTTTGCCCTTAAAGCCATGACTGCCGGCTGGATTAATGCCAGGCAGATTGAAGCAGTGCGGCGCGTGCTTGTCCGCTACATCAGAAAAGGCGGTAAAATTTGGGTGAGGATTTTTCCTGATAAGCCCATGACAGTTAAAGGCGCTGAAGTCGGCATGGGCAAAGGCAAAGGGACGGTTGACCATTATGTCGTCTCAGTTTTACCTGGCCAGGTTCTTTTTGAAATGTCCGGCATTTCTAATGAACATGCCAAAGAAGCGCTTAATCTAAGCAGTTACAAGTTGCAGATTAAGACTAAGTTTGTTAAAAAGTAATTATTAATTAATGAAAGCCAAAGAACTGCGCGTTAAAACGATAACCGAATTAAAAACCCTTTTATCAGAAAGAAGGGAAGCTCTAAGAAACATGCGTTTTAAAGTTGCCCAAAGGCAATTAAAAAAAGTTCATGATCTTAAAGCTGCTAAAAGAGATATTGCCAGGATTTTAACTATTATTAAACAAAAGTCATATGAAAAATAATCAGAAAAAAAATACGGATAAAAAGAAAAAAATATCCCGCGCCTTTACTGGTTTGGTGGTTTCTGATAAGATGGATAAAACTATTGTTGTCCGTGTTAATCGGACAAAAATACATGCCAGATATCACAAAAGGTATCATGTCAGTAAAAATTATAAAGTCCATGATCCAGCCAATCGGTTTAAGACAGGCGAGACTGTCAAATTTATTGAATGCCGGCCAATGTCAAAGGAGAAAAGATGGCGGGTAGTTCGAGGGTTAAACGAGGACTAAACTGCTTTAGTCCGAGTACCTACACATTTTAAATATATGGTTCAACACAGATCAATTTTAAATGTTGCTGATAACAGCGGAGCCAAACGTCTCCAGGTTATTCGCGTGCTTGGCGGATACAGAAAAAGATATGCCCGCGTCGGCGATGTGGTCGTTGTTTCGGTCAAAGAAGCTGAACCGCACACAGCCATTAAAAAAGGCTCGGTGATGCATGCCGTGATTGTCAGAACTAAAAAAGAAGTCAGACGCTCCAGCGGCATTTATATCCGCTTTGATGATAACGCCGCCGTTTTGTTTGATCAAAAATCAAAAGAACTAAAAGGCACGCGCATTTTTGGCCCAGTGGCCAGAGAGCTCCGAGCCAAGGGCTTTAATAAAATTATTTCATTAGCGCCAGAAGTGCTTTAGCCATCATAACGTTCCGACTATGAAATTTAAAAAAGGCGACACGCTCAAAATATTAAAAGGCAAAGATCAAGGCAAGACAGGCAAAGTCTTGAAAGTTATTATTTCCCCTCAAAGCAAAAGTAAAGATAAAATTATAATTGAAGGCATAAATTTGCGCTATAAGCACATCCGTCCCAAACGTGCTGGCGAAAAAGGCCAGCGGATTATGTTTCCCTTTGCTTTGAGTGTTGCCAACGCGCAATTAGTTTGCCCTAAGTGCGGCCAGCCCACTAGAATCGGCTATCAAGTTTTGGCCAAAGCCCCGGAAACTACCAGAGAGAAAAAACAGCGAGTCTGTAAAAAATGCAGGGCGATAATCTAATTTTTATGAACAGATTTAAAGAAAAATATTTAAAGACGGTGGTGGCCCAAATGAAAGAAAAGTTTGGCTATAGCAATAGTCTTGCCGTGCCCAAGGTAGACAAGATAGTTTTGAATGTCAGGATTTCCGCCAGCAACAGTGACCAAAAATTTCAAGAATTAGCTGCTGATACGTTAACCAGAATCAGCGGCCAAAAGCCGATCTTTACTAAAGCTAAAAAATCAATCTCTTCTTTTAAAATCAGAGAAGGCCAGATTGTCGGGGTGAGTGTCACCCTAAGAAACAACAGAATGTATGATTTTCTTGATAAACTAGTTAATTTATCCCTGCCCAACGTGCGTGATTTTCGCGGGCTTAGCCAAAAAAGTATTGACGGCCAGGGCAATTTAACTATTGGTTTCAAAGAATATTTGGCTTTTCCAGAAATTAATCCTGATGAGGTTGAAAATTTGCATGGCCTTGAAGTTTGTATTCATACCACGGCCAAATCAAAGAAAGAAGGTTTTATTTTACTTGCCCTTCTTGGCTTTCCTTTTGTAGAAAAATTAATTGATAAATAATAGTAATAATTAAACGTTACAACGATGGCTACTACAGCACAAATAATAAGATCGCAGAGAAAACCCTCACGTTCAACCAGGGTTGTCAGACGTTGCTGGCGTTGCGGCCGGAACAGGGGTTTTATGAGAAAATTCGGCCTGTGCCGCATCTGTTTTCGTGAACTGGCCAATAAAGGTGATATTCCCGGCGTGACTAAATCTAGTTGGTGATTTTAATTTTTAATTTTTGATTTTTTATGACAGACCCAATCGCTGATATGTTAACACGAATACGCAACGCCCAGATGGTAAAAAAATCTGTGGTCATTATGCCTTTCTCAAAATTAAAGTTTAATATTTTAACTTTAATGGCCAGGGAAGGCTGGATTGGTAGTGTTAAACGAATTGAGCCAGCTGACGGTAAAGCCGACATTACTAAGAGCAAAAAAACAGACGCAGAGAGGTTGAATAGATTTGCCGAGCTGCAAGTTAAAATCAAATATTTAGATGATGGCCGTCAGCCTAAAATAACTTCATTAAAACGCATCAGCAAGCCAGGCGGCCGAGTCTATGTAGACAAGGAACATATTCCGTTTGTTTTGAATGGCCGTGGTCTGGCTGTTATTTCAACTTCCCAAGGGCTTTTAACGGATAAAGCTGCCAGAAAAGGCAAAGTCGGCGGAGAAGTTATTTGTGAAGTATATTAATAAGGTGTGGGGTTCTGCGGAGCAGGGCCCGTTTTCGCTACTCGTCCCGACGTATGTCGGGACTCGCTTAACGCTCAAACTATGTCTCGCATCGGCAAAAAACCAATTGATCTACCGTCAGCCGTCGCCGTTAATTTAAACGGCCAAGTTGTTCATGCCCAAGGACCCAAAGGCGAACTTGAATATGTTGTTCATCCGCATGTTAAAATTGAACAAAAAGAAAACAAGCTTGAACTGACTATTGAAAATATTGATAATAAATATGACAAAGCCCTTTGGGGGACCAACCGTCAAATGGTCGCTAATATCATCACCGGTGTGAGCCAGGGTTATACCAAACAACTTGAGATAAATGGCGTGGGCTATAAAGCAGAGCTTAAGGGCGATACCTTGGTTTTAGCCGTTGGCTATTCGCATCCGGTCAACTATAAACTTCCCCCCAGCGTGACAGCCAGCGTAGAAAAGAATATAATTACTCTAAAGTCAATTAATAAACAGCTTTTAGGCGAAACAGCCGCCAGCCTGCGTAAAATCAGAAAACCGGAGCCATATAAAGGCAAGGGCATTAAATACATTGATGAGATTATTTTGTGCAAAGCAGGCAAGCAGGTGAAAACCACTGGAGGATAATATGGATAATTTAGACGAAGTCAAAACAAAATCATCATTATACTGTTGGGTTGTTTTATTTCTTATCATCACTGGCACTTTAATTTTTATGATTAATTTTTATAACAAGACCATTGATGAGATATCCAACAATGCCACCGTTTTAAATAATCACTTTAACCAAACTTTAGAATATGATCAAGACTATCAAAATTAGACGTCAAGCAAAAAAAAGAAGGCAGCTCCGCACCAGAGCCAAAATTTTTGGCACGGCCAAAGTTCCCAGATTAAATGTTTCTCGGAGTTTGAAGCATATTTTTTTGCAGTTGATTGATGACCAAAGAGGCAAGACTCTTGCCAGCTTGCATTCCCAATCATTAAAGGCCAAGGGCAATAAAACCGCCATTGCCAAACTGGCCGGTTTGGCCATCGCTCAAAAGGCTAAAGACAAAAAAATCAGTCGTTGCGTTTTTGACAAAGGCGCCGCGCTTTACCACGGCCGCGTCAAGGCCGTGGCTGAAGGCGCGCGTCAAGGAGGCTTAAAGTTTTAATTATGAATAAAGATAGAAAACATAGTAAAAAACCAGAAGACAAAGACGGGCTAGAACAAAAGTTGGTTGATTTAGCACGTGTTACTCGTGTTACTCGAGGCGGTAAACGTCTAAGTTTCCGGGCTTGCGTTGCCGTTGGCGATGGCCGGTCAACTGTCGGTTATGGCGTATCCAAAGGCACTGATGTGGCCATGGCCGTGAGTAAAGCTGTCACCCAGGCCAAAAAAATAATGATTAAGCCATATATTATTGACGGGACATTGCCTTATGAGTGCAAGGAAAAATTCAAGTCAGCTTTAGTGATGATTCGTCCCGGCAAACACGGCAGTGGTATTATTGCCGGCGGGGTAGTCAGGACCATGCTTGAACTGGCAGGCTATAAAGACGCCGTGGCCAAAATGATCGGCTCAAAAAACAAGATCAATAATGTCAAAGCAGTTTATAATGCTTTCAAGAAATTAAATTAATTATATGGCTTTAAATCTTGCCAATCTGAAACCAAGCCCGCATTCTACCAAAAAACGTCAACGTATTGGCCGAGGCGGCAAACGCGGTAGTTATAGCGGCCGTGGCTTAAAAGGCCAACGAGCCAGGTCAGGCGGCAAACGCGGTTTAAAACGGTTGGGCATGCGCCAACTGATGGAGCGCACCCACAAGCTTAAAGGTTTTAAATCCATTCATTCCAAACCGGCGATTGTTTCCCTTGACGCCCTTAATAAAAATTTTAAGGATGGCGACCAGATTGATCCCAAAATTATATTAAAAAAGAAATTAGTTGCCAGTATTAGAAACGGCGTTAAAATTTTGTCAAACGGCAAAATCCAAGTTAAGTTAACTATTGCCCACTGCCAATTGTCAAAAACCGCCCAAGCCGCGATTGAGCAGGCTGGCGGTAAGATTATTTAAATATGACCTGGTTATCAAAATTAGTCCGCATCTTCAAAGACAAAGAGCTGCGTAAAAAGATACTTTTTGTGCTCGGTCTTTTAATAATCTTTAGGCTGGCTGCCCATATTCCCTTGCCCGGCATTGATGTCGTCGCTTTGCGCAACTTTTTTTCCGACAACTCCATTTTGGGCCTGCTCAATATATTTTCCGGCGGCAGCTTAACTAATTTTTCCATTGTTGCCCTGGGCATTGGCCCTTACATTACTTCCTCAATTATCTTTCAGCTTTTGGCGATGATTGTGCCCAAGCTGGAAGAAATGAGCAAAGAAGGCGAGTCTGGCCAGAAAAAAATCAACCAATACACCCGGCTGCTGACAGTCCCGCTGGCTATGCTTTCCGGCTATGGCATGATCAAGCTCTTGCAGCAATCAGGCCGCGGGATTATTGGTCAGCTTACCACTTTTGATTATCTGACCACGGTGATTATTCTGACCAGCGGCACCATTTTTCTGATGTGGCTGGGCGAGCTTATTTCTGAAAAAAAAATCGGCAATGGCATTTCACTTATTATCTTTGCCGGCATAGTTTCTAGCATCCCCGGCGCCATCCAGCGCACTGCCTATACTTTTGATACCACTCAAGTTATTAATATTGCCGCCTTTTTAGTTATCGGGGTGCTGACAGTTGCCGGTGTGGTTTATATTACCGAAGGCCAGAGGAATATTCCTGTTTCTTATGCCAAACGGGTGCGGGGCGTCAGAATGTATGGCGGTTTTGACTCGCATCTGCCTTTGAAAGTCAATCAGGCCGGGATGATCCCCATCATTTTTGCCATTTCCTTAATTATGTTTCCGTCCTTAATTGCCCAGCTTGCTCTGCGCGCTGAAAGCGATATTATTGTCAAAATCGCAGAACTTGTGCAACGTCTTTTCCAGCCAGATGGTTTAGTTTATGGCATACTATATTTTATATTAGTCGTCGCTTTTACTTATTTTTACACAGCCATTATTTTTCATCCCCAGCAAATTGCGGAAAACCTGCAAAAGCAAGGCGGCTTTGTGCCAGGCATGCGGCCAGGCCATCAGACCGCGGATTATCTGGGCAATGTTTCCAGCCGCATCATGCTCGCTGGCGCTCTTTCACTGGGCATCGTTGCCATTTTGCCGCTGATCATCGGTCCCATTACCGGAGTTTCCAGCATGGTCATTTCCGGCGCCTCGCTGTTGATCGTTGTTTCCGTGGTGATTGAAACGGTCAAACAAATAGAATCCCAGCTGGAAATGAGAAATTACGATGAATTTTAAAAGTTGATTTTGATTTTGCTTATAAATTTAACTACAAACATATGCCTGAAAAAAATTAGTGACAAAGAATCTGAAAATCCACTAACTAAGGAAGAGCAAGAAGAAGAATTGGAGAAAATTTTTGGTGTTAGAACTACGGCTGAATTTCGTATAGCTACATAGCTACTTTGAAAGTTAAAAGAGCGTGGTTGGATCATATTGTTAAAAATAAGGATAGATATACCAAGTATCATGAAACTTGGGATAATTGGTTGGCGGACCGCAAACAAGAAATTGGTCAACAAGAATTATTTGATAAGTTCGGTATAAGGAAAACCGCTGATTTTCGTCAAGCTTTGATAGATCACAAAATTAAAAAAGCTGAAAAATGGTTAAAATATATTGAGGACAATATTGAGGACAATAAAGATCTATTCCCGCGATATAGCGAAAGCTGGTTTCAAGATCGTTATAGTGAATTAAAACAAGCGCAGAAATAATTTTTAGGGAGTATTACATGTTGGATTCTAACTTCTAACGCAACAGTTTTGATTAATTAGTTGATTGAAAACCTCATAAGGTTTCCGAAAGCCGAGAGCTTTTCTCGGCCGGCCAT
>Ga0210028_1001242_pt1 | contig 21761 bp, 22 predicted proteins | sample CryGeymeta201513_FD_185468 | JGI IMG/M metagenome (GOLD analysis project Ga0210028, IMG submission 185468) | Groundwater microbial communities from Crystal Geyser aquifers in Utah, USA - Crystal Geyser metaG 2015-13 (SPAdes) (version 2) | ecosystem: Environmental > Aquatic > Deep subsurface >...
GAGTAACTTGATCAATCTGACGCGCGCCCGCGCAAAGCGGGCGCAAAGCGCTTTGCCTTCACCGCCTCAGAAATCGGTCGGTGCCCCACCCTCCTGCTTGCGCCGGGCGACAAAGCGGGTCAGATCTTCGCGGTGGTCCTCGTTCATCGCCGGGGGCACAAATTCGGCCAGGATCTGCTTGTAGATGCGATGCGCGCGCTCGACCGTCCAGACCGCGCCGTCGATCTGCCAGGCCTCGAAATTGCGCCAGTCCGACACGATCGGGGCATAGAAGGCGGTCGAATAGCGATCCTGGGTGTGCTGGCAGCCGAAGAAATGGCCGCCGGGGCCGACCTCGCGGATCGCGTCGAACGCCAGATCAGCCTCGCTGGTGGCGGTGACCGACGGCTCGAAATAGCGCTGGATCATTTGCAGCACTTCGCAATCCATCACGAATTTCTCGGGGCTGGCGATCAGCCCGCCCTCGAGCCATCCCGCCGCGTGATAGACCATGTTGGTGCCGCTCTGGACCGCCGACCACAGGCTGTTCGAGGTTTCCCACATCGCCTGCCCGTCGGGCACGTTGGCGGCACAGCAGCCCGAAGCCCTGAGCGGCAGCTTGTAGAACCGTGCCAGTTGCCCGGTCATCTGGGTCGCGCGCATGTATTCCGGGGTGCCAAACGCCGGGGCGCCCGATTTCATATCGACGTTCGAGGTGAAAGTGCCGATCGCCACCGGGCAGCCGGGCTTGATGTATTGCAGCAGCGCAAGCGCCGAAAGCCCTTCGGCCAGCGACAGCGCCACCGCGCCCGCCATCGTCACCGGTGCCATGGCACCCGCCAGGGTGAAGGGCGTCACCACCACCGGCTGGCCGCGCCGCGCCAGCCGCATCGCGCCATCGAGCATCGGGTAGTCGTGCTTCAGCGGCGAGACCGAGTTGATGTTGGTATACATCCGGGGGCGGGCGTCGAACTCGGCATGGGTCAGGCCACCCGCAAGGCGGGCCATCTCCATCACGTCCTCGACCCGCTCGGCACCCAGCGAATAGGCGTGCACCACCTTGTCGGTCAGCGTCAGCTTTTCATAAAGGCAATCGAGGTGGCGCACCGAAGGGTGGATGTCGATCGGCTCGACCGGATAACCGCCCGCCACGTGGATGCAGTTGAAATACTGCGTCAGCTTCATGAAGTCCTTGAAGGTCTCGAAATCGCCCGAGCGTTTGCCGCGTTCCAGATCCCAGGAATTGGGCGGCGACGAGACGTTGACGAACACCATGTGCCTGCCGCCCAGAATGATCTCGTGATCCGGATTGCGCGGGGTGATGGTGAACTCAGCGGGCGCGTGGCCCAGCATTTCCATGACAAACGCTTCGTCCATCCGCACATTGGTGCCGTTCACCCGGCAGCCGGCCTGTTTGAATATCTTCACCGCCTCGGGGTGCAGGATCTCGATGCCGATGTCGGAAAGGATCCGCATCGCGCCGCGGTGGATCGCCATCACGCCGTCCATGTCCAAGGGCTCGGTCGGGCGGTCGGTATTGACGGGGATGCGCCACGGCATCTGGTCGATCACGGCGCTGCCGGCGCGGGTCTTGTGTCCGGCCCGACCGCCCGAGCGCTGCCTGCGGTTGGTATCGTCGGCCATCGTGGAATTCCTCTTGCAACTGCCGCGGGGCGAAAACGTCTGGCCCTTAGGATGAACGAAAGCCGCGGCCGGTGATCACTCGCTTACCGACGAAGATGTGTCGTTTTTTCACGTCTCGCGTGAATCAGGGGGCTTTGAGGCTGTCGATCCAGCCGCCGAGCGCGCCGATATCGGGCAGCACCACATCGGCATGGGGGGCAAGTTCCGCCCGTTTGGCGATGCCGGTCAGCACCGCCACGGTGCGCATTCCGGCCGCGCGCCCGGCTTCAAGATCATGGCGGCTGTCGCCCACCATCACCACGCGGGCGGGGTCAAGCGTCATCTGGCGGGCAAAGGCCAGCAACATGCCGGGGCCGGGTTTGCCGCCGTGGCCGGTATCGCACCCGGCGACGAAATCGAACAGCGCGGCCACGCCGTGGTTGGCAAGATGGGTGCGGGCCGGGCCTTCGCCGTCGTTGGTGGCCAGCCCGATCGCCAGCCCGCGCGCCCGCAGATCGGCCAGCAGCGGGGCGAGTGGTGCCACCTCGACCATCACCGCCTGCGCGGCGCGCGCGTTCAGAAGATCGGTCAGCGCCTGATGATCAAAGCCGGGCAGAAGGGGAAGCAACTGCGCGGCGATCTCAACCGGGGTGGCGGCGATCACCGGGCTGTCGGGGGCAAAATCGTTGGCTTCCGGCAGATAGCCGATCGCCCGCGCCAGCAACCCGGCATGGGCCGTATCCTGCGCCAGTTCTGCCAGCAGATGCGCCGACCAGGTGCCCCAACTGCGCCGGAAATCGAACAGCGTGCCATCCTTGTCGAAAATCACGCCGTCAATCATCGCGCCTCCGGTCGCCAGTCATGGTGCAACGTGGCCGCACCGGAAAGCAAATGCAACCACCCTCAGGTCCAGTTCATCGCCGCCCCGCCGGGCAATGCGGCGCGGGCGTGAAGCGGCGCGTCGTAGCGCTGGCCGCTGGCATCGCAGAAGGCAATGATCCAGGCGTCGTCGAGCAGCAGAAAGTCAAGCACCGCCGCCAGAAACACCGGGTCGGCGGCACTGCGGGCCAGATCGGCCGGGGCGGCACCGCTGGCGTCGAGGAAGCCGGGCCACAACTCCTGGTTGCTGGCCAGCCAAGCCAGCGCCTGAAGCGCCAGAGTTTCAGCGGCTTCCTGCTTGGTCATGCGGTTATCCCCGGAATAAACACCATATCTGCGATTCGATCAGGCGGAAGTAAACATTCGGAAAGGAATTCTTAACCAGTTCATGCGCAAATTGACGGACATCCAGTGCCAGGTAAAGCGGGTATCCAGTTCATGGTCGGCAAAATCCTTATCGTTGATGACGTTGCGACCAATCGCATCGTCTTCAAGGTCAAGCTCGGGGCGGCGTGCTACCAGCCGGTTCTGGCGGGCGACGGGGCAAGCTGTCTGCGTCTGGCCCATAGCGACGCGCCCGATCTGATCCTGCTCGATCTGATGCTGCCCGACATGTCGGGGATCGAGGTGCTTGAACGCTTGCGGGCCGATCCGGTGACCCGTGACATTCCGGTGGTGGTGGTTTCGGCACTGCCCGACGGCGCGGCGCGGCTGGCGGCATTTCGGGCCGGGGCCGACGATTTTCTGACCAAGCCGCTGGACGATCAGGTGATGCTGGCGCGGCTGCGCAACCTTTTGCGCGCGCACGAAGCGGTGGCCGAGCTGGGGCGGCGCGGGGCCCCGCTGCAAGCCCTGGGGTTGGCCGAGGGGCGGGCCGAGTTTGCCGGGCCGGGCTGTGTGGCGCTGGTGGCTGCGCGGCCTGAGACCGCGCTGCGTTGGCGGCGCGAGCTGGCACCGCTGCTGCCCGACCGGATCGTGGTGCGGACCCGCGAACAGGCGCTGGCGGACGAGGGCGGCGATCCGCTGCCCGATGTCTTCGTGATCGAGGCCGATCTGGGCGGGCCGACCGAGGGGTTGCGCCTGATGTCCGAGCTGCGCAGCCGGCCGGCCACGCGTCATGCCGCAATCTGCATCCTGCGCGCCGACGCGGCGGTGGAAAGCGCCGCCATGGCCTATGATCTGGGGGCCAACGATCTGATGGACACGGGCTTTCAGCCGCGTGAACTGGCGCTGCGGCTGCGCACCCTGATGCGGCGCAAACGGGCGTCGGATCAGGCCCGTGCCGCGGTGCAGGATGGCCTGCGGCTGGCGGTAATCGACCCGCTGACCGGGCTTTACAACCGCCGCTTTGCGCTGCCTCGCCTTGCCGCGATCGCCGATGCGGCACGGGCAAGCGGTGCCGGTTTCGCCGCCATGGTGGTCGATCTAGATCGCTTCAAGGCAGTGAATGATCGCTGGGGTCATGGCGCGGGGGATGCGGTGCTGGTCGCGGTGGCGCGGCGGCTGTCGGACAGCCTGCGGGCGGGTGATCTGCTGGCGCGGGTCGGCGGTGAAGAGTTTCTGGTGGTGCTGCCGGACGCCGATCTGGCCACCGCCCGCACCATCGCCGAGCGCCTGTGTGCGGTGGTGCAGGAACGCCCGATCGCCTTGCCGGGCGCGGGCAGCCTGACGGTCACGGTGTCGATCGGGCTGGCGATCAGCAACCGCGGCGAGGCCCCGCAGATCGAGGCGGCGGTCGAGGTGGTGGACCGCGCCGACCGCGCTTTGCTGGTGGCCAAGGCGGGCGGGCGCAATCAGGTCACGATCAGCCAGTGTGCCGCCTGAACTGGCGGCGCGCCGATCGGGGTTCGGGCGGCGGATGGCGGTCGGGTCGGCTGGCAGTCGCCCGATGGCAGGTTGCCGCGCGGTCGGGGCGGTTCGCTGGCGACGTGATCGACCTTGCCGCAATGGCGCACCCGAGTTTCGTCGCGCGGGAAAAAATTGTGCGCCCGCTGGGCGAGCCTGACGGCTGACCCCTCTACAAGGCGCGAGTTCTCCTTTAGAGTTTACCTTTCATCTGACCGGGACAACGCCCGCTCATCACTCCCTTGCGGTCTTTCTTCGCTTGCGCCAGCGAGGAAAGACCGCAAGGGAGTGACGAGCGGCTGGTTCGGGTTTTCGCAAACCGCTTCAGGCTTCAGTGCAGACACCGTGGCCCCCTTGATGACAGTAACCCATGCGTGGACATACCCCTGAAATTGATCTTCCGATCCGCCCGGCCGCCACCATCATTCTGGTGCGCGGCACGGGCGCGGATGCGGCGGTGCTGATGGGGCAGCGCGGGCACGCGGCGGCTTTCCTGCCGTCGAAATTCGTGTTTCCCGGTGGCGCGGTCGAGCCGGGCGACGCCGATGTTGCGCTGCACCGGCCCCTGCCCGCGCTTTGTGCCGCCCGGCTGGCCACCCCTGACGGACCAACACCGCAAGCGCTGGCGGCGGCCGCGATCCGCGAGTTGTGCGAGGAAACCGGGCTGGCGCTTGGCGGTGCCCAAGCCTGGCCGGGTGCCGTGCCGGTGGGTTGGGGCGAATTTGCCGGGCGCGGCTTGCGCCCCGATGCGGCGGGCTTGCGGTTCGTGTTCCGCGCCATCACCCCGCCCGGCCGCCCGCGGCGCTTTGATGCGCGGTTCTTTCTGGCCGATGCGGCGGGCGTGGCGGGCGACATCGACGATTTCTCGGCCGCCTCGGCCGAGCTTTCGCAATTGCACTGGATCGCGCTCGACCGGGTGCGCACCCTCGATCTGCCATTCATCACCGAGGTGGTGCTGGCCGAGGTCGGGGCGCTGCTGCGCCAAGGCCCCGGTGGGGCCGGGTCGGGCGTGCCGTTCTTTGACAATTCCGGCCCGGTGCCGACCTTTCGTCGTCTGGCATGACTGGCGCGCGGCAAGGCTTGCCCACGGGCGCGCACCTGCTAGGCTGCGCCAAACTCGAAGCGGAGTCACAGGCAATGACGGACGTGATGCGGCAGCGTGGCCTGATGGCCCTGATCGGCGGGTTGGCGGGTGTCAGCCTGTATCTGCTGGCCAAGGTGCTGGACCGCGGCCTTCTGGACGAGCGGGCGGCGCTGGCACTGGCCGCCTTTGCGGCCGCGTTCTTCACCGCATTGCTGGCGCTGGCGGGGCCGCTGGCGTTGCGCCGGGCCGCAGTCGGGGCGGCGGGGGTCGCGGCGGTGGGGGCGGGATTGCTGGTCTGGGCCAGCCTGCGCTTTGATACGGTCGGGCAATTCATCGAAACGCCGCTGTGGGCGCTGACGGGGACGGTGCTGGCGTTTGTGCCCTTGCCCTTTGTCATCGCGGCGTCCGGCCCCGGCTGGCGCGATTACCCGACGCTGTTCGGCCAGGCCTGGACCATCGTGGTGCGCTATGCCGCAGCCTGGCTGTTTGTCGGCGCGGTGTGGGCGGTGATCTGGCTTTCGGATGCGTTGCTGGGCATCGTGGGTTTGCGGGTCATCGAAGACCTGATCCTGGTTTCCTTCGTGCCCTGGGTCATTACCGGGGCAACGCTGGGGTTGGCGCTGGCGGTGGTGACCGAGCTTGCCGATCTGGTGTCGCCCTATCTGATCCTGCGCCTGCTGCGGCTGTTGCTGCCGGTGGTGCTGGTGGTGATGGTGGTGTTTGTGCTGGCCTTGCCGTTGCGCGGGCTGACCGGCCTGTTCGGCAGTCTGTCGGCGGCGGCGACCCTGCTGGCAATGGCCGCAGCGGCGGCGACGCTGGTGACCACGGCGGTCGATCAGACCGACCTCGAGGCGACCGACAGCGTGCTGCTGCGGCGCGCGACCCAAGCGCTGGCGCTGATCCTGCCGGTGCCGGCGGGCTTGGGCGGCTATGCGGTCTGGCTGCGGGTGGCGCAATATGGCTGGACGCCGGATCGGGTTTTGGCCGCCGTGGTGGCCGTGCTTGGTCTGGGCTACGGGGTGCTTTATGCCGTGGCGGTGCTGCGCGGGGCAGGCTGGATGGCGCGTATTCGGCAGGCCAATACCACCATGGCGCTGGCCTTGATGGCGGCGGCGGCGCTGCTGCTGACCCCGGTTCTGAACCCCGAGCGGATCGCGGCCAACAGCCAGCTTGCCCGGTTCAGCGGCGGCCAGACCGATGTCGAAGCGCTCGAGCTCGCCACTTTCGAGCAGTGGGGGCGGGCCGGGGCGGCGGCGCTGACCCGCTTGCAAGAGCTTTCCCTTGCGCCCGGGCAAGCGGCGCTGGCGCGGCGGCTGGCACAGAGTCGGTCGAGCGAGCCGCTGTTGGCGGTGGCGGCGGAACAGGTGGTGGCGGCGCTGCGCGAGGCCATGCCGCTGCGCCCGGCCATGGCGCAGGCCACCCGTGACCGGCTGATGGCCGCGATTGCGCCCGACGAGCAGCGCGACTGGCTGACTGCTTGTCTTGCCCCGATGGCCGATGGTCGGCCCGGCTGCGTGATGGTGGTTGGCGACTTCTGGCCCGAGCAGAGCGGCGACGAGGCGATCGCCCTGCTGCGCCAGCCCGACGGCTATAACCGCTTCGAGGGGCTGGTGACGGTGGATGGCCAGGTCCAGCGCCGCTCGGTGATTGTGCTGCCCGGCTTTCCGCCGGATGGTGCGCAAGCCGAGGCCATGCTGCAAGCCCTTCAGGGCGATCTTCCCCAGGTTGTGCCCGCACCGATCAACCAGGTGACGGCGGGTGGCTTCGGGCTGATCATTCTGCCGTAATGTCGCAGATCGGGTTCGGGTTCGGCACTTGTTAACGCCCTTTCGCTACCCTGATGGGAATCGGGGAAGGTGGCGATGCACGGTCTTGTCAACAAGTCGATCCAGTGCTTCGTGCGCGACACTTACGGTGCCGCGACATGGGCGGCGGTGGTGCGCGAGGCGCGGCTGGGGTTCGACAGTTTCGAGCCCATGCTGACCTATGACCCGGCGCTGACCGAAGCGGTGGTGGCTGCCGCCGCGCACCAGCTTCAGCGTTCGCGCGAAACCCTGCTCGAGGATATGGGAACCTATCTGGTCTCGCACCCCAATGTCGAAGCGCTGCGTCGGCTGCTGCGTTTCGGCGGGGTGGGCTTTGTCGATTTTCTGCACTCGCTGGAAGATCTGCCGGGCCGGGCCCGGCTGGCGGTTGCCGATCTCGATCTGCCCGACCTCGAGCTGACCGATACCGGCCCAGACTGCTTTGCCTTGCGCTGCCGGTCGCCGCTGCGGGGGGTGGGGCATGTGATGATGGGGCTGCTGCGCGCCATGGCCGACGACTACGGCGCGCTGGTGCTGCTCGATATTCAGACCGGCAGCGGTGAAGGCGAAGGCGATGTGATCGCGATTCAGGTGCTGGAAACCCGCTTTGCCGAAGGCAGGCGGTTCGATCTTGCGGCGCGGGCGGGTTAGGCCATGGATGGCGCGCCATTTGACTCGACGATCCAGATCAGCACCGACGCCCTTGACCGTCTGATGCCGATGCATGTCTGCCTGTCGGCCAGTGGGCATGTGGTTGCCTGCGGCCCGACCCTGCGCAAGCTGGCCACAGGCACCAGCATGGTCGGTCGGTGGTTCTTCGAGCTCTTTGAAATCCGCCGCCCCGGCGGCATCAGTGACCTTGCCGGGCTGCGCCAGCGGGTGGGCAGTCGGCTGTATCTGGCCCTGCGCGGCCAGCCCTCGCCCGGTTTTCGCGGCATGGCGATGCCCTTGGCCGACGGTCAGGGGCTGCTGCTCAACCTGTCGTTCGGGATCAGCATCATCGACGCGGTGCGCCGCCACGCCCTGACCGACGCCGATTTCGCCGCCACCGACCTTGCGGTTGAACTGCTCTATGTGGTCGAGGCCAAGTCGGCCGTGACCGACGAGCTGCGTCAGCTCAACCTGCGCCTGCACCAGGCCAAGACCGCCGCCGAGCAACAGGCGCTGACCGACACCCTGACCGGCCTGCGCAACCGCCGCGCACTGGACATCGCCCTGACCGAGGCCATCATCTCGGGCACCGCGTTTGGGGTGATGCACATCGACCTCGATTACTTCAAGGCGGTGAATGATACCATGGGCCATGCCGCCGGCGACCATGTGCTGCGCGAGGTTGCGGGCATGCTGTGTGCCGAGACCCGCGTCGGCGACACCGTTGCCCGCGCCGGCGGCGACGAGTTCGTGGTGGTTCTGCCCGGCCTTGCCGATGTGGCCCGGTTGACGGCCATCGCCTGCCGGATCATCGCGGCGCTGAACGAGCCGATCGATTTCGAAGGCCACCCGTGCCGGATTTCCGCCAGCGTCGGCATGACGATCTCGAGCTTTTATGCCGCACCCATCCCCGACCAGATGCTGGCCGACGCCGATCAGGCGCTTTACGCCTGCAAACACGCGGGCCGGGGCCGGGCCTTGATGCACCAGCCGCCGACACCGGCGCGTGTGCCTGCCCTCACCCTCCACATAACCGAGGCTTGAATGGTCCGGGCTCAAGCAAACGCAAGACCACCGTCGCCAAACCGCCGAAGCGTCGGCACCCGGGCAGGCAGGCGCAATCGCCTCAGCGCCGGGTGTTGCGGTCGATCTGCACCCCGGCTTCGGTCACGATCGCGGTCATCGCGATGTCGTGGGGCTGGGGGTAGATGGTGGCGATGCGCGCCGCTTGCGGGCCGATACCGATCACCAGCGGGCGGGGGGCAAGGGCGGCCAGGGTGCGGTCGAAATAGCCGCCACCGTAGCCCAGCCGATACCCGGCATCATCCCAGCCCACCACCGGCGACAGCGCCACTTCGGGGATCAAAAGGTCGGCGTCGGGGGGCGGCACCGGGATGTTCCAGTGGCCGTGCGCCATCGCCATGCCGGGTTGCCAGGCGCGAAACGCCAGCGGAGCGGCCTGCACCTCGACCACCGGCAGCGCCACCCGCGCGCCGCGGGCGTGCAGATCGGCCAGCCAGAAGCGCAGATCGAGTTCCGCCTTGATCGGCCAGTAGCCCGAGATCACCCGCCCTGCGACCGGGCCGAACCGTGCCTCCAGCCACGCATCAAGGTGCCCGGCCACGGCGGTGGCCATGCTGCTGCGGTCCGCGACCGGCACCGCCAGCCGCGCCGCGCGCAAGCGCTGGCGTTCGGCCTTGCGCCAGCGCCCGACATCAAGCGCCTGCTGCGGGTCGGATCCACGCGGATCGAAATAACTGGGGTCCACCTCCCGGGCGTAGCACGGCGGCGAGGCATAGCTGCGTGGGTGATCATCGCGGGTCATCGAAAGCTCGTTTTCTCAGTGGGGTGCCATCTCGAATCGGGGAAACAGCACGTCGTTCTCCAGCCGGATATGGGCGTCGAGATCGTCCAGAAACACCTTCAGCCCGTCGTAGAGTGCGGTCCATGACCGGCAGGCCCCGGTCGGCAGGGTCAGGTTGTTGGTCAACCCGAGGATGCGGGCGATTGTGGCATCGTGGACGTCGTGATCGGCGCGCATCACCGCGATCGGGTTCTCGATCCCCGGCATGCCGCCGCGCCGGATGGCGGGAAACAGGATCAGCTCTTCCTTCTTCATGTGCACCTCCAACTCGCCGATCAGGCGTTCCAGCACGGCACCCAGACCATGCGGCGCATCCGGCCGATCGCCATGCACCCGCTCGACTTTCAGCGCCAGCGCGGCAAGGTCAGGCAGTTGTTCGCGGTGGGTCTGGTGAAAGCGCGTCTCGATGAAGGTGGTCAGGGCGGCGGGGTCGTCCAGCGGGGCATCGGTTGTCATGGCGTTCTCGCTTTCTCACAACTGGGGTGGCAGGTCCGCGCGGCCATAGTGGCTGCGGGCGTCAAGAATGTTCATGTGGATCGAGGCGGCGATCCGTTCGGCCCGTTCAATCACCCAGGCGGCCCCTTCGGGCGGGCAGATTTCATTGGCGGTTTCGCGAAACAGCGCCAGCCAGCGCTCGAAATGTTCGCCCTCGATCGGCAGCGGCAGGTGCTTGGGCATCGGCGCGCCGTGGTAACGCCCGGTCATCAGCGCGACCGAGGACCAGAAATCGACCATCTTTTCCAGATGCGGTCGCCAATCCGTGATCCGTTCGGCAAAGACCGGCCCGAGCAGCGGATCGCTGCGCACGCGGCCATAAAACCCATGTACGAGGCGCTTGAGCATCGCGTCATCAAGCCCGGTGCGCGCCATCAGATCGGCGGTGATCTGCGGGCGGGCGCTGCGGAGGGTGTCGGGGGCGGGCATCGCGGGCGGTCCTTGGACAGGGCTTGATTCAGGCTTTGCATCAGTGATAGACCCAGCTAATAGGTATTGTAAATACCAATTCACGCGGTGGTGCGATGCGTCTGACCTCTTTCACCGATTTCGGCCTGCGCGCGCTGATGCGGATGGCATCGAACCCCGAGCAGGCCTTTTCGACCGCAGCACTGGCCTCCGAGTTCGGCCTTTCGCGCCACCACCTGACCAAGATCATGGCGGCGCTGGCGCAGGCCGGCATCGTGGTCACCCGGCGCGGCGGTGGCGGCGGGGCGATGCTGGCGCGGCCCGCGCGTGAGATCGGGCTGGGCGAGGTGGTGCGGGTGCTTGAGGCCGGGCAGGTGCTGGTGGCGTGCTTTGGCGCGAGCGGCGGGGGGGCGTGCAGCCTGACCGGGTGCTGCCGCCTGAAGGCCCGTCTGCACGCGGCCGAGGCAGCGTTTCTGGCCGATCTCGACCGCGCCACGCTGGCCGATATCGCCTTGCCGGCGCGGGTCTGATCGCGGCCGGTGAGGCTATGGGGTTCCGTCGAGGCGCGCCTGCCAGCTTTCGACCGCGCCACTGGCCAGCCTGCGCTGCGCCAGATCGCGCCAAGATGCCGACAGCCCCGCCAGTGCGGCAAATTCGGCCAGGGTGGCGCGGTCAAGCGGGTCGCGGTAAAGCAGCGCGTGGGCGCGGGGCAGCGGCCAGCCGGGATTGGGCCGGGCGGCCAGCACCAGCGTATCGCCCGCCGCCACCGTGCCCGGCTTTAGCACCCGGAAATACCAGCCGGTGCGACCGCTGGCCTGCACCCGGCGCGCCATGTCGGGGGTGGCAAAGCGGAGGTTGAGTTTCCAGCACGGCTGGCGCGCCTGGCTGATCTGCACCTGCGCGCTGCCCAAGGTGAAGCTGTCGCCGAGGCAGAGATCGGCCTCGCTTACCCCGTCAAGCACCAGATTCTCGCCAAAGCTGCCGTCGGTCAGCGCCGTCGCGCGGTCGGGCAGATCGGCGCGCCAGGCGGTATAGTGGACGCGGGGATAGGCGTGCAGCGCCTTGTCGGGGCCGCCGTGATGGGCCGGGTCGCCCTGCACGTCGCCCGCGAGGCCCAGGGGCGTGACCGCAACCCGCCCCGCGACAGGGGTCTTGGCGATGGCACTGGGCTGGCCCTTGGGGCCAAAGGCGCACGGCGTGCCGGTCTGCACCGCCACCACCCGCGCCACCGTCCGGTCAGCCTGCATCGTCTGCCCTTTCGCCAAGCAGAGCCATGATCTCGGCCCCCAGTCGAAGATCGGGGATAGGGCCGAAAATCTGGCCGCGCAAGCCCCCGCGCCGGTCGTAAAGCAGCAGGGTCGGAGTGCCCTGCATGGCATAGGCGCGCATCGTCTCGGGCAGCGGTTCACCCGCCGGGCCGGGCTGATCAATGCCGACCGGAAAAATGATGCGGTATTCGTGCACAAAGGCGCGCAGCGCCAGCGGGGTCATCGCGGCGTGATGCTCGAACACGGTATGCAGCCCGACCACCTGCACCCCCATGGTCGCAAAGGTCTCGTGCACCCGGCCAAGCTGCGGCAGAAGATGCGCCACGCAGCCGGGGCAGAGCATCTGAAAGGCCCCGGCCACCACCACCCGCCCGCGCAAGCCCGCCAGCGTCAGCGGGCTTGCCACGTTCAGCCATTCGGCGACCTGCCAGGTGGGGGCGGTTGCGGTCACTGGTTGACCTTGCCGGGCAGCGACAGGTCGCCCGAGGCAACATCGAACACGTCGGTCACGCAGAGCAGCGGCGCATGGGCGCTGGCGTTGACCCGCAACCCCGCCGTCACGCCGTCGAAACCGGCCGCGTCCAGAGCCGAGGTGTTGGCAAACGGCACCCGCACTTCGACCGTGTCGCCGCTGATCAGTGGCGACCAACCGGGGCTGTCGAGCAGCAACGGCAGACCAGGCCAGGTCAGCGGCAGGCGGGGTTGCACCCCTTCGGGAATGTCGATCACCTTCAGCGCCCCGGCGCCGCAGGCCTCGTCGGGGCCCAGCACCACCCAGTGACTGTGCCACAGATCGCCGTCATTGCCGGGGTTGCCGTCGGCATTTTCATCGAACAGCGGGGTGTCGTCGAAATCGGGATGGGCGGTGACCGCCAGCGCAAGGATGCCTGCCGCCGCCTCGAACCCGACTTCGGCAGGGTCGATCGTGGTCGGCCAAACGTAGGAAAACACCGATGATCCGGCAAGTTGGCCCGAAGGCGTCGGATGCGATGCCCCCGCCGCCCCGGAAACCGCCATATGAAAGGTAGCCAGTGTGCCCGCGGTGGTGATGCGGGCATGCACGATGTCGAACGGTGCCGGGCTGGCCGCCGCCGGGGCGGTGATACCGCCCGGGCCGTGAGCAAGAGCCGCTGGCGCAAAGGCCGGGGCGGCAAGGCTCAGGGCGACAAGGCCGAGCACTCGGGGCAACAGATTCATGATATGACTCCTATATGTCAAGGTCGTGGACGATGGGCCACCGGCCCGGTGGATGCCGTCGCCCGGTCAGGCGATGGCGGGTTGGTGTTCGGGGCAGTCGAGGCGCAGATGGTGGTCGGCCATTGCGGCCCCGACCAAAGCGCAGAAATGCGGCTTGTCGCTGCCGGGACGGGCATTCTCGCGAAAATGGCGGCAGGTCACGCAAATGCGCTGCGGCGCGATCAGATCGCGCTCCAGCAGGTCGCGGATCATCGTCACCACCTGCGCCAGCAGGGCGCGCTGCGCATCCGGTGCCAGCCCTGCCACCACGGCAGCAAAGCCCGGCACCCGCGCCGCCGTGGCGCTGCCGCCCGCCTGCGTCAGCACCAGCCGCACCGCCCGGCCGTCTTCGGGATCGGCCTTGCGCGCCACCAGCCCCTTGCGCACCAGCGCCGTCACCGCGTCCGAAGCGGTCGGGCCGCGCACCCCGAGATGGGCCGCCACCAGCGCCAGCCGCACCCCTTCGGGCCGCTGCGCCAGCAGCGCCAGGATGTCGGCCTGCGTCGGCGTCAGCCCGGCCGCTTCGGCCGCGCGCCACTCAAGTTGCCGCGCCACCGCCGCAAGCCGCGCCAGACCATCGGCCAGGCGCTGCGGCAGGGGGGCGGTGATGGCGTCGAAATCTTGCATGAAAGGACTCCTATACATAATGCCGCATTTGTCAAGCGGCGCATCACGGCGAATTGCCCGAGGCCAGCCGACAAAATGTCGCGGCGTGAAAACGATGTGTCCCGGTTTCGCTTGACCTTTGTCAAGGCGATTGGCCCGGACCGGCGCTATCACGCGCCCATGTTGCACCGCACCATGCCCCTTGCCCTTTCCGTGCTGCTGGCGCTTGCGCTGGTCGCGGGCGGCATGGTGCGCGGACTGGCGCAGCCGGGCGCGATGACCTTCACCGCCGGTCTGACCGAGATGGTGATCTGCGCCGATGGGGAAGCGGCTACCGTGCTGGTCGATGCCCGGGGCAATGTCATCGACCCCGATCAGCCCTGCCTTGAGCACCACTGTGACCAGTGCCTGCTGGCCGGGGCGGTGGCGCTGGTGAGCCCCGGCTTCGGGCCCGAGCTGCGCCGCCCGGCGATCCGCCCGGCCCATCCTGAAGCCGTCCTTGTTACCCTGACCCGGCACCCGCTGCGGGCCGTCGCGCGCGGTCCTCCCCTGTTGAAAGTCTGAACTGATGAACTCCGCCAGGGCCACCGGCCCGACCCTTTGCCATAATCCCGTGTGTCAGGCCGCCGCAGGCCTTCACCATCTGCTGCTTGCCCTTGTTGCCGCTGCGGTGCTGGCGCTGTTGCCCGCCGCCCTGCGCGCCGAGGTTTTTCTGCCCCAGTTTCTGACCGAGGTTGCCGCGGGCACGCTGGTGCCGGGGGCCGACGGCTATGGCCCGGTGCGCGGCGATGTGCCGGTCGCCCCGGTGCTGAAGGGCGGGCAGACCATCGGCTGGGCTTTCATCACCAGCGATTTCGTCGGCACCACCGGCTATTCCGGCAAACCGATCCACGTGCTGATGGCGCTTGATCCCGCCGCCCATGTGATCGGCACCAAGCTGGTCAAGCACTCGGAACCGATCGTGCTGATCGGCATTCCGCAGGCCAGGATCGAGGCGGTGCTCAACGCCTACGTCGGGCTTGATCTGGTGGCCGTCGCAAACGGGGCCGGGCATGACCTCAAGATCGTCTCGGGGGCCACCGTGACGGTGATGGTGATCGACGATACGGTGCTGCGCGCCGGCATCCGGGTGGCGCATGTGCTTGGGCTGGGCGGGCTTGCCCCCGAGCTTGACACCCCCACCGGCCCGACCGTCAGGCTTGACCTCGACACCCCGGCCGCCGCCGGCTGGATGGCGCTGCTGGCGGACGGGACGCTGCGCCGCCTGTCGCTGGATGTTGGCCAGATCAACGCCACCTTCGCCGCCGATCCCGACCCGCGCGCTGGTGCCCGCGCCCTGACCGAGCCGCCCGACACCATCTTCATCGACATGTATGCGACGCTGGCCAGCATCCCTTCGGTGGGGCGCGTGATGCTGGGCGAACGCGAGGATTCCAACCTGCGCGGCTGGCTGAAAGAGGGCGAGCAGGCGATTCTGGTGGTCGGGCGCGGGCTGTTCTCGTTCAAGGGCTCGGGCTATGTGCGCGGCGGGATTTTTGACCGGATTCAGTTGATTCAGGGCGACCGCTCGGTGCGTTTCCATGACCGCGACCACCGCCGCCTGGGCGCGATCAAAGTGCCCGGCGCGCCCGATCTGGTCGAGATGGACCTGTTCAAGATCCGGGCCGATACCGGCTTTGATCCGGCCCAGCCATGGCGGCTGCAACTGCTGGTCAGCCGCGATGTTGCAGCGCGCGAAAAGGTCTTCACCACTTTCGATCTGGGCTGGCAGCCGCCGCCGCAGTTTCTTGAAACCGTCGCCGCCCCGGTGGTGGTTGCTGCCCCCGCCGCTGCCACCGCAACAGTCGAGGAAGATGCCGCCAAGGCAGCACTCTGGCAGCGCATCTGGCGCGGCAAGGTGGTCGAGATCGCCGCCCTGTCGGTGATGCTGGCAGTGCTGACGGCGGCATTCTTCTTTCAGGGCTTTCTCACCCGTTCGGCCCGCATCACCTTCTGGTTCCGCATCGCTTACCTGTCGGTCACGCTGGTGTTTCTGGGCTGGTATGCCAACGCCCAGCTTTCCATCGTCAACCTGATGGCGCTGACCGGGGCGCTGCTGACCGGGTTCAGTTGGGACACCTTCCTGATGGACCCGATGACCTTCATCCTGTGGTTCTCGGTCGCCGCGTCGCTGTTGCTCTGGGGCCGGGGGGCCTATTGCGGCTGGCTGTGCCCGTTCGGGGCGTTGCAGGAACTGACCAACCGCATCGCCAAGATGTTGCACATTCCGCAGTGGACCCTGCCCTGGGGCCTGCACGAACGCCTGTGGGCGGTGAAATACCTGATCTTCCTCGGCCTGTTCGGGGTCACCCTGATGTCGATCGACCAAGCCGAGCATCTGGCCGAGGTCGAGCCCTTCAAGACCGCGATCATCCTCAAGTTCGCCCGCGCCTGGCCGTTCACGCTTTATGCGCTTGTGCTGCTGGGGATCGGGCTGTTCGTGGAACGCTTCTACTGCCGTTACCTGTGCCCGCTGGGGGCGGCGCTGGCGATCCCGGCAAGGCTGCGGATTTTCGACTGGCTGCATCGCTATCACGAATGCGGCAGCCCGTGCCAGACCTGCGCCAACGAGTGCCCGGTGCAGGCGATTCACCCGACCGGCGAGATCAGCCCGAACGAGTGCGTCAACTGCATGAATTGTCAGGTTCTTTACCAGTCGAAGACCAAGTGCCCGGTGGTCATCCGCAAACTCAAGCGGCGCGAAGCCGTGTCGGGCAGCATGCCCGGATTGGTGGCCGAAGCGGCCCACGATCCGGCCCTCGCAAACCATCCCAACCTGAAAGGAAAACGTCATGTCTCATGATCACGAAAATTCCGGCATCAGTCGCCGGGGCCTCCTGGGGGCCACGGCGGGCGGGGCCGCGCTGCTTGGCGCGGCCGGCGGATCACGGCTGGCGCTGATCGGCGGGGCCGCCGGGGTCACCACCGCCATCGCCACCACCGCCGCCAACGCCGCCGCCGAAGTGGCGGTGGCCCCCGGCCAGCTTGATGATTACTACGGCTTCTGGTCGGGCGGCCACTCGGGCGAAGTGCGCATCATGGGCGTGCCCTCGATGCGCGAGATGATGCGGATTCCGGTGTTCAACCGCTGCTCGGCCACCGGCTGGGGGATCACCAATGAATCGAGGAAAATCCTGACCGAAGGCCTGCTGCCCGCCACCAGGGAATTCCTCGCCAAGCGCGGGCGCGAAACCTACGAAAATGGCGACGCCCACCACCCGCACATGTCGTTCACCGACGGCACCTATGACGGGCGTTACGTGTTCATCAACGACAAGGCCAACTGCCGGGTCGCGCGCATCCGCTGTGATGTGATGAAAACCGACAAGATCATCGAAATTCCGAACACCACCGACGTGCACGGCATGCGGCCGCAGAAATTTCCGCGCACCGGCTATGTCTTTGCCAACGGCGAACACCTGGTGCCGCTGCCCAACGACGGCAGCGTGCTGGATGAGCCCGAGAAGTATCGCGCGATCTTCACCGCGATCGACGGCGACACCATGGAAATCGCCTGGCAGGTGATCGTCGATGGCAACCTTGACAACTGCGATGCCGACTATCAGGGCAAATACGCGGTCTCAAGCTGCTACAACTCGGAAGCCGGCACCAATATCGCCGAGATGACCGCCAGCGAGATGGACTGGGCGGTGATCTTCAACCTTGCCCGCATCGAGGCCGGCGTCGCCAAGGGCGATTACACCGAGATGAACGGCGTCAAGGTGCTGGATGGCCGCCACGGGTCGGAATACACCCGCTATGTGCCGGTCCCCAACAGCCCGCACGGCTGCAACACCGCGCCTGACGGCAAGCATATCGTGATCAACGGCAAGCTGTCGCCGACCTGCACCGTGCTTGACGTGACCAAGTTCGACGCGCTGTTCGAAAGCGACATCGACCCGCGCTCGGCGGTGGTGGCCGAACCCGAACTGGGGCTGGGGCCGCTGCACACCGCCTTTGATGGCGAGGGCAACTGCTACACCACGCTGTTCCTCGACAGCCAGATGGTGAAGTGGAACATCGAGACGGCGATCAGGGCCTTCAACGGCGAGGCGGTCGATCCGATCCTGGCCAAGACCGATGTGATGTATCAACCGGGCCACAACCACACCTCGATGGGCGAAACCAAAGAGGCTGATGGCAAGTGGCTGGTGTCGCTCAACAAGTTCTCGAAAGATCGGTTCATCAACTGCGGTCCGCTGAAGCCCGAGAACGATCAGTTGATGGACATCACGCAAGATGACATGCCGGTCGTGCATGACGGCCCGACCTTCGCCGAGCCGCATGACGCCTGCATCGTGCGGCGCGACATCGTCAACCCGGTCAGCATCTGGAGCCGCGACGACCCGATGTGGGAAGCGGCGCGGGTGCAGGCCGCAGCCGACGGGGTGGTGCTGGAAGAAGGGGCCGACGAGCCGATCCGCGACAAGGACGACCCAAAGAAGGTCCGGGTTTACATGTATTCGTCGGCTCCCGCCTTCAGCCTCGAGAAGTTCACGGTGAAACAGGGCGACGAGGTGACGATCTATGTCACCAACGTCGATGAGGTGGACGATCTGACCCACGGCTTCACCCTGACGCGGCACGGCATCGCGATGGAGATTGCACCGCAGGCCACCGCCTCGGTCACCTTCACCGCCGACCGGCCCGGCGTGAACTGGTATTACTGCCAGTGGTTCTGCCATGCCCTGCACATGGAAATGGCCGGCCGCATGATCGTCGAACCGGCGGGAGCCTGACACCATGCGCCGCCCCCTGATCCTCGCGGTGGTCCTGCTGCTTGCGCCGATGGCACAGGCGGCCGAGATTGCCGTGGCGGCAGGGGGCGGAGCCCTGATCGCAGCCATTGCCGGGGCAGCCCCCGGCGACGTGCTGATCCTGGCACCGGGCCGCCACGATGGCCCGGTGCTGCTTGACCGCCCCATCACCCTTGACGGGCGCGGCGTGGCGGTGATCGACGGTCATGGGATGGGCAGCGTGATTGCCGTCACCGGAGCCGATATCACCATCCGCGGGCTGGAAATCGTAGGCTCGGGCGACTCGCATCAGACCATCGACAGCGGCGTGCAACTGCGCAAGACGGCGGCGCGGGTGCTGGTCGAGGGCAACCACATTCTCGGCAACCTTTACGGCGTCGATGTGCATGGGGCCCATGACAGCACGGTGCGCGACAACGTGATCGTCGGGCGCACGGATCACCGGATGAACGATCGTGGCAACGGGGTTTACGTCTGGAACGCGCCGGGCACCCTGATCGAGGCCAACGACATCAGTCTTGGCCGCGACGGCATCTTTGCCAACGCCTCGAAGAAAGACATCTTTCGCAACAACCTGTTCCACGATCTGCGCTTTGCCGTGCACTACATGTATACCAACGACAGCGAGATCAGCGGCAACGTCTCGATCGGCAACCATCTGGGCTATGCGCTGATGTATTCCGACCGGCTGGTGGTGCGCGATAACCTGTCGCTGCGCGACCGCAGCCATGGCATCATGCTGAACTATACCAACAAATCCGATATCAGCGGCAATCTGGTGCGGGGGGGCGCGGAAAAATGCACCTTCATCTACAACGCCAACCACAATCTGATCGTCGGCAACCGCTTTGAGGGCTGCACCATCGGCATCCATTTCACCGCCGGGTCGGAAAAGAACGCGATCACCGGCAACGCCTTCATCGGCAACCAGACGCAAGTCAAATACGTCGGAACCCGCGATGTCGAGTGGAGCTTTCAGGGCCGCGGCAACTACTGGTCGGATCATCCGGCTTTCGATCTCGGCGGTGACGGCATTGCCGACACCCGCTTTCGCCCCAACGATCTGATGGACCACATCCTGTGGTCGCAACCCGCCGCCAGCCTGCTGCTGGGCTCGCCCGCGGTGCAACTGGTGCGCTGGAGCCAGGCCAATTTTCCCACGATCCTGCCCGGCGGGGTGGTGGACAGCTTTCCGCTGACCCAAGCCGTTGAGATCGCGGTTCCCGACACCATATCTGCGATGGAGGCCGCCGCCCGGCCGGCCTGGCAGGTGGAAAGGTTAGACGATGCAGAGCTTGACCCTCTCAGCGGTCACTAAGACCTATGACGGCGTGGCCGCCCTGTCCGGGGTCGGCTTCACCGTCGCCCCCGGCGAGCGGGTGGCGCTGCTGGGCCACAATGGCGCGGGCAAATCGACCCTGATGAAGATCATCCTTGGCCTGATTGCCGCCGATTCGGGGCAGATCGAGGTGCTGGGGGCCGCCCCCGGCAGCCATGCCGCCCGCGCCGCCTGCGCCTATCTGCCGGAAAACGTGGCGTTTCATCCCAGCCTGACCGGGCTTGAGATGATCCGCTATTACCTCAGCCTGCGGGGCGAGGCCCCGGCGCAGGCGCTCGCGCTGCTGGAACGGGTCGGGCTGGCCGACGCCGCCCGTCGCCGGATCGGCACCTATTCCAAGGGCATGCGCCAGCGCGTCGGGCTGGCGCAGGCGCTGATCGGCACGCCGCAGCTTTTGGTGTTGGACGAGCCGACCTCGGGGCTGGACCCGGTCTCGCGGCGCGAGTTCTACGCCATTCTTGATGATCTGGCCAAGGCCGGGGCGGCGATCCTGCTGTCGTCGCACGCCCTGACCGAGGTCGAGGCCCGCACCGACCGCATCGTGATACTCTCGAAAGGCGTGATGGTGGCCAACGACACCCTGGCGAGCTTGCGCCGCCGCGCCGGTCTGCCGATCCATTTGCAGGTCACGGCCCGCGCGGGTGCGGCGGATCAGGTGGCGGATCATCTGGCCGGGCAGCGCCGCAACGGGGTGATGGTCGATCTGGTCTGCGCGGCGGGCGACAAGCGGGCGCGGCTGGATCAGATCGTGGGGCTTGGCGCGCTGGTCGAGGATATCGAGATCACCCCGCCCAGTCTCGAAGACATCTACAGCCATTTCTCGAAAGGCGGTGCGGCATGAACCCGATCCTTGCTACCGCCGGTGCCGAATTCCGGATTGCGCTGCGCAACCGCTGGGTCACCATCGCGGTGGTGATGATGGCACTGTTCGCGCTGGTGCTTTCGGCCGCCGGATCGGCCCCGACCGGGGTGCTGGGGGCCGACAAGCTGTCGGTCACGGTGGCCAGCCTCACGTCGCTTGCGGTTTACCTGGTGCCGCTGGTGGCGCTGCTGATGTCGTTCGACGCGATTGCGGGCGAGGTCGAGCGCGGCACCCTGCCGCTGGTGCTGACCTATCCGGTGTCGCGCGGCCAGTTGCTGGCGGGCAAGTTCATCGCCCACCTTGGCATTCTGGCGCTGGCGGTGGCGGTGGGTTACGGCATTGCCGCTGGTGCCGCGATGGCCTTTGATGCCCGCGCCGTGGCGGGGTTGCCTGCGCTGCTGCGGCTCTACTGGACTTCGCTGCTGCTGGGGGCAACATTCCTGGGGATCGGCTATGCGATTTCGGCCTTTGCCCGCCACCCCGGAGCGGCGGCGGGGCTGGTGATCGGGCTGTGGCTGGTGCTGATCGTGCTTTACGATCTGGGGCTGCTGGCGGCGGTGGTGGCCGATGATGGCGGCAGCTTCAGCACGGTGGTGTTCCCCTGGCTCTTGCTGGCCAACCCGGCCGATGCCTTCCGGCTTTACAATCTTGCCGCCAGTCAGGCCACCGCCGCCGCGTCGGGGGTAGGCGGGGCGGCGGCAACGATTCCGCCCATGCAGGCGCTGGTGGTGAGTCTGCTCTGGCCGGTGGTGACCTTCAGCCTCGCCCTGTTCGCGTTTCGCAAGGTGACGCCATGAAACCGACCGCTTTCATCCTGCTGCTGGCCCTTGCCGCCTGTCGCGAAGATGCCGCCGACCTGCCGCTGCCCGTGGCGATGACCGCCGACGCGGTGGGGCACTACTGCCAGATGAACCTGCTCGAACACCCCGGCCCCAAGGCGCAGGTGCATCTGGTGGGGCTGCCCGATCCCTTGTTCTTTTCGCAGGTGCGCGACGCCATCGCCTATCAGCGCATGCCCGAG